>Ga0315906_10010830_pt1 | contig 10671 bp, 10 predicted proteins | sample LakEriMetagenome_4_FD_203526 | JGI IMG/M metagenome (GOLD analysis project Ga0315906, IMG submission 203526) | Freshwater fungal communities from buoy surface, Lake Erie, Ohio, United States - Buoy 2 MA122 | ecosystem: Environmental > Aquatic > Freshwater > Lake > Lake biofilm | place: USA...
CATGCGAGGCATCGGTGTTCTGGCGCACCGCCATCAAGGAGCCCCCGGTGGCGAGGTCGACGACGAACCGTGTCGACATGCCGACGTAGACCACCTCGCGGACGGTGCCGTTGAGGCGATGGTGGCCGTCTGGGGCAGGCGCATCCCCGACATGCACGAGGATCTTCTCCGGCCGGACCGACCACGTGCCCGAGCGGCCGAGAACCAGTTGGGCGGCGGCGGGGTCAAGCAGGTTGGACGTGCCGACGAAGCCCGCCACGAAAGCCGTGGCTGGATGCTCGTAGACATCCGTCGGCGTGCCCAGCTGCTCGATGCGTCCGTTGTTGAAGACGGCGATGCGATCCGACATCGTCAGGGCTTCGTCCTGATCGTGGGTCACGAACACGAAGGTGATCCCCACCTCACGCTGGATCTCCTTGAGCTCGACCTGCATCTGCTCGCGCAGCTTGAGGTCGAGGGCACCGAGGGGCTCGTCCAGGAGGAGCACCTTCGGGCGGTTGACGAGGGCGCGGGCGAGCGCCACGCGCTGACGCTGGCCTCCGGACAGCTGCGAGGGCGAACGCTCCTCGTAGCCGGACAGTCGCACGGAGTCCAGGGCCGCACGAGCCCGGTCCGCACGCTCGACCTTGGGGACCTTCTTGACCCTCAGCCCGTACTCCACGTTCTCGAGCACGCTCATGTGCGGGAACAGGGCGTAGTCCTGGAAGACGGTGTTGACGTCGCGTCCGTACGGAGGCACCTGGGTGACATCGACCCCCGCCAGCTCGATCGAGCCCGCGTCGGGACGCTCGAAACCGGCGATCATGCGCAGGACGGTCGTCTTGCCCGAGCCGGAGGGGCCCAGCAGGGTGAGGAACTCTCCATCGACGACATCGAGGTCGACTCGATCCACGGCGACGACATCGCCGAAGTGCCGGCTCAGTCCGCGCAGGCGGATCGCGATCGACTCCGTCATCCTCGCCCTTCTCGACTTCCGTGGGCGGGACCTGCTCCACCGCCTGAGGGGCCGAAGGTAGCGCTTGAGGGCGCTTTCATGCGCGCCACGGCGCAAACGATGCGCAGATCGTTATCCATTCGTGGTTTCGCGACGCAATCCGCAGCTTCAGACGGGCCAGGCGCGGCTCAGAGCAGCCGGCCCAGGCCCCGGACTCCCACCGATACGGCGTCACCGGGATGCACCCCGCCCGTGCCCAGGACCCGGATGCGGACCGGCGTGCCGTCGACGAGCCGAACGTCAACCATGCTGTCGTGGCCGTGGTACGTCACGTGCGTGACCTCGCCGGAGACCTGGGCCCCCTCGCCCGCGGCCGCAACGGTGAACTGCTCCGGCCGCAGGGCCAGCCTGTCAGCAGCAGCGCCCGATGCCCCGGATGCACCGTCCAGAGCCACCCGACCCAAGGCCGTTGTCACGAAGTCCGGACCGTGGTCGATCACGGGAAGCAGGACGACCTCGCCGAGGAAGGCGGCCACCCCGAGATCGCCTGGCCGCTGGTACAGCTCCTCCGGCGTTCCCTGCTGGACGATCCGGCCTTCGATCATGAGACCGATCTGGTCGGCCAGCGACAGTGCCTCGCCCTGATCGTGGGTCACCAGGATCGCCGTGGTGCGTGCCACGGTCAGCAGTTCGCGCACCTCTGCCGCCAGTTCCGTCCGGAGTCCGGCGTCGAGTGCACTGAAGGGCTCGTCGAGGAGGACGACATCGGGCCGCGGTGCCAACGCCCGCGCCAGCGCGACCCGCTGCTGCTGACCGCCGGACAGTTCGTGCGGCGAGCGCTCCGCCATGTCGGCCAGGCCGACCATGTCGAGCATCTCGGTGACGCGTTCGCGGGTGGGAGTTCCGTCCGCCAACGTGCGGCGTGGCAGGCCGAAGCCGACGTTGCGCGCCACAGTCAGATGCGGGAACAGCGACCCGTCCTGCGTCACGATTCCGATGCCGCGCCGCTCAGGCGGAAGACACACTCCGCTGCCGTCGACGAGGCGATCGCCCAGGGTGATCGTGCCCGACGTGACAGGCAGGAAGCCGGCGATCGCACGCAGCAGGGTGGTCTTGCCCGATCCGCTCGCACCCACGATCGCCAGGAACCCGCCGGAGTCGACGCTGCAGGTGGCCGCGCGCACGATGGGTGGTCCGCCGTAGCCGACGACGAGATCGCGCACGTGGACCGACGTCATGCCGGCACCTCCGCACGTGCGGTCGCGGACGACGGCACCATGTCGCCATCCTCCCCCGTCACGGACCCGGGGCTGCGACTGCCCAGCCACCTGCTCAGCAGCCACGCGGGAACCGCCGCGAGCGCGATGAGGCCGAGGGCGTAGGGGGCCGCGGCGCCGAACGCCTCCACTTCGGTGCGGGACCACAGGCGGGTGGCCAGGGTTTCGAAGCCCGTGGGCCTGAGCATGAGCGTTGCCGGGAGCTCCTTCATCGCCGTGAGCAGCACCAGGAGCCCGCCCGCTGCCACCCCGGGCCAGGCCAGCCGACCCGTCGTCGTCCACCACGCCGCGAGCGGGCCGCGTCCGAGCGACCGCGCGACCGACTCCAGCTCCGGCGGCACGGCCGCGACCGACGACCGCGTGGCGCCGATGGCCTTGGGCGCGAACAGGACGGCGTAGGCGAAGGCCAGGGTGGCCAGGGTCTGGTACGCCGCAGGCAGCACGGCCAGTGTGAGGAAGACGAGCGACAGGCCGACGACGACTCCCGGGAGACCGTGGCTGACGAAGGCTCCCGCCTCCAGTGACCGCATCCATCGACCGGTGTAGCGGGCCGCGACGACACCAATCGGGATGGCGATGAGCAGCGCCAGCACCGCACCCATGGTCGATGAGGTGACCGAGCCGGCCACCGCTCCGACGAATGCCGAAGGATCGAAGGCGCGGCGCTGACTGCTCATCAGTTGGTATGCGATGGATCCGAGGGGCAGAGCGAGAGCGAGGCCGGTGACAAGAAGAAGCCAGGTCAGGCCCAGCGCACGCCCGACGCCCGACAGGGGGATCGGGTCGACGGGTCGGCCGGTGCCCGGGCCGATGCGCCAGCGTGCCGCGCGTCCGCGGGCGCGCGCCTCAGCAGCAACGAGAGCCAGCGCCAGGACGACGAGGAGCACGGCGAGCACTGCCGCCGCCGTGCGATCGAAGGACGCCCGGTAGGACGCGTAGATCACGCGCGTGAACGCGTCGACGCGGAAGATGGAGACGGTGCCGAATTCGGCCAGCGTGTAGAGCGCGACGAGCAGCAGGCCTGCACCGGCAGCAGGCCATGCCATGGGAGCCACCACGCGACGGATCACGGCTCCACGCGTGAGACCCATGCTTCGCGCGACCTGCTCCGGGCCTTCGTCCATCGAGCGCAGCGTCGCGAGCAAGGGGATGCATACGTATGGGAACGTGCACAGCGACATCACCAGCGCCGCAGCCCAGATGCCTTCCATGCCCGGGAACAGCGCGATCCACGCGTAGGCCGCGACGTACGACGGCACGGCGAGCGGCAGTGCCGTGAGCACCATGAAGGTGCGCGAGAAGGGAATGCGCGTCCTGCTCAGCAGCCATGCCGTGGGTGCCGCGAGCACAAGCGCGCCGACCGCCACGAGCGCGACGAGCAGCACACTGGTGAGCAGGGTGTCGAGCGTGCGCGTGCGCCACAGCGCCGCCCATGCCGCATCGCCGGCGTCGAGCACACGCACGAAGAGGTAGACCAGCGGCAGGGCGAGGACCACGACGCCGACCACCGCTGAGACCAAGAGGGCCAGCGGCGGTCGGCGGGAAGTGGTCCGATTCACAGCGCGGACAGCCTAGGTGAGGCCGACGTCCTGAAGCATGGTCAGTGTTCCGGGGAGGTCCTCGAGTTCGGCGAGCGCGATGTCAGGGCCCTTCAGGTCGGCTAGCGGTGGGACTCCCTCAGGGCCAGAGACGCCCTCGACCAGCGGGTACTCCCAGGTGTTGTCGACGAACCACTGCTGCGTCTCGGGCGTGAGCATCCAGCTGAGGAGCGCTCCAGCTCCGTCCGCGTTGCCCGCCGGGGTGAGCACGCAGGCACCGGCCACGTTGACCAGGGCTCCGGGATCGCCGGGCTTGGCGAACGCGATCTGCACGTTCATGTTCTCCTCGCCCACCTCGGCGGCCCTCTCGTACCAGTAGTAGTGGTTGATCAGACCCAGCTGCGCCTGGCCCGCATCGACCGCATCCCGGATGAGCGAGTTCTTCTCGAAGGTCTGCACGTCGTTGTCGATCAGCCCCTGCAACCACTGCCGCGTCGCGTCATCCCCCTGGGATACGCGCATCGCGGTGACGAACGCCTGGAAGGATCCGTTGGTCGGCGCGATCGCCACCTGGCCCTTCCACTTCGGGTCGGTGAGATCGAAGATCGAGGTCGGGACGTCCTGCTCTGGGACCTGCTTCGGGTCGTAGGCGATCACGCGCGCGCGGCCGGTGATGCCCGTCCAGGTGCCACCAGCGCTCTTGTAGAGGTCGGGCACGGCGTCTGCGGCACCGGCCGGGAGCGGCGCGCACATCCCGGCGGCGTCGAGTGCGCCCAGGGCCCCGGCGTCCTGGCCGAAGTAGAGGTCGGCCGGGCTGGCGTCCCCCTCCTCGATCAGCTGCGCGGCGAGCTCGGCTGTATCGCCGTAGCGGACCTCCACGGGGATGCCGGTCTGCGTGGTGAACTCGGCGAGGAGCGGGGCGACGAGATCCTCGCTCCGGCCGGAGTAGACGACCACGGCATTGGGGTCGCCCGTCGCGGTCGCGCTGGCCGAATCGGCGGCGGCGGTGCCGCTGGCGGCGGGCTCCGCGGACTCGGTCGAGCCGCCGCAGGCCGCCAGGATGAGGGCCGCCGGGACAAGGACGGCCAACAGGCGAGCGGGGCGATGCATCGAGATCCTCTCGGTTAGGTTAGGTGATCCTAACTTAACAGAGGCTTGCCTTACTCAGTCAAATCCCCCGGCTCCGTCGCCCCCGGCAGGGGCAGGTACGCCGACAGGTCCGAGCGCTCCCCGCTCGCGCGAAGCCGCCCGGAGGCCACGGCCTCGGTCCACGACAGGGAGCCGTCCGCCAGGGCGAGCCAGGTGTCGGCATCGGTCTCGACGACCGCGGAGGGCGTGCCCCGCCGATGAGTCAGGCCGGGAACCGCCTGCACCGCTGCATAGGGCGGGATGCGCACCTCGACCGAGCGTCCGGGCGCAGCCTCCTGCAGCCGCGCAAGCGTCGCCTTGACCCGAGCGCGGATCTCCGGGTCGACCGCCACGGGCTACGCGTCCAGGACGGCCGGCAGGGTGCCCTCGTGGACCGTCCGCAGCTCGTCGAGCGCCACGGCGAACAGGTCCGACACCCGCAGTACCTGAGTGCCGTCCGGGTACCCGGCGTCCGGGCCGAGCCCGGAGTCGACCACTCCGATGCGATGGGCCGGAAGCTGCCGTGCCGCGCACATCTCCGTGAACCGCAGCTCCTCGCTGCGCGGCACCACCACGACCGCACGACCAGCAGACTCGCCGAACAGGAAGACGAACGGATCGATGCCGTCGGGCACCCAGGTGCGCGCGCCGATCCCGGAGCGGAGGGCCATCTCCACCAGGGTCTGCGCGACACCGCCGTCGGACACATCGTGCGCGGCCGTGAGCATGCCGTCGCGGGAGCCCGCGACGAGGATCTCGCCGAGCAGACGCTCGCGTGCGAGATCGACGATCGGCGGCAGGCCGCCCAGATGCCGGTGCACGTGGTGCGCCCACTCGCTCCCGCCGAACTCGTCGCGGGTGTCGCCGAGCAGGTAGATCAACTCACCGTCAGGACCCCATGCCATCGGCGTGCGGCGATCGACGTCGTCGATGACCCCGAGGACGCCGACGACGGGTGTGGGCAGGATCGCCACATCACCGGTCTGGTTGTAGAAGGAGACGTTGCCGCCGGTCACCGGGATGCCCAGCTCGAGGCAGCCGTCCGCAAGACCACGCGTCGCCTCCGCGAACTGCCACATCACCTCGGGATCCTCCGGTGAGCCGAAGTTCAGGCAGTTGGTCACGGCCAGCGGGATGGCGCCGGTCGCGACGACATTGCGGTAGCTCTCCGCCAGGGCGAGCTGAGCACCCGCATAGGGATCGAGCTTCGCGAAGCGGCCGTTGCAGTCGGTCGACACCGCGACACCGCGTCCGGTCTGCTCGTCGACCCGCACCATGCCGGAGTCCTCCGGCTGCGCCAGCACCGTGTTGCCGAGCACATAGCGGTCGTACTGCGACGTGACCCACGCCTTCGATGCGAGGTTCGGTGCACCGACGAGGTCGAGCAGCGTCGCCCGGAGCTCGTCCGGCGCACTCGGGCGGGCCAGCGCATCGGGGGTGTCGGCCTGCAGGGTGTCCTGCCACGAGGGTCGGTGGTAGGGGCGTTCGTACACCGGACCCTCGTGAGCGACCGTGCGCGGCGGCACGTCCACGATGCGCTCGCCGTGCCAGTCGATGGTCAGCCGACCGGAGTCCGTGACCTCGCCGATGACCACGGCCTCGACATCCCACTTGCGGCACAACGCCATGAACGCGTCGAGGTTCGCGGGCGCGACGATCGCGCACATCCGCTCCTGAGACTCGCTCATCAGGATCTCCTCGGGCGACAGTGTCTGGTCGCGCAGGAGCACGCGGTCGAGCCAGACGTGCATGCCGCCCTCTCCGTTCGAGGCGAGCTCGCTCGTCGCGCACGAGATGCCCGCGCCGCCGAGATCCTGGATGCCCTCGACGAGCCCGGCGTGCAGCACCTCGAGTGTTGCCTCGATCAGCAGCTTCTCCATGAACGGGTCGCCGACCTGCACGCTGGGCCGCTTGGCCGGCCCGTCAGCGTCGAATGTCTCGGAGGCGAGCACCGACACTCCGCCGATACCGTCGCCGCCGGTGCGCGCACCGTAAAGCACGACGAGGTTGCCCACGCCCTTCGCGCTGGCGAGGTGGATGTCCTCGTGTCGCATCGCACCGATGCACAGGGCGTTCACGAGCGGGTTGCCCGCGTACGACTCGTCGAAGACGACCTCACCGCCGATGTTGGGCAACCCGAGGCAGTTGCCGTAACCGCCGACACCCGCAATGACTCCGGGGAGGACGCGCTTGGTGTCGGGGGCGTCGAGCGGACCGAACCGCAGCGGGTCCATCACGGCGATCGGTCGCGCACCCATCGACATGATGTCGCGCACGATCCCGCCGATGCCTGTCGCTGCACCCTGATACGGCTCCACGTACGACGGATGGTTGTGGCTCTCCACCTTGAAGGTGACGGCCCATCCATCGCCGATGTCGACGACTCCCGCGTTCTCGCCGATGCCCACGAGAAGGGCCTGAGTCTCGGGCTTCTTCTCGCCGAACTGGCGCAGGTGCACCTTGCTCGACTTGTAGGAGCAGTGCTCGCTCCACATCACCGAGTACATCGCGAGCTCGGAACTCGTCGGACGACGCCCGAGGATGTCGCGGATGCGCTGGTACTCGTCGGGCTTCAGGCCCAGCTCCGCGAAAGGCTGCGGCTGATCCGGGTGCGCCTGCGCGTGGACCACGGTGTCGATCGTCATGCGCGCACCATCGTCGTCAACACGGACGTGAAGAATCCGAGGCCGTCGGTGGAAGGGCCGGTGAGTGCTTCGACCGCGTGCTCCGGGTGCGGCATGAGCCCGACGATGTTGCCGCGCGCGTTGCTGATTCCCGCGATGTCGCGCCGGCTCCCGTTGGGATTGACCTCCAGGTAGCGCGCGATGACCCGCCCCTCACCCTCGAGCTCGTCGAGCGTGCGCTCGTCGGCGACGAAGCAGCCCTCGCCGTTCTTCAGCGGGATGACGATCTCCTGGCCGGGAGCGAAGTCGCGCGTCCAGTCGGTGTCGGTGCGCTCGATCCACAGTCGCTGGTCGCGGCAGACGAAGTGCAGGGACCCGTTGCGGGTCAGGGCACCGGGCAGCAGGTGGGACTCGCAGAGCACCTGGAATCCGTTGCAGATGCCCAGCACGGGCAACCCGCCCTGAGCGGCGGGCACGAGGCTCGTCATCACCGGGGCGAACCGCGAGATGGCCCCGCACCTGAGGTAGTCGCCGTAGGAGAAGCCGCCGGGCAGCACCACGGCGTCAACACCCTTGAGGTCGTCGTCGCCATGCCAAAGCGCGACAGGCTCGCCGCCGGCAATGCATACAGCTCGTGCCGCGTCACCATCGTCAAGGGTGCCCGGGAAGGTGACGACGCCGATCCTCACTGCTCGACCCGCATCGTGAAGTCCTCGATGACCGGGTTGCTGAGCAGTTCGCCCGCGAGCCTCTCCATGAGGGCGAGGCGGTCGCCCTCGAGTACGCCATCGACGTCGATAGTGAACTGCTTGCCCTGGCGGACGTCCGTGACTCCAGCGAGGCCCAGGCGCCCGAGAGCCCCCTGCACTGCCCGCCCCTGGGGGTCGAGGATCTCCGGCTTGAGCATGACGTCGACGATGACGCGGGCCACGGGCACTCCAGGGCATTCGGCATGGATCAGGGGAGCGAGCGCGGGGAAGATCCTTAAGTCTATCGACCGGGACGCAGGCCCGGACTTCGGTACGGTCCGGCCATGGGCACCCGCAGCTACGACCTCTTCTGGGGTTCGATCCTGCGGGCGACGACGGTCTCCCACCGCGCCCTCCACGCCGTTTCGCGCGGACGACTGGGTCGGAGCTTCCCCGGCGGAGCCCAGGTCGTGTGGATCACGACCCTCGGTCGGCGCTCCGGTGAATGGCGTACGACACCCCTTCTGGCAGCGCGCGATGGAGCCGACTGGGTCATCGCCGGGTCGAACGCCGGGCAGGAGCGCGTGCCCGCATGGGTCTTCAACATCCGCGCGCACCCGGAGGGTTCGCTGCAGGAGGGCGACACCTGCGTCGACGTGAGGTTCACCGAGGTGCACGGCGACGAGGCCGCACGTCTGTACGGGCTGCTGGAGCAGGGATGGTCGGCCTACCGGATGTACCGCCGCAACATCCAGCGCGACATCCCGGTGTTCCGGGTGTCGGTGCGCGCGTAGGCAGCTGCCCCTGATCAACAACCAGGGTCAGGGCAGTCAGCGAAGGAAGGTGAAGTGTCGACCGTCGAGCCCTCTGGGTGCGCTGGCGTCGACTAATGGCGCCATTCGCCAAATCCCGTCATGTGCTCATGGAGATTGGCACCGGTGATCCCGTCGTTCGGGTCGCCCCGGAAGATCCCTCCCCGTCGGGGGCGGCGCTGCAACTCATTGTCGACAGCCCGCCGGATCAGCTCGGACTCGGTGATCTGCCGCCGGGCGGCCTCGACTTCGAGCCGGGCCTTCATGTCCTCCGGAAGGTACACGGTGGTGCGCTTCATGACGATCATCGTGCCTCACGTCACGCGATACGTCACGCGATACGTCACGCCATACGTCACGCCATACGTCACGCCATACGTCACGCCATACGTCACGCCATACGTCGGCCGGCGGGCCGTGCGGACGAGCCTGGGTCAGACGTTGGCCTGCCAGGCGCTCCAAGCCGAGGCGACCATCTGCCGCAGGTCACGCGAGGCACTCCACCCGAGGTCGCGCTCGATCCGCTCGGTCGAGGCCCAGGTCGCCGGCGGATCTCCCGCTCGTCGGGCCACGACCTCCGCATCGACGTCGCGGCCGATCACCTCGCTCACCATGTCCATGACCTCGCGGACGGAGTACCCGTGCCCGGTGCCCACATTGAAGACGTCGGTCCGCACGCCGGACTCGCAACGCGCCGCAGCCGCGACGTGCGCCTCGGCGAGGTCGACGACGTGGATGTAGTCGCGGATGCACGTGCCGTCAGGCGTGGGGTAGTCGGCACCGAAGATCTGCGGCCGCCTTCCCTGGTCAAGGGCTCGAAACACCATCGGGATCAGGTTGTTGACGCTGCTGTCACCGAGCGCATCGGAGCCTGCCCCGCCCACGTTGAAGTAGCGCAGCGCCGACCACGAGAGACCCCACGCAGCACCGCAGTCGCGAGCCATCCACTCGCCGACGACCTTCGTCTCACCGTAGGGGGACTCAGGGTTCAGTGGTGCGTCCTCGGTCACCGGGTTTGCGGCGGGCGTGCCGTACACCGCCGCGGACGACGAGTACACCAGCCTGGTGATGCCCGTACCTTCCATGGCCTCGAGCACCTGCAGCAGCCCGTCGACGTTCTCTCGGTAGTAGTACAGCGGCACGTCGACCGACTCTCCCGCGGCCTTCTTCGCAGCCAGGTGCACGACTCCGTCGATGGCGTGCGAGCGGAAGACGTGCGCCAGTGCGGCGGCATCGTGCACATCTCCGGCAACGACTTCGACGCCATCCGGCACGCGCCGATGCAGGCCGGACGAGAAGTCGTCGTAGATCACGACCCCGCGGCCACTGGCCATCAGGGCCTGCACCACGTGCGCCCCGATGTATCCGGCTCCCCCGGTGACCAGCCAGGTCGTCACGCGAAGGTCTCCCCGGTGAGGCGCTCGTAGGCCTCGACGTACTTCGCGCGCGTGCGCTCGATGATCTCGTCAGGCAGCGCAGGAGGGGGGTCGCCGGAGTCCTTGCGCCATCCCGAGGCAGGCGACGTCAGCCAGTCGCGCACGAACTGCTTGTCGAACGACGGCTGCGGTCCGCCCGGATCCCAGGTCGACGCCTCCCAGTAGCGCGAGGAGTCCGGGGTCAGCACCTCATCGGCAAGCACGATGCGACCGGCATTCTTGCCGGACTTCGC
>Ga0315906_10010831_pt1 | contig 10671 bp, 8 predicted proteins | sample LakEriMetagenome_4_FD_203526 | JGI IMG/M metagenome (GOLD analysis project Ga0315906, IMG submission 203526) | Freshwater fungal communities from buoy surface, Lake Erie, Ohio, United States - Buoy 2 MA122 | ecosystem: Environmental > Aquatic > Freshwater > Lake > Lake biofilm | place: USA: Lake...
CTTGATCTTTATCTGCGCCTTGGCGCTCTCGACAGCAGCCACCAAGAAGTTGTTACTTTGAGCAAACTTCTCAATGGAATGCCGATTCACCCTGATTGGAGATACAGCAACGACTTCAGAAACCCAAACGGCGTAAGTATGAAACTAGGGAACTTTCAAGCCTTAGACCCTGCGTACGCCGGAGTTGGACTGAGGTCTGGGTCGCATGAAGGCGAAAGCATCTGGGATGAGTTTCACAATCAACCTGAATTATTAAACAAACTTGCTGAATCAATTCGTGCAGGGTCACTTACGCAAGAAGCCGAGACACCAGAAGACGGAGAGGACGAAGCTCAAGAGGGACGCATTCTCACTCGAATCCACAGATCACGTGAACGAAACCAGAAACTGGTGGCGAAGCGAAAAGCACAACGTCGAGAGGAGTGCAACGGCTCATTGAAGTGTGAAGCATGTGATTTCGATTTTGCTGTCAAATATGGAAACAGAGGTGACGGATTTGCTGAGTGTCACCACAAGATTCCGCTTGCAGAGAGCGGCGCAACAAAAACACGGCTTGATGATTTAGCTATCCTGTGCGCTAACTGTCACAGAATGATTCATGTTCGCAAGCCAATGCTCTCAGTTGAAGAACTACGAGTTTTGATTGGCAATTCTTAAGTTTTGCGAACACTAAGTCGCTGTTTGAAAACGCCGATAAAACGAATTAACGACTACCCGATTATTCGTGAACAGTTCCATCTGGCATTTGCGCACCGGTAAGTATTGCGTCCGTTAAATCCACATCTGAAAGATCAACTGAAAAAAGCCTCGCATTAGTCAGGTTTGCGTTTTTGAAAGACACGTTTGAACCGAAACGTGCTGCCTGGAAGTTCGCACCAGAAAGGTCAGCGCAAAAAAATGACACATCGCTCATTGAGCTATTTGTAAAATTTGCCTTCGGTAGTTTCGAATATTCAAAAACTCATTCCACATAAATGAGCCAGAAAAATTAGCCTCTGAAAGATCTGATTCCATAAAAAGAGTTGTAACAATTTTTGATGCATGAAATGCTGCTTCTTGAAGCTTGCAAGTATTGAACTCGCACTCCTCAAATTCGGCCCTTGCAAAGATGAACCCATTTAAGTCAAGGCCAGAAAAATCTACATTCATGAAATCAGATCCTTCTTGCTCAAAGGCATCTATCTCTTCAAACCGATTTTTACTCGTCATATTCCTACCTTATCTTTGAGTATCTCAGGAGATCATTTTGAATCATCACCAAAATTATCTGGTAGCGCTATTCCGCCCATGACATATACATTTTGGAGTACTTGTAAACAGCTCATCCAGCTCGCGTTTACGTTCAGCGATTTTTCTTTCTATCCTCACTCATCAACATCGCCACTCTCATCTTCATCAAAGAGTCCTTCGCCCGCAACGTGCGCTGGAGGTTTCCGTAATTCTTCAGGCGGTTGTGGCAATTCGTCTGCCTTGATTAATTCACCTTCCAATATCTGCTCCAAAAGCTTTACGCCTGTAGGTCGAAGTTTCTCGGTTTCCGTTAGGACGTGAACAATTTCGCGGAGCTCATCACTCCACTCGGGCTCCCACTCTGTGGGCCGAATTTTGTCAAGTGGGTTATCGCTTGACGCTGCCCGACCTGCACCTTTTGCTGTGCGGTATCCAAGCCACTTCTTGATTACATGCATCCCACTTACCTCAAAATCCCACGCAGTTTTGCTGACTCCAGTCAATTTCCCATCGGCGATGCTTAAAACTTCCGCCTCAGCGTCGTAGCTGAAATCTCTTGAGTCATTAGGAATACGCGTTGGCTTTCGCGACCACTTGATTTTTCCATCTAACTTAAGCGCTTTCCGTTCAGCCATACGAAAACGCTCACCAAATGTTTGTAGCCACAAAAGTTGACTACCAAAATCTGCCATTTGCTTAAATAACTTTGAATCATTAGTCAAAGGAATGCGAGGACCGGGTGTTTCAAGCTCTGCTCGAAATCTTGTGGTGTAATCCGTCCCAGCCAACACACCAAAACAGTAAGCGAACAGCGACTCATGCGAAACGTCGCCAAGCCGCAGTCCAGAATTACTCAACAACTCATTGATGGCGATTAGCAACTTCGGATCAATATTTGGTGAGTTTTTACCGTCTCGGTACAACGGGATTACATCTTTGCCGCCACGCCCGTTGAAGTAGTGGTAGTCCGGCACAACGATAGAAGGTGTTGCACCAGGGCCATTACCCAGAGCAAAAGACATGCACGCCACCATATAAATCTGACGCGCTGATTCGGAATCCCAAAGTGATGGACTCTCTGTTTTCGCCAATCGCGCGTCAGCGAAAGTGTATTGACGATCAAATGAACGATATGCGTAGGAAACTATTTTCTTCGGTAAAGCTCTACTTCGCAAATCCGCTATTCGCGGGAAGTCGCGAACTTGTGTGTAGATATTTCGACCGGTTTTTGCGGTTTGGAACAAAGACTCTCGTTTCTTCAAGTTTGTTTCACCTACAAGCTTTTTCCAGCGCCGAGTAAGAGTTTCCATTGATGGACAAACTGGCCAATTTCGAGCATGAATGCATCCGGGTTGTTGCCAGGGAAAGAGATCAGCCAAACAAGGCATTGAACCCCAAGTATCTCCGCCAGTAATTGGCGCAAGTGACGACAAATACCCACTTGGACCTGAGTCCCAATTAGCTGAATCAAAACTCAGTGAACTAAGAAACTTTAGCTTTTCTGCGCGTTGACCATTGACCCTCATGTAACTCACTTGGGCTTCTGCTTCTGAAGCTTTTTGTGAACGCACTAAGAACACGACCGCAACTGGAATCTGAATATCAAATACATTTTCCTCAGGTCGAGCACTATTGTTATCTCCACCAAGATCAACAACATAAATGTGTTGTGAAGTACGACGAGCAAGATCGCGGAGCCCCATAAACCCTGGACCTGACAGCCATGAACTCGCAGTTATGTAAGCCGCAACTGATGGCCCCTTAGGCAAGTCCTCAAAAACCTTCCAAATAGCCCACCGCCAGAAATAGACATATAAATTTGAAAGACTTCGCAAATGACTAAAAGCTGTATTCATCCGCGCAGGTTCCAAAATATCGTCAAAAAGACTCCTCTCCCCTTCATCCGGGTGGACTATCCAGCCGCCGGCGTTTCTTCTATCCGATCGGAGATATGGCGGGTTGCCAATTACAACTGAGTGTTTGGAAGCAAATTTCACCTGTTCGGCAAGTTGACCTTCGCGGGCAATCGGATCATCGCTAAATAAATTACCTTGCTTTGGCGCGCGACCAGCGAGAGTGTCGGTAAGTCGTATTCCCATGTGGATCTTGGAGCGAATTGATGAATCCAGTTCAAGACTTGTCTTTAAATGAGCAACCGCGTATGACGACAGACTGATTTCAAATGCGTCCATTTGTTGGACGACTGACTCCATCACAGTCGGTGAGTACCGATTGGCGGCTTTGAGATTTGATGAAGCTTGGCGCATCCATTCAAGAAGGAATGTTCCGGTACCCGTCGCGGGATCAATCATCCGAATTACTTTGTCGTTGTTTGTCAATCCTTTTGGGATATCTATTTTTTGTGTCTTGGAGTACTCACCCCATGTTGTCTGATCAGCAACACCGAGGGGCAACTCAAAATCGGTCTTAATAATTTCGTCAACAGCCCGAACCATAAATCGAACTACAGGTATTGGCGTGTAATAGGTGCCAAGATCCTTTCTTTGTTTCGGGTCATATTTGTCAAGAAAGTGTTGATAGAAGAATACAACTGGGTCGTCTTTGAGGTCATCAGTTCCAAAGTTTGCGAGCAAGCCCTCTACATCAGTATCAGTCAGCGCTTGCACAAGATCTTGGAGCCCGAACTCATCAACATCAATTTCACTTTCAGATCGCTTGCGAAAACTCGAATATAAAGCATCAAGAAATGGATTATCAAACTTCAATGAATTAACAGCCGCATCTTTGCGGAAGTTCTCCGGATGCGCAATTCTTGAAGCCAGCAGTCCATACACCATTGTCTGTGCGTACATGTCGGCGAAAGATTCGTGTGTTAGATCAGACCTTAGATCTCTCTTTACTTCCTCAAACAAAGAACGCAACGATCCTTTTTCGGTTTCAACAGCGAGCAATTCATTAATCTCATCACGAATATGGCGAGCTATTTCGGCCATTTGGGTCGCTAAATCTTGAGCACTTCGAATTTCTTGTCTATAACCGCCTGAAAAAGCCCGATTTCGGGCATCAACAGTTACGCCTAAATCCCCCCAGATCAAATCAATTAGTTCTCGATTTGCTAAAAGATCAATCTTGTTTTCGGTTGCTTTGTTAGACCATGAAATTACCTTAATAACAGTTTTATCGTTGACCTCTCGGAATGAAACTATGTGTAGACGAGGACTCCCCTCATCGGAAACACAGAAGAAAATGATGTCGTGCATTTCCCACAATCCCACGGGCGCTGTTCGCGATGTTCGGCGTTTCTTAACCAGCCGAGCGACTAATCTTCGAATGGCTCCCTGAGGCAAGCTGCCCCCCTTGAAGCTCAGAACAAACGCCGCAAAAGTTTGATCATCTACAAGTTTCGGCAACTGTTGAATTTTGGTTAATCGCGCAACTTTATTTGGATCTAGATGCAGTTCTTCTAAGGAAAAATCAAGAAGTGGCAACTCTTCAATTCCGGATGGAATTGGCCAACCCAGTCCATTGCGCAGAAGCTTCAACAATTTTGCGTTTGACTCGGGTGCTTGTCGCACGAGGGCTTGATCAAGATTTCGCATGGTTATTGAACTTGCATCCAGCAAATAGTCAATGGCTTAGGTGCGTTTAGTGGAAGCTGCAGATCCTTCAACAACTCCCGATAGCGACCGTCCCTCAACGCCAGCAAATTTGTGGCCGTCGAAGCACGATCCAAAATCGCTTGAGTAGGTTCGCCAGAGTTACAGCGGATTGATTTTCCGATTTGAGTGACGTCCGTTGTTCGATCGCCGTTCTCCAAAACAAACTCCCACCGCGGACTTCCGCCGTCAAGCGTCCAATCTGCGCTGCCGTCTTGGTTCTGCACGCGAATGGGCTCAATACTGCAAACGAAAATCCCCGATGGCTTACCAGTTTTTGCCGAAAAGGCTCCATGAGGCACCATGCTCAAGCGATCTTCAAGGCTTGGGTCTTTTTGCGACAGATCCAAGTATTCGAGCCGAAGCACTTCAAGAGGGCTCTCATCCCCCTCGTACTCCTTCAGAAAAGAATTAAACACCTTGACATCATCAAGCATGTCATTTTCGTTTAGTAGTTTACCTCCGGGGATACCGAGAGTTTTTGAAATTAGATTTACTCTTTGCTCAACACGCTCGTGCAAACTAATGAGTCTCCGTAGTTCTTTTGTTGGCAGAAAATTTCGGATATTTATTGTTCCCCGAGATGCCATTAAACTTGGATTCTCTTTGACGATATCTTGTTCTGTCTCCTCGTTGAGACGTCGATCAATACGACCGATTCTTTGCATTAGGCGAACCGGGTTCCAGTGAATATCGTAATTTATGATTTCAGTTGCATCCTGAAGGTTTACTCCTTCGGACAAAACATCAGTTGAAACAAGTACACGAATCGGTTTAATCTTTGCGCGATCTGCTGCGCCTACGCGGTTGTAATGCGGCGAAAAGCGCTTAATCATTTCGTAGCGATCAGCTTTACGTGAACCATCAATACGATCCAGTTTTGTTACGCCATCTCGTTCAAGATTATTGGCCAAATATCGAGCCGTATCTGCAAACTCGGTGAAGACTATGACTTTTTGATTTGCGAAGTTCGGGTCAAAGACTTCCTTGCTGTCCGTCTTGTTCAATCCTTTGCCAGTCAATAACTTTCTGAGTTGCTCATACTTGGCATCTTTGCTCTTGAGAACCACAAGAGAAAGATCCAGAAGACGGCCAAGCTGCGCAAGATCCTCAAGGCAATGTTCAAGAATCTTGTCAACATCAAATCCTTCATCGGTCAAACGCTCATCATCAGGAATCTCGTCCAGCAGATCGGCCAGTTCGTCTTCCCCTGTCTCGACTTCGTCTATTTCAACACCCTGACGAAGGATCTGATCCAGTTCCGTTAAAGTCTTTGCATAATCTGCATTCCATTTTCTTACATCCTTATCAATAGCTGTCCGTGTTGCAGAGTAAATCAGGGTGGCCTGAAGAATCTTCCGTGATAGGTCAACACAAGAGCCCGCAAACGCTGCAACACTGCTCTCAAAGCGTTTCAGAAATACTGATCGGATTAAACCCACAACTTGCTTTTGACGGTTTTCCTTAGTCGGGTCTACTTTTGGATTTTTTGAATATGCAAGAGGAAAATAAAACGGCAAAACAAACAATGGTGTATTCCGCTGAAATGCCGACTCAATTTCTGCAAGTAGGTCAAGAAGAGGTTTGTCAAATGTGAAATCAACAGCCCTTGGAACTGCCGGCTTCGGGAATAGAACTTTTGCCCCACCCACTTTCTTCGCACTTTTTACTGCGTACTTACGTGAATTTTGAACTATCAGTGCCTTTAATAGTGGGTCTTTCTCGATCATTGTTGAGAAACTGCGTAAATCACCCTGCTCAAAACCGCCGTAAAACTCTCGCTGAAGTTGATTGAAATAGGCGCGAACACTTGGAATTCCTAATGAAGCAAAATGGTCATCATTATCAATTCCAGTGAACAACTCGAACTGATGCACAAAATCAAAGAGCGTATTATTAATCGGTGTAGCCGTGAGATTAAAAACTAATTTGTCCTGGCAAATTTGCTCAAGTCGGCGCCACCGAGACTTTGGCAAATTTGGATCTTCGCCTAATGCGCCACGATTACGGAAATTGTGTGCCTCGTCAATAATTACGACAGATACCCGCTGCGCGAGACGAGAGACCACTTCATACGCATCGTCTTTGGATAGATCTGTGTGCGCCATGACAAAAAGATTTGTGAATTCACCCTGCAAATGGGGAAGGTACCTTGCGATTTCTGGTGTCCAGACCGCATCTTTTCCAGTCTTTGTTGCCAGGATGAGCACATTTCTTTGCTCTTTAACTGCAAAGTACTCCGCCAGCATTAGGCCAACAAAAGTCTTACCAAGTCCTACACCATCGGTTAGAAATGCGCCACCCCATCGGGCTGCTCGTTGTTTCAAACCATGGTACCCCTCACGCTGATACGGAGAAAGTATCGGGTAAATTTTTGAATTCTGGCGTTCCCATTCCGTCGAGCCGGGGTCAACATTTTCAGTCAATAGCTGAAGAGCTTTCGCCCAAACCTCATAAGGAGTGAAATCACGAGCATGGTTTTGCGCAACCTCAATGAAGTCCCCTTGCACATCATGCGCATTTGCCCAATACTTTTCAAACCATTCTTGTAATTCTCGGACTTCCGGCCCACTAGTTACGCGAACATTCAGTTCAATATTGCGAGTTAATCCTGCGTAAGTAAAATTTGAAGAGCCAACTAGAGCCGCAGAACCGATGACGTCGAGCTTTGAGTGCGTGATATACGTCTTCGCATGAAATTTCTCATCAGTAAAAATTTTTATTTCAATCTGACCCGAAACAATTCCTTGAATAATGGAATCAAGTCCAGTTAAATACGGATCATTAGCTCTGTGTTGGATTGCAGTTTCGTCTACCAACTTGCGAACACGACGAATCAGCTCTCCTGTTCGATGGCTTGTTTCGTCCCCAATCAGTACCCGCAACTTCTCAACCTTTTGCCAATACCCATCTAGTGAAAGCAGAGCCTGAACATCAAAGTAACCAGTTGCAATATCTATTGATTTAGAGACTTCACACCACTGCCGAACATAGGTCAATGCTTTCCAATTCTCATCAGAGTTATCCACGATAATGAAGTCTGATGATCCAGTTCGTTGAAGACTTTTGGAACTTCCTATATTTGAATTAGTTGACATTGTTAATACTGATTCCTCTCACTTATGGATACAAATCCTTAGCGCACCTTTGCGGGAGAAAAGCCCTTCGGGCGATCCCATGGAATATTGCTGTCACCCTTAAACGAAATGCCCATTTCATACCCCAAATTGATCTACCAGCTGGCAAGTACCAACTCCTTGAATGTAGCCCAACTACGCCCTGGGGTACCAATGACTTGTATTAGAGATCGCCCGATTTTTGCTGTGGCACCTATCTGGAACATTCCAAATTTGCCCCAATTTGGCTTAACCGTCAAATCGATGAATCTGTCACAAAACATGCTCCGAGCTGCGTATACCAAATAGTAAGAGTCTGAATTCCAGACAAAAAGACAGGACTTTCAATTGGACGAAGATTTAATGGCCGATAGCAAATCTCAAATAATTGAGTACCAAGTTGGTGCCTTCACCATAAGTGCTTTTTCAAGCACACTGTATGCGTTCATGGGAGGAGCAAAACTTCAAGGAGCAGTTTTGCACCACGCGAACTTTGCTCATTCAGGTTTTTCTCACTCAGAATTAGCTGGTGCAGATTTCACTTCTGCCAACTTGGTCAATGTTGACTTTGAGGTAGCTGATTTGACTGAAGCAAAATTGAAGTACGCAAATCTTGCTGTTGCCAACCTCAGTTACGCAAATCTGTCCGGGGCGAATCTAAAGGGAGCGAATTTTGCCTTCGCCAACTTGACCGGCGCAAACCTGAATGGAGCACAGCTCAGAGGCGCAAACTTTGCTCATGCTAATTTTGAGTATGCCGAGCTGGCTGATGTCGACTTTTCTGAAGCGAACATTGAAGGTGCCAGTTTTCTATACGCAGACCTTACGAATACGAAATTTCCTGATTTCAAATCCATTAAGGGGGCCCAAAATTAGTGCACCATTCACAGCTAACGAGTTCTTGGAATGCTTAGAGGAACTTGGGTATGACGCAATCTTGAAAAACTTGGACAGTGTTCCTAAAGATGAGTGTGCATACGTCACCATTACCACTGACGAGGATTTGGAATGGTACGTCTACCTCGGTTTCACCGGACCGTACTTTGATGAATTTGAAATTTCAACTTTTGTGTTCTCAAAGGAAAATCCGCATCTGGAGGCGAACAATTGGCATATGAACGACCACCTATCTGTCGTGACTGTTCAATACGATCAGGAAACCGGAAACCCTGAATACGGCAATGGATTTTTCACGCTTCAGCAGCGCATGTTGTGTGTAAAGGGTGACGACCCCCTAGCAACCTTCGTGGAAAACTCGCTGCTGCTTTGGGAAGATGAATTTGATGAATTCCTTGCACAGCTGTGTCCCGAAATTTCTTCTAGCGAGGACTAGCAATATTCAGGTGATCATCACATAACCATCTCAAATTTTGAACAACATCTTTTTCATTTGTCATATACTCGGCGCTTATCGCTAGTTGCCCACATATCTGACATGTGTGACGATCCTTTAACGTGGCCATCCAGTACTGGCGATATCGAACGAACTTGCTCATTTTCCGCGCCTCAGTTTGAGGTAGGCACGCCAATTGTCGTGTTCGTGACAAAGCGAGAATTCTCCCTTATATCCATACCTCGTACTTGAACCACAGACCGCACATGGGTCTGGGTGTGCTGAGTCGAGCTTGAGCTTCCATATGTCCATTGGCTTTGACTTTTTCTCAAAGTCGTCAAGCGCAGCAAGAAAATCCTGAACCAGCTGGCTCTGCATTGGCAATGCCAGCACGAATGCCCGAATAACCAAAATCTTGTCTTGGTCTGATAGCGCTAGGTGCAGAGTTCCACCTGATTGAAGCTTCACAGTGACTTCATAGGGCTGTCTTGTTTCCATTATGTCCTCCTTGATGTTGATGAAAGTTCAATCCATCAAGGATGGCCAGAAGTATTTACGCACTTTCGTGCATCACATCCCCTGGCGGGAAGCACCGTGGCCTGGCTGGCTCGGTTGCTGTACTCGTTGCTGAGTCACTCTTGATGTTGCCCAAAGCATACTCACAATTCGAGAGATGGTGAGCGAGGATAGATTTACCAGTCCTCTTCGACTTAAAAGGAAACCTTTCACGCAGCTTCCTGCAAAGATCCGCTACGGACCTGAATTGGTATAGTTGCGAGATGGATGGCCGATCAATACTTATCCGCCATGGCTCGTCAGGCTCATGGATAGAGCCAGAAACATCTACCTATACGGATGAAGCTCATCTACAGGAACTCTTAGCTGCTGATCCCACAAGAATTCCTGGAATTTCCCAGGGATCAAAAGCCGTACGGGAACTACCAACCTCAGCAGGTCCAATTGATATATGCATTATTAGTCCTACGGGAGATATCACTGTTGTTGAATGCAAGCTTAAGAAAAACTCTGAACCTAGACGGATGGTCATAGGTCAAGTAATCGACTACGCATCAGCTATTCGAATTGATGGCTTCGATTCGTTTCGTCAAAACTGGATTGCAAAAGACGGTGGCGAGTTAAGCGAAATTGTAGACGACGGCGAAATTGAAACCATTGAACGAAATATCGTGAACGGAGTTATTCACTTATGCCTTGCTGTTGATCAAATTGATGACGACCTAAAACGCCTGGTTGAATATCTATACTTGATCAGCAACGACTCAATTTCGGTTTCAGCACTTCAACTCGCCTACGCAAAGCATGGGGATATTGAAATTCTTATTCCATCCACATACGAAGTTGAAATTGCTCAGAC
>Ga0315906_10010832_pt1 | contig 10669 bp, 4 predicted proteins | sample LakEriMetagenome_4_FD_203526 | JGI IMG/M metagenome (GOLD analysis project Ga0315906, IMG submission 203526) | Freshwater fungal communities from buoy surface, Lake Erie, Ohio, United States - Buoy 2 MA122 | ecosystem: Environmental > Aquatic > Freshwater > Lake > Lake biofilm | place: USA: Lake...
CCATTGGCCAGGTTGAGGGCCAGCTGACCAGGCTGCAGTGAAGTAGGAAGTGCAGTTGCGCTGGTCGTGCGCAGCTGCTGAACAACAACAGTCATCAGATCACTCCTTGATCAATGGTTTGGATTTGGTAGACAGAGTTGGCAGCAACGCCATTGCCGGCAATGAGTTGGCCGGTTGGCGGGGAAGCCCCACCAGCCAGCACCCACTGCACCCCAGTACCGTCGTCGTATTTCAGCCGCAGCTCTTTCTTGTTGGTGTCGTACCAAAGGCCGTAAGGCGTGGGATCTGGCGGGAAGGCAACGCCATAGAAGACGTTGGGACCAGGAGGACCAGGCGGTCCAGACATTGCAAAGTTGATCCATGCCTTGGCCGCTGGCTCCCAGATGCTCAGCTGCAGTGAGCCATCGTCAAACCACAGCTTCCCTGGCTGACGGGTCTCAGTGATGGGTGGATCGGTTGGCTTGGTGTCTTGAACCAAGACATCAAACCGTTCGCTCAATGCGTCGGTGGTGGCAATGAACTTGTCCTTGCCATCAATGGGCCAGTCACCAGCGAGCTGATCCTTCTTGGTGATGGTGTTGGCCACCTCGTTGGGTGTGCCCTTGTCTGGATCCTTGCTGCGGGACAGCGTGTTCCAGAAGGACAAGCTGGCAGCAGGGCTGCCGCCACCAGGGATGGTGCCCTGCCCCCACTGCAGCAGCATCAGCTGGTCGTGGTGTTCCTGGATCAGGTACAGCCACTGCTTGTCCGACTCGTTCAGGTCGTCCTGAATGATGTAGCTACCGTCCTTCCACTGGACGATCTGATCGTCTTCAGGGGTGATGCGTCTGACCGTCAGCTGCTCAGCTGGTACTGGCACAGCGCCAGGTACTGCAGCCTGCGGGGCAGTGGTCAGCTGTAGCTGGACACCACTGGTCCAGGTGTAGTCCGTCCCCTCCACCAGCTCCTTGCTGTTCAGGTAAAGGTGGACATGAGCCCGTGCCAGATACGGGAAGGGGACAGAGAAGGTCTTAGCCGTCCCGTCCCCGACGTACTGGCGATAGGAGTAGGGGGTAGGGATCGCCATAGATAGGCTTGCACCTGTGCAGCCTTCAGGTTATCGGCTCGGCTACAGCCGGCCCACTCCCAATGCACTGACACCTTCGAGGAACTGCTGCATTGCCCCCTGCTTGCTCTGTGCCTGGTTGATGAGCCGGTCCTTGAAGCTGAACTTCGATTCCCGCATCAGCGCCAGCAGCGCCAGCTTGTCGTAGTACTTGATGATGGCATCCACTGGTGCATAGAGGTCTCCGCCACCTGTGTCCTTCCTCTCGGCCAGGCTCTTGCCAGGTTGAACCCCAAGGCTGGGACTGATGCCACCATCTGGGATGTCCAGCAAAGCGTTGTACTGCGGGTGACGCATGAGCGCACGCAAGGCACCCTGCAGATCGTTGCCAATGACGAACTGGTCAATGGACAGGATCCGGCCATCGGATTCGCCGATGCTCTTGGCGGACACCTCGCCTTTCACCGTTCGCATGGTCTCGCGGTAGAAGTTCTCCTCCTCCGTGGTCATCTGCAATTCGATGTTCCCTTCCTTGACCTTGCCCTCTGGCCTGGGCTTGTCGGCAAAGCCATGGAACTCCAGCCATTTGTACAGCGGGTCCTGTGGCTTGATCACTGGCATAAACGGGATGGTCAGGTCAACCGGCAGACCCAGCGGTCGCTCGATCTTGTTGCCCAGCCAGTCCTTCTCCCGTGGCTGCAGCATCCCGACAACCGGGTAGTTGGCATGAGCAGACACAAAGGACTGACCGACCAAGTTCATCGCATCCCACACAGGACCAACGATCTTCCACAGTGGGTCCTTCCTGATCATCGCCATTTCATTGGGAGTCATGGCGCGACGTGGAGCCTGCATCTCTTCAGGGTCAGAGACGCTTCGGGTCGCGTTGCCAAGCAGACCACTGGCTGGCAGCAGGCCACCGAACTGAGAGCCAATCACCTGCCCTAGGTCGTAGCGTTCTGGGTCCTGCGCCCAGTTCATCACGTCGGTGATGTTCTTCAACGCTGCACGGTTCTTCAGCATCTCGGCGTGAGCCATCATGATCTTCCTGATTGACTCGCCGGCATCACCGTCATTCATCAGCCCTTCAGACCAAGCCCTCAGCACGTCAGCGTGAAGACCCATCAGGTCAATCACGTCGATGCCAGAGCCACGGAACTTGCCAGCGGCCAACAATGTTCCAGCCAAGCTGAAGGCGTAGGGAGGAGTGACGCGACGTGAGCGGTCACGTTGCTTGGGATCAAATCCACCACCGTCAGTGAACGCCCCTGTCTCCCACAGCATGTGAGTGGTGGCGGCAAGGCCCATGGCTACAACCGTGCGAGCACGGGCATCGGCCATCTCTTCAGGTGTGAACTTCGGACCGCCAGGGGCATTCCGGCTGAATGCCTGCTGCCCTTCCATCAGCAGCTGCCTAGGTCCTTGGAGAAGGATCTCCCGGTTGAGGACCCAGCCGATGCCATTGATCGGGACCTTGAAGAACGGCACCAGCCAGCCGACAGCGACGTGGCTGCGCATCTGGTTCATGCCAGCCAGTATCGGGCTATCAAATGACTTGGTGAAGGTGACATCCTCACCACGGCTAATGCCAACCTGAGCAATGTCCATCTCCTTGTTAGGAGCGTTGTGATACTTGTCGTACAGCAGAGCACGTAGCTCATCGTTTGGCAGCTCAACGTCTCCTCCAGGGAGAGCGCCTGCCGCGGCCTGCTTCTTGCGGTATTCCGCCAGCATGTCATCGGTGTAGAGCCCTTCATGGATGTACCCATCAGTCAGCTCATCAGCTCGCTGTTGGATCCACTCGATGTTCTTGCCAGCAGCCCTGCCTTCATTGGATGCACGGATGAAGGCTTCATGGTTGGCCTTCCACACGTAGGCCTGGGTGCGAACGAACTCGTCACCAGCATTGAGAGCACGGAAGGGCAGGGCATAGCCGGCATCCGTGCCAGCGATAGCCTCCCCTGCCATGCCGAACACCTTCCAGACAGAAGCGTTCATCAGGTTCAGCCAGTTCACCGGGTTGGCCAGAGCAGCGGGGTCTGACTGGAATCGCTCAAAGACTCCATTGATCAATTCCTTGGGCTGCTCATACAGCGAGGGTTGGTCAACGAACTTCAAGTTCTCATCACCCATCGTCCCGCGACCAGTGCGGAATGCCTCTGAGGCATTGCCCCATGCCATCCCCCATGTGCTGTTGAAGTTCTTCCAGGCATAGGAAGACGCCTGCAATCCATCGAGCGCACCAGGCTTGAGACCGTTGGCACCCATGGCGCGGATCGTTCCACTCACCGTGTCCTCTGCCATGTAGATGGCCTGCACCAAAGCACCAGAGAGGGGGTTACGGATGGCCCAACTGGAGAAGGAGGACAGCAGGTTCTGCCTGCGGAAGTAGCTGAGCAGACGGATGTCAGCCATGAACCCGCTCTCGTTCACGCCACCACCAAGGGACTGATTCAACCGCTTGGCTGCAGCTCGCTTACGGAGTTCCTTGGCATTGCCCTCAGCTGTCAGCCTGAGCATGTCAGCCACCAGGGAGTTGGCCTTGATCTCATCAAGGGTCAGGCGCTTCACCCCCTTGGCTGCATCAACCAATGACAGGTCAAAGTCTTGGTTAAAGCGACGTGTCACCAGTGCACGGCCAACCGTCGTGCCAACGAACGCATCAATCTGCTCAAAGGTGTAGGCCCATTGAGCGATGTTGGCTGCCCTGTGCTTGATGTCGTCAACGAGATAGCCACCATCAATGGCATCAGCCAGTTCATCCAAGGCATCGGCGTACTGGGTTGCCGTATCCCACTTGGCTTTGGCAGCCATGTAGACAGTGGCTGGCAGCTTCTTGAGGCCCTTCATCCGATTGCCCAGGGACGCTGCCACCTCGGCTGGATCACCGCCAGTTCGAGCAGCGAAGACCTGCAGTTCCTTTGACGCCAGGTCCTGCGTCCATGTGGCTTTCAGCTCGGCACCCTTCTTGGTGGCGGCACGGGTCTCACCCATCACCTCAAGCAGGGTGGCCAGGTTCTCCTTGTCAGGGGTGATGTCGGAGTAGTTGACCATCCTGCCGGTGCGACCGTTAGGCCTGGTCTTCTGTTCAATCGAGGATCGAACAAGCTCACGCACTTTCTCGTCACCCATCCGCAGGGCATCCAGTTCGACCTGGCCAACCCATTCATCGGAGTCAATGCCAACCGACTTGCCGTCGTAGGTCTTGAGGACACGGGTCTTGCCCTTTGCCCGTGGCTCCCCAATCTCCGCCTTGGCTCTGATGCCACGCTTGGTGGATTCAATGGCTGCGAGCTCCTGCTCGATCTGCTTCAGCTCTTGATCAAGGTCATTGCAGCTAGCCATCAGCACTTCGCTCCTTGTTGTTTGCGGAGAAGGTCTTCTCGCTTCTTGAGAAGAGCCGCGGTCTTCTTATCCAAAGCCATTTCAGCAGCCGTTGCACGCTGCTTCTGCTGAACCGAGACCTGCTTGGCAGCCTTCACATCCTCCGGTGTCTTCTTCGGAATGTCAGCAGCAGGGGCAACAACCGGCTCACCGTTCTTGAAGGTCATCCGGTAGGGCTCTGGATCTCTCGGTGCACCAGCAGCATCCAGGTCAGATCGAGCAGCAGGTGTTGGGTCACGGAAGCGGTCGCTGTATGGATCCAGTCCATAGAACCCATCGCCCAGGATCCCCAGCTTCTTCTTCTGTTCCCACGTCAGGGTGTTCCACCCTTCAGCAGCCATGAGCGCATCACGCTGCGCTTGCTGTGCCTTGGTATCCAGCACGTTGTACTCAAGGCGAAGACGCATCTCCTCAATCAGTGCGTCACCACCCTTGCCACCGGCCTTGTAGGTGGGCAGCACATCGTTGGCGAACAGCAGTGGCAGCTGTCCATCGGGGTCAGCCAGCAGGTCATTGATCAGTGACTCCTGCTGGAAGCTGGTTGATGGGCGGTCAGGCAGTGGGGTGATGGGTGCCTGCACCTCACCGTTATCAATGGCCCGCTGCAGGATCTCTGCCTTCAGCCGTTCCCTGGTGGCAGCATCCATCCCCCTGCCGCTGTAGTCCACGGCAGGAACCAGCTGCTCAACACCATCAGCATCCAGCACCTTGGTCATGCCAGGTGCAGACAGATCAGCAGGTCGATCAAACAACGGGGCAGCATCACCAAACTGGTTGGCCCTCAGCTCCATCGCCAGCTGCTCTGCCTCTGGTGGCAAGTACCGACCACGACGCTCACTGATCTCAACCAGTGCGTCGATGATGTCCTCCTTCTTGGCATTCCATACCCGCCGTCCCGTCCTGGCTTTCACCAGTGCTGCCACCTCAGGGCTGGAGTCCGGCATTGCCAGCCGGCGCAGCTGGTCACGGTTCCATCCCTGCAGTGCTGAGCGGTAGTCAGCAGGTGTCTGATACCCGTACTCACCAGGGCCACGGGTGATCTGCTCAAACGGTGGCAGCGGCGTTTCAGTTGATAGGTCCAGTTGTCCCTGCTGCTCGATGCGCAGCTGCAGCTGATCACCAACCAACGCTTCAGGGACACGGGCCCTTGCTTCGATAGTGGAGAGCTGTTGCTGTGCCATGGCCAACTCCCTCTCCACCTTGGTGGTCAGGCGCTTGGCACCAATGGGTGTGATCTCCCCTGACTGCACCCGCTGGTCAATCTCTGTCAGCCGGCCCTGCAGTTCAGCCACCCTTCCCTGGGTGGTGGTCAGCTCCTGTGCACTGCGCTCTGCATTGAGATCGGCGTAGGCCCTGCTGTGGATCTGCCGCAGGTCGCCATCCCCAAGCTCATCGAGGTTGGCCAGGAAGGTGTCCAGCTCTGGCCTGCCATCCACCAAGTCCAGCTCTGGCTGGAATGGACGGGGTTCTGGCATGAAGTCAGCACTGTTGCCGGCTTGGATCAGGTCGGCAATCTGTTGGTCGATCTTGCCCAGGTCTTGGGTCATGTCCTGACCCGACTCCATCCCCTGCTTGATCAGCTGCCCGCGCTGGGTTTGCAGCTGCCTGATCTGCAGCTTGATCTCAGGATCGACAACACCACCAAGCTGGAACTCCAGCTGACCACCCTCCCCCTGCTGCACCAAGCCCATGCCCTGCAGTCGCTGCCGCTGTTCAGTGACCTGCCTGATCTGGGTCTGCTCTTGCAGTGACCGACTGATGGCTGAGTCATAGGGAACGATGGCCCCACCCTGCTGGCTGTAGCCAGGCAACTGAGGGAGGCCAGGTTGTCCTGCCGGTGGCAGTGCAGGACCAGCCATTGGCTTGGGCAGGTATGGCGCAAGCTCTGCATCAGCCACCTCCTGCATCCAGCCCAGGTCACCCCTGGCCATGCCACGGCGGATAGGCGTGATGAAGGCACCCATCCCCAACAGCGCCAGTGGGGCAGCGACACCCTCCACCACCACGCTCTTGCCCCATGCCTGCAGGTAGTTGTCACCAGCCTCCACCCGGCCAGGCAATCGAAGGCCAGCACCATCAGGCAGGTTGGCCAGGTTGCCGTCTTCTGCATCCAGGAATGCAGTGGCCAGTGCAGTTGAACCAACTGCTTGCCCCACGTTCTTGCCGACGTTGGCAGCAGTCCTCAATCCAGGGCTAGCGGTAACCGCAACCGCTGCACTCCTCACACCCTGCTGCGCACGGAAGGCCTGACTCAGTTGCTGCACACGCCGCAGCTGACTGGCCTTGTTCAAGAGGGTGGTGCCTGTGAAGAAGCCAGCAACCTCAGCGCCGATACCTTCACCAATCGCTAGGCCTGCCTGGTCAGCAGGTAAAACTGTTTGCCCGTAGCCACCAAGGTTTCGGAATGGGTTGTTCTGCCGAACTGTCTGATCGCTGATGGTCCAAGCGTCACGGACATCAATGGGCTTGCCCTGCACCAGATCGCCAAGGGCATTGCCCAGTTTTGAGGCACCGTTGATCGGGCCAGTGACAATGCCAGCCTTGGTGTCAGGACTGGCTAGTGCATTGAACAGCTGAGCCAATGGCTTGAATGGGCCCTGCTCGGACTGGCGGATGAACTCCTGCCTTGCCGCAGGATCATTGCCAATCGTTGTCTGCTTACCAGTCCCCAGTGACTGCGGCGCTGGGTTCTGCCACTGGGGCTCCAGGTTCTCGGGCTTCGGTGCAAGGTTGAAACGAGGCATGGGATTAACCGGGGAGAATGCGGATGCGGCCCACGCCGCGCTGGGTGCTACCGAACAACCTCCTGAACGCTGCAGGAGACAGGTCAATCACCCGTGGGTCAGATGCGTTGACACTTCTTTCGCTGCCACCCATCTGCCCAACGTCATTGACCCAGACGCGCACCGTCTTCCCGCTGTCCATGTCTTCGACCGTCACCCACTTGTTCAGGTACTTCCCGCGCAAACTCCACTGCACAGCAGCTGTCATCGCGTTGGGGTTGTAGCGCTCACCGTTGGCAGTAGGGCCACCAGCGACACCATCACTGCCGCCGCTGCCGTTGTAGTAGGTGGCCAAGCCAGTCATTCCACCACCCCTTCTCGTTGCAACCTGAGGAGTGGGGCTGCCACCACCACGGAACTCAAAGTGCCCGCCATGACTGCCGGCGTAGTCATGGACATACCAGCCGTACTTGGCACCGTTCTTTCTGATCCAGGCTTCTGATGTGCCATGAATGTCCATGGCATTGCCCTTCAGGTGCTCGCTGCCATTAGCTCCACCCACTGCAGCGTTCTTGCTGCCTGATCGCTGAGAGCTAGCAATGTCACTGGCTTTCACCTGGCCATTGGAATCCCGCACCATTGCGGAAAAGGCATTGGCCCCACCACGACTGAAGATCGGTGGCCGACCATTGGCATCTCTCATTCCAGGGATGGTGTAGCCACTGCCGCTGTCAGGGTGGCTAGCCGCTACAGCAGGGCCCCTCTCCCACTGACCACCACCGCCGTATCCACCACCAAAACTGGGTGGCAACGTGGCTGCAGCAGCAGGGGGCATCATCATGTTCATCAGCCAACTGCCAGGCGCCAGCGGGTTGTACCCAACTGGCAGCATCCCCATCCCAGTGCCACGACTCACCCCTTGCCAGTTGGCCTGACTCACCGTCTGACCCTGACGCTGAGAACGGATCTGCCCCTCAAGAAACTTGCGGGCTTCACCGTTGGGATCGAGCTGTGGATAGAACCGCAGCTGCTCAAGTAGATACCGATTGGTAGTGGTGCCAGCCGTGTTGGCCATGTTGTAGAGCTCGCGGCTGACTGGCTTGCCCTGGCTCACTGCCTGCAGCTCAGAGTGCAGCCAGTTGCCATCCATCACTGGCCGAACGGCAAAGCCCTTCACCGTGGGGGCGGGCAACGTTGATGCCTCCGTCCTGCTGTAGCCCCTTGTCGGGACACCATTGTTCTTGGGACCTTCTCCAAGTTTCGGGCCGGTCCCCACCTCGCCAGGGTTCAGCCCATTGGGCGCAGAAGGACTGGTCGTCAAAGCTCGGAAGGCCTGCTTGTACTCCTCGCTCTTCCTGGTTTCAGCAATCGCTTCGCTGATCAGCACGTTGCGAGCACTGCTAGTCAATGGGACTCCAGGACGCTCAGCCATCCAACGGTCGATCTTTGCTTCAGCGTTCCGCAGGAACAGGTTGTTCAACCGCTGGGTAAATGCTGAAACCTTGGCGTCACCCAGCCCGCTCACTGCAGCGACCATGCCAGCGCCATTGGCATTTGCCAGGTCAAGCAGCGAGGTGCCACCACCACCGCTCTTGCCCTTAGCTGCATCCACCAGCGGCTTCACCTGCGGCAGACCCAGGTCCTGCAGCAGTGCCTTGTCGATGGCTGACTGCAGACCAGGCGTGGTCTCCGCTGCATCCTTTTTCCTTTTATTGATCTCATCCATGTATTCCCTGTACCTCGTCCTCTGCAGTTCTGGCGTGGGCTCAGCCCTTGCCGCTTGCGCCGCTTGCTGCTGCAAAGCGGCCACCGCCTCTGGCGTGGAGAAGGCAGAGCGCGGCAGGTCCCTAATGCTTTGAGCAAAGTTCTCCGCAGCTATCGGATCAACCGGATACAGCGACTCGGAGACAGACGACTGTGACTTGATCTTGCGGTCTAGGTATCCATCAATGTCTCGGTAGCCAAGAGCGTTCGCGCCAGTCCTAAACGTTTGCAATGCAGCCCCGTAATTAGGGTCATTGCGCAGCATCTGGCCCGGCCCACCTTCTGACATCCAAAGCTCATCGAGCTTTTGCTCAATCGACTTCTGTCCGATTTCGTACTGCTGCTGCCTTGCCCCGTTCCCTCGGTTACTGACCTCCAGCAGGTCCAGTCCGTAGCTGGCACCCCAGTTCGGACGCACTGCATCAGCGGGGCTCCCACCCAAGACAAAGCCCAAGGCATCGCCCAAAACCGGAACACCCCCATAGGTGCCCAGTAGCTGAGTCCGCACTTCCTTCAGCATCTCGGCCTTGTCCTTCCCGCCAAACAAGGTCGATACCTTGTCTATCTCGTTTGTAAGCAGCACACTCCCAAGCACCTGCGAGAACAGCGGGTCTCCAGAGGTCAGCACGCTGCCCACGGTCAACGGGCTTGCAGCACCAAGGCCAAGTGCATTCCACCTTTCCACAATCTGTGGCGTAATCAGAATGCCGTTCTTGACTGAACTGACCATGCCTGCGCCAAGGGATGCAGTGGTCACTGCAGTGGTGTTGATCCTCAGCTCTTCACCAAACAGCTTCTCTTGCTTGTCGGTGTATTCATCCCAAGCCTTGTTCAACTTGGGGGTGACGTAGAACGCCGCCTCCGGCTCCTCACCCGTCAGCCCATAACGGCTGTAGACCCCTTGGACCAGCGCTGCCTTGCGCTGTGCCAGCTCAGGACTGCCTGGCTGAAGGGTGGACACCACGCCCTGATTGAGCTGCAGGTCCATGGACAGCACGTTGTCCACCTCACTGCCTGCCTGCTGAGCCAGTGCACGGCGGCGGCCAACCAGCCTCCATGGGTTGGACTCCCTCAGCAGTTGCGCTGCTGGTGGATCCACCTTCTCCAGTTGGGTGATGGTGCCAGCAGCATTGGCAGCACCCTGCTCCTGCTGCATCTGCAGGCCAAGGATGGACCGCTGCTGAATGTTCTTCAGCTCGTCGTAATACCCTTCTTCAATCTTGCCCTTGGCATAGGACGTGACACCTGTCTCAACTAGCTGGGTCAAGCCTTTGCTGAATGGAGCTAATGCTTCAGCAATTTGTGCAAACTGGTTATAGCCCTGGACGTTGCCCTGGCCTCCCTGTTGAATAGCATTGAACCCTGAGACCACAGGCATGGACTCAGGTCTGGCAGCAGCGGCAACCTGCACACTGCCAGGATTAACAAAGGCGCCAATCGGTCTGGCACCTGGACGGATCTCTCCAAAAGGTAGACGTTCAGCCATTAGCTACCTCCGGTGGTTGTTGTTGTCTTGGCCCCTGTGCCAGGCCCGGTCTGACTGCTTGGCGTCTTCAGGCCATTCAGTGTGTTGTTCATCGAGATGCCAGCACTGATGCCACCCATGATTCCGGTGCCAATGTTGAGCGCAGCAGCAGCAGCACTTGGCTTGCCGCCAGTCATGCTCGGCGGTGGTGGCTGGATCAACGTGGGCAGCGGTGCAAACGGTGCAATCGGATCGAAGAACGTCTGCTCGTCGTAAAAGCTCTGTGAG
>Ga0315906_10010835_pt1 | contig 10668 bp, 10 predicted proteins | sample LakEriMetagenome_4_FD_203526 | JGI IMG/M metagenome (GOLD analysis project Ga0315906, IMG submission 203526) | Freshwater fungal communities from buoy surface, Lake Erie, Ohio, United States - Buoy 2 MA122 | ecosystem: Environmental > Aquatic > Freshwater > Lake > Lake biofilm | place: USA...
TCAAAAAACACACTGGCTTGAAGCCCTGCGATCTCCTCTGGAAATTCGAGCCGGCACTCAATAAAAATGCGCTAACTTCCGTTTAGATGAGTATGCAAAAACTGATCAATGTTTTTTTGCTGTTGGCAGGACTATCCGCCTGGACATCCTGCACGCACCAGATCCCTTCTCCGAACGGTGGGGCCACTGTTTCTGCCAACTGCAGCACCGATACTGTTTATTTTGTCAACGATGTATTGCCATTGCTGCAGTCAAATTGTGCCATGAGCGGTTGCCACGACAATGGAACTGCAGCCGACGGCGTCCGCATGACCGATTATGCCAACATCATGGATGAGGTCAAAGCAGGCAATGCCGGCGACAGTAAGCTGTATAAAGTGATCATCCGAACAGATAACGAACGAATGCCACCGCCCCCTCGTCCGGCATTCACCACCGCTCAGAAAGAGCTGATCCGAAAATGGATCAGCCAAGGCGCCAAGAACAACAGCTGCCTCAATCGCTGCAACGCTGCTGTTTTCACGTATTCAGGTGCCGTCCGACCCACATTGGAAAGCAAATGCGTGGGTTGTCACAGCGGTGCTGCTCCTAGTGGCGGCGTCAACCTATCCGATTACACCAACACCCGCATCTGGGCGCTGAATGGGAAGCTCTATGGCTCCATCGCCCATCAAAGCGGATTCTCCCCTATGCCTAAGAACAGTGCCAAGCTGTCCGATTGCGAAATCGGGCAAGTGCAGCAATGGATACAGGCCGGGGCTTTAAACAATTGATCCAAGCACAGCGCATCATGAACCGAATCGTTTTCACTTTGCTTCTTGGCCTGGTTTCACTCACCGCCTGTTACTACGACAAAGAGGAATTGCTTTACGGAGCGCCGGCCCCTTGTACAGATTCCACCGGCACGATCTCATACCAAGCCAAAGTGGTCCCTATCTTACAGACAAACTGTTATGGATGTCACAGTGGTTCAACGCCTTCGGGCGGACAAGCCATGGGTACATACACCACCGATAAAACCATGGCGCAAAACGGCAAACTGTTAGGCGTGATCAGTCATGCCACTGGCTTCTCACCCATGCCCAAAGGCGGTAATAAACTCAGCAATTGCAACATCGCCGTCGTGCGCAAATGGATCGAAGCTGGCGCACCCAATAATTAATTTCCGCTCGCATGCTTAAACGCTCAACCACCAAAATCATCCTTGCGGTCGCATTGATCGCCGCCGCTGCAGGTGGCTATTATGCCTATACCGAATACAATCGGCGCAATCCGTCGATGGCTGATGCGAAGGCGTCCTTTCAGCTAACTGCTGCTGATGCGCTGGCAGCTTTTGAATCCAAGGCGGACGAATCCACAAAAATGTATGTTGATCAGGTGTTGGAGGTCAGCGGATCGATCAACAAGATCGAAAAAGACGAAAAGGGTTTTTACACCATAGTGTTGGGAGATGCCGGATCGATGTCGTCTGTTCGTTGCGTGGTGGACAGTCTTTTCTCTTCCGATGCCGCAAAGCTTTCGACCGGAACATCTGCCAAACTCAGAGGTGTTTGTGTGGGCTACACGGCAGACGACATGGGACTTGGTGCCGATCTGCTGTTGAACCGTTGTTACCCCATTCAATAAAAATCAAACACAATACATGAAAAAAATCATCGCATTTTCTCTTGTACTTGCCGGCTTGACTCAAACCGCCGAGGCGCAGAAGTTTTTCACCAAAAACGGCACCATTTCTTTTGATGCAACCGCTTCCGGTTCTCCCGAAAACATTACCGCTGATAACCGTACGGTTACCTGTGTGATCGATGCTGCTTCAGGAGGCATTCAATTCAAAGCAGCCATGAAGGCATTCACCTTCGAACGCGCCCTCATGCAAGAGCATTTCAATGAGAACTATGTGGAGAGTGACAAATACCCCGACGCCGTGTTCAAAGGGACGATTGCCAATGCGGCTTCTATTTCCTTCGATAAAGACGGCAGTTACCCGGCTACCGTGAAAGGAAAGTTGACCCTGCACAACGAAACCAAAGACGTGGAAACAACCGGCAAGATCACCGTATCCAAAGGCAAGGTTTCTGCGACCGCCAGCTTTAATGTGCTGTTGTCCGATTACAAAGTGAACGTTCCGGCACTGGTAGGAGACAAAGTATCCAAGACGGCCAAGATCACGGTCAATTGCGGACTGGAACCTTTAAAATAAAAACCATGCCATCCACCTTGCGGCTGCTATTTCTACTTGTGTTTTTTGCCGGAACGAATTCGTTGCGGGCACAGGACGATTTATTGGGACTTCTTGGCGAGGATAAGCCTCAAAAAGAATACATCAAGGCGGCCTTCAAGTCCAGCCGGGTGATCAACGCACACTCGATGGAGTTCATCAATCCCGGCACGATGGATTTTCGGATCCTGCACCGATTCGGCAACCTCGATCAGGGGTTAAAAAATTTCTTCGGATTGGATCAGGCCTCCATGCGCATGGGGTTTGATTTTGGTATCAGACCCAATCTGATGGTAGGAGTGGGCAGAAGCACATTCAAAAAAGAAGTGGATGCGTTTGTTAAATATGCTCCGCTGCGGCAGTCGAAAGGTCCGGGTAGTTTTCCCGTAACCGTTGCTTTTGTGGGGGCACTGACCATTGACGGATTGCCTTGGGCCGACCCGACCCGGCAGAATTACTTCACCTCCCGCATGGCGTATTATTTTTCCGCCATCATCGGACGAAAATTCAATGACGCCTTTACCCTTCAAGTAACCCCCACGCTCGTGCATAAGAACCTGGTTCAATTGCAAACGGATCCGAACGACATTGTAGGTATTGGTGTTGGAGGCCGACTCAAACTGAACAAACGCATGGCGCTGACCTGGGATTATACCCACGTGCTGGACGGATTGCCAACCGGATACTACAATCCGCTTTCGGTGGGCTTAGACATTGAAACCGGCGGACACGTCTTTCAGTTGCATGTATCCAACGCTGCTGGCATGAATGAACGAGCCTTCATCACGGAAACAACGGGTAGTTGGGGCAAAGGCGAGATTCGAACGGGTTTCAATCTGTCTCGTATGTTCCAATTGAAAAAGAAGAAGTCTTGATCCACACACCTGATTACCGGATCATTTATCCACTACGCATTGCCAAGAGCCGCATTGCCGGCAAAGGGGCTTATGCCCTTTCAGTCATTCCTGCTCGTAGGAAAATCGGAGATCTGGGAGGTGTGATCATTAGTATGCGCGAAGCGCGTAAACTGATTCGAAACAAAAAGGTCATCAACCTGGTCGAGCTCGACGATGACCTGGCCCTCAATGCCTCCGCCAATCCGAATGACATCCGCTTCATCAATCACTCCTGTGCACCAAACACGTACATGCGCGTGATGAAGGATCGGGTTGAGTTTTATGCCCTGCGAAACATCCGAAAAGGGGAGGAGCTAAGCTGTGATTATGGTGAAACGCATCATGAGGGCACCCTGCCTTGTCGGTGTGGGGCCAAGAATTGCAGAGGCTATATTTGATCGTAGCGCGTATCTTTGTGGATCGAACGAACAACTAAAAATCGATATATGAAAACTCTCTTTCTCACCGCCCTCTTATCAACCTCTTTTTTGCTTGCACAAGCCCAGCCTCCTGCCGGTGATGCCCTCGTAGGGGATAGCTACGGATCCAAATTCGCCGTATCAGAGGTGATGAACATCAATGATGTGGTTAAAAAGATCAAGGGCGGTTCTGAATTCCAGGAGATACAATTGTCTGCCAAAGTGTTGGAGGTTTGTTCCAAAAAAGGTTGTTGGTTGAAATTGGAGTTAGCCGACGGACAAACGGCTACGGTCAAGATGAAAGACTATGGTTTCTTTCTTCCTGTTGCCGCTACCGGTAAAAATGTGGTGATCAACGGCACCGTCAATCTCAAAACCGTCTCCGTGGCTGAACAAAAGCACTACGCGGAAGATGCCAAGAAATCACAGGCCGAGATCGATGCGATCAAAGAACCCAAGCAGGAAATTCGCGTTCTCGCATCCGGGATCGTTATTTCAAACTAATAAGGTAGAAAGTAGAATGTTTAAAGTTTAAGGCGCTTAACCCTTAGAACATTAATCCTTCTACTAAAATGACATTCTCGTGATAATTGTCTCGGAACCGCCAATCAATTTTGCGGTCCGATGCGCATCCCCACTGCACTTTTAGTTTTTATTCTCTATTCCCTGCCCGCTGCCGCGCAGCAGGACTCCTTGCGCGAATTGCAAGAGGTGGTAGTGACGGCGACTCGACAAGAGAGACGTCTCGGCAACGTAGCCGTACCTGTAACCCTGATACAGCAACAACAGATCCGCCAGGCCGGATCGTTGCGTTTGCGCGACATTCTGCAAGAGCAAAGTGGTCTCGTGATGACCAGCGCCTTTGGGGTGGGGGTGCAGATGCAGGGGCTCAATCCAGAACATACGCTGATACTCGTGGACGGACAGCCACTGGTGGGAAGAACCTCAGGCGTACTGGACCTCAATCGCATTGCACTCGCGGGGATCAAACGGATCGAGATCGTCAAAGGTCCCTCCTCCAGTTTATACGGATCCGAGGCCATGGCCGGTGTGATCAACCTCATAACTGAAGCGCCCGGGAAAAAAGAACTCTCCGGCTCGATTCGATATGGCACAGGCAATCCCGAAAAAGGATGGGCACTGCCCTTCGCGACCAGCGGATTTCAACAAGTCGATGCCGATCTCCAAGTGGGGTATCAGGCAGGGAAATGGAAGCTTCGTCACAGCAACAACTATCTATATGCCGATGGGATCAGTTTTCGGCCGTTTTCAACCGACCGCATTCCCCGACCCATCAATCGGCTCACACATCAAACGACCCTCTTGCGGCCACTCGGCGCGCGCACGGAAATGAAATGGTTGTTGCGTGCCAATCAGGACCGAATCCAGCAGGAATTCGCCGTTCGAAACAACGGTCAACTGATCGAATCCTATGGAAGGGAGAAAAACAGCGAATTGAATATTCAGCCCACGATTACGCACCGTCCGAATCAGCAATTGACGCTTCATTCCAGAGGCTTTTTTACCCGTTACGTAGGCGACCAGCGCTTGTACTTTATTCAGAAACCCGATAGCAGTTATCTCGATCGATTCGAACAAAATTTATATCGGTTCGAGCAGCAACTCGATTGGAATTTGGGCGCATCTGAATTCATTTTTGGTGCAGGTTATCAACTTGATCAAGCGCGCTCTACCCGTTACGATGCCCTCGATCAACTGAAGAAGAATCGGGTAGCGTATGCATTTGCGCAATGGGAATGGAAATGGAGCGAGAAATGGATCTCGGTCGTTGGGTTGCGGTATGACGACAATCAACTCTTTGCCGCTGCGCTAACACCCAAGTGGTCGGTTCGGTACAAACCCAATGAGAAATGGTTGGTGCAGGCCTCTGTTGGGCAAGGCTTCAAAGCGCCGGATTTCAGACAACTCTATCTCAATTTCACCAACAATGCTGCCGGTGGATACTCTGTGTACGGCACTCAAGATGCGATCCGCATCATCAATGAATTGAATCGGCTCGGACAGATCGCCGAGCTGCAACCGGATTTCATCCGGCTTTCCGAACTGACTCCGGAGTATTCTACTGGCAGCAACGTGGGGATTACCTATCAACCCACGAAATCAGTTACCGTGCGACTGAATGGTTTTCGCAATGACATCCGCTCGCTCATCGATGTTCGTCAGGTCGCTACGCGCATCGATGGTGCACAAATATTCAGTTACCTGAATGTAAAACGAGCCTATACGCAGGGGCTGGAGTCGGAATTGAAGTGGCAACTGAATGGTAAGTGGACCATACAAGGCGGCTATCAGTGGTTGCAGACCGGCGACAAGGATGAGCGTACGCGCATCAAAAAAGGATTGGAATATGTCCGTGCGGTGGATGGTTCCAGTCGCGTGATGTCGATCCGTGAATATGTAGGATTGCCCAACCGCAGCAAACACCAAGCGCAACTCAAGTTGCAGTATCAACCAACGGAGCAGCGATTTGTGTTCTTGCGGATGATGTACCGCAGTCGGTGGACCATCGCCAACAGCAACGGCAATGGGGTACATGATGCACAGGATGAATGCGCCAACGGATTTCTGCAGATCAACCTTTCCGGCGGCTTGCCTCTTTGGAAGAACATTCAACTACAAGCCGGCATCGAAAATCTCCTGAACTATCAAGACATCAACTATCTCCCCAATTTCCCCGGCCGCAACGTCTACCTAACATTCAACTATAAACTCTAAACCAACTTTTAAACTTTTTAAACTCTTCAAACTCTTCAAACTACAATCCTATGCGAAATCAACTCCTCCTCCTCTCCGCACTCTTCATTTTCGCTGCTTGCGAAAAAGACAAACCAGCGCCTACGGTCGATCAGCGAGCTTATTCGGTAACTACCAATGGTGCGGTCGTCACCGTCCGCAATCTTCCTGGTGATACCATTATCGGAACCAACTCACAAGGTCAGCCGGTGGGTGCGGGTCGATATACATTCTTTAGTCTGGAAACCGGACAATGGATTCCCAATGCAGATTCAAACACTACCCGATGGGATCTGGCGTTTGCCGGCACCATCGTTCGGGTGAATAACCAGACCAGTGGTCCGGGTGTAGGTGGTGCCTTTGTATTCAATGGGGCATTTGAATCCCTTACTGCAGTGCCGGTTGATTCCACGTTTCGAGTAGACAATCATCCCAGCGCTTATGCCATTCCCCGGGGTTCCGGTCGTGCCTGGTACACGTATGATGGTCCGACGAACCTACTCACGCCCATTCCCGGCCGAACCCTCGTGATCCGTACGGCTACGGGTCAGCGTGCTAAAGTGGAGATCCTGAACTATTACCGTGGCGGTCAGACCCCATCGGCATCTGCCCCCGATAGCATCAAGATCCGGGATCAGCGATTCTTTCATTTCCGGTACTCGAAGATTGGTTGAGTGATGGGGGTAGAGGAGTTGAGATTTTTTGTTACAAGTTTGTCGTTGAGATTCAACTATAAACCTTAAACCAAGAACCTCAACTCCTCAACCCCTCAACTCCTTTCCGTATTTTCGCGGACTTAAATTCCCTTATGTCCGCCAGCTACCGTGAGTTTACCGGATTGAACCTCCCCGCACTCGAAAAAGAAGTGCTGGAGCGTTGGAACAACGAGAAAACCTTCGAGCAAAGCATTGCTCATCGGGAAGGAAAGCCGGCCTTTGTTTTTTATGAAGGTCCGCCCAGCGCCAACGGTATGCCTGGCATCCATCACGTGATCTCTCGTACCCTGAAGGATCTGGTCTGTCGCTATCAAACCATGCGCGGTTTTCAAGTCAAGCGCAAGGGGGGCTGGGATACACACGGACTACCCATTGAATTGGGTGTCGAAAAAGAACTCGGCATTACCAAAGAGGATATCGGGGTCAAGATCACCATTGAGGAATACAACCGTAAATGCCGAGAGGCTGTACTGCGCTACAAGGACAAATGGGATCAGATCACCACGCAAATGGGTTACTGGGTCGATCTTAAAGACCCCTACATCACCTTTGAGAATTCATACATTGAAACGCTCTGGTGGTTGCTGAGCGAACTATACAAAAAAGGGTTGCTTTATCAGAGTGTCAGCATTCAGCCGTATTCACCCGCGGCCGGAACGGGACTTAGTTCACACGAGCTCAATCAGCCCGGCACCTACAAGGATGTAAAGGATACCTCTGTAGTGGCCATGTTCAACGCCATCCGCAATGAACGATCTGAATTCCTCTTTGAGAAAACCGGCGGAGCGGAATGTTTCTTTTTGGCGTGGACCACTACACCCTGGACCCTGCCGTCCAATCTGGGTCTGACTGTTGGGGCCGACATCGATTATGTGTTGGTGAAAACCATCAATCCCTATACCCATCAACATATCCATGTTGTATTGGCAGAAAATCTCTTGGGAAAACATTTCAAAGAAGAAGGGAAAGAAGGCGACTTTGATGCCTATACTGAAAAAGACAAGATCGTTCCTTGGACCGTCCTGCATCGATTCAAAGGATCCGATATCGAAGGATGTCGGTACGAACAACTGCTTCCGTACGAAGCCAATCGTCCGGAATTATGCGAAGGTGACCCCTTCCGCGTACTCACCGATTCATTCGTGACTACGGAAGACGGAACCGGCATCGTGCATACCGCTCCTGCTTTCGGAGCCGATGACTATAAGGTTGGCAAACGATACGGCATTGGCATCCTCACCATGGTTGATCGCGAAGGAAAATTTGTGGATGGCCTCGGTGAGTTCAGTGGTCGGTATGTCAAGAATTACAAAGACCAGCAAGACTATGTCGATGTGAACGTAGACATTGCCGTCAAACTAAAAAAAGAAAACCGAGCCTTCAAGGTTGAGAAATACGAACACGCGTATCCGCATTGCTGGCGCACCGATAAACCCATTCTCTATTATCCGCTTGATGCTTGGTTCATCCGGACCACCGCACTCCGCGATCGAATGGTGGAATTGAATAAGACCATCCGATGGAAGCCCGCCTCTACCGGTGAAGGCCGATTCGGAAATTGGTTGGAGAACATGGTGGATTGGAATCTCAGTCGCAGTCGCTATTGGGGAACGCCACTGCCCATCTGGAGAACGGAGGATGGCAGCGAAACGATCTGTGTCGGAACAGTTGCTGAATTGAAGCAAAAGATCGGGGAAGCCATCGAAGCCGGATTGGAAATGCGCGGCGTGAAAAAAGGCATGAATGATCTGGAGGCTGCGATCGGTTCGCTGGTGGCCGACTTGCATAAACCTTTTGTGGATGACATCGTACTGTTGAGCCCGGGCGGACAGCCCATGAAGCGTGTACCTGATCTGATCGATGTGTGGTTCGACAGTGGTGCCATGCCGTATGCGCAATGGGGATTGCCCGATACGCGTTCGAATGTGTATGGTCCGCTGAGTCCCGAAAACTTCTTTGCCTACCACAAACTCAATGGCAACGACGGAGGATCCGCCTTCCCGGCCAGCTTCATTGCCGAAGGGGTCGATCAAACCCGTGGCTGGTTCTATACATTGCACGCTATCGGCAGCTTGTTGTTCGATTCGGTTGCATATCAAACCGTGGTCAGCAACGGATTGGTGTTGGATAAGAACGGAAACAAAATGAGTAAGCGCCTGGGCAATGTGGTGGATCCGTTCCAAACCATTGATAAATACGGGGCAGATGCCACGCGTTGGTATTTGGTGACGAATGCATCTCCCTGGGATAACCTCAAGTTCGACATCGACGGCATTCAGGAAGTACAACGAAAGTTCTTCGGCACGTTATACAATACCTATCAGTTTTTTGCCTTGTATGCGAACCTGGACGGATTCAACTACACGGAAAAGGAAATTCCGCTCGCAGAAAGACCGGAGATCGACCGGTGGATCCTCTCTTCCTTGCACACAGTGGTGAAAGAGGTGCAAGCGGCGATGGATGAATATGAGCCTACGCAAGCGGGTCGACTCATTGAGGATTTTGTGGATGCGCAATTGAGCAATTGGTACGTGCGCCTTTGTCGTCGTCGCTTCTGGAAAGGTGAATACGGTACGGATAAGATCTCTGCTTATCAAACCCTCTATGAATGTATGGAGACCGTCGTCCGGTTGATGGCGCCCATCTCTCCCTTCTTCAGTGACCTGTTGTTCCGCGAATTGAATGCCGTGACCAACCGGCATGCAGTTGGTTCTGTACATCTGGCTGATTTTCCAGTTTCTGACAAGAACAAGATCGACGCGGGACTTGAAGAAAGAATGCAGTGGGCACAAGACGCCTCCTCATTGGTATTGTCGTTGCGCAAAAAAGTAAAGATCAATGTGCGTCAGCCCCTTCAGAAAATGATGATCCCCGTGCTCGACCCCAACATGAAGGAGCAATTGGAGCGTGTGGCCGATCTGATCAAGGCAGAGGTGAATGTGAAAGAGCTGAGCTATTTGGATCCGAACAATACATTCATCCAAAAAAAGATCAAGCCCAATTTCATAGTGTTGGGTAAAAAGCTCGGTCCCAAAATGAAAGCCATGTCGGCTGCGCTCGCTGTCTTCACGCAGGAGGACATTGCCGCCTTGGAACAACAGGGCTCAAAAGAAGTGATGCTGGAGGGCGAAGCGTTCCTGTTGCAAGTAGGAGAGGCCGACATCACCAGCGAAGACGTGCCGGGTTGGACAGTCGCCAGCAAGGGCCGGATCACGGTGGCATTGGACTTGAACCTCAGCCCCGAATTGGTGGCAGAGGGTCAGGCCAGAGAATTGGTGAACCGAATCCAGAAGATCCGAAAAGACAGTGGATTTGAGCTGACCGATCGGGTGCGGGTAAGCGTTTTTGCCCCTTCGGGGCTGGCTGCGTCTTTCGGACACTTTAAGGACTATATTTGCGCGGAAATCCTGGCAGACGACCTGACTTTTGAAAGCGGGCCACAAGCGCAGGAAATTGAAATAAATGGTGAAAATCTGACCGTTACGGTCAATAAAAAAGGCTAATATATGGCCATCAAGAAAAAACCCGCTCCCAAGAAAGCTGCCAAGCCTGCTCCAAAGGCAAAGCCAATTGTAAAAAAACCTGTGGCTAAAGCGAAACCCGCTGCCAAAAAGCCGGCCCCCAAGCCCGCTGCCAAGCCAGTGGCCAAGGCAAAGCCCGTTGCA
>Ga0315906_10010837_pt1 | contig 10667 bp, 9 predicted proteins | sample LakEriMetagenome_4_FD_203526 | JGI IMG/M metagenome (GOLD analysis project Ga0315906, IMG submission 203526) | Freshwater fungal communities from buoy surface, Lake Erie, Ohio, United States - Buoy 2 MA122 | ecosystem: Environmental > Aquatic > Freshwater > Lake > Lake biofilm | place: USA: Lake...
GACCCGTCGTGGAATCTCCACTCGTACCGGTCGAACCACATGGCACCCCACCCAGGTGCGAAATGTCCTCAGACACAGTGTCTCCGAGTGAAAGCGCTCCTCCAATCTTCCTCCAAATCCAGCCAATCGATTAGGTAGCACTCAATGCTAAACTCGATGAAAGACAACGACGTGGTCGACCAGAAAGGCTGTAATTCCGGGAAAACAACCGAATCAGGCAACTTTTGTTGCAATCAGACTGAGGCAAAAGCTGTAATAGTTACACTTCCTAAACCGAAGATCCAGGTTCAATTCCTGGTCGGGACACCACTTCAAACACCCCGATTCCATTGGGTTTTTCGTTTCGTCCGCTTTCCGAGAGGACCTGGATCCACGGCGTTTTTCTCCAATTTTCCTCCAACCGGAGCTCGAATGGAGCCCGGTCCTGCTCATTTCAAGTCTGAAGCCAAACTGGCCAAAAGCCGGACTATTTGCCACGCCTTCACTGAACACGAAACCCTTCCCTGTTTTCGCAAAGATCGGTTCCGCGGCGAATCGATGCTGCATGGCCAAACCCTCAGCCATGAGTTACTGAAAAATTGGATCGTTTTCCAAGTTCACTACTGACCCATCCGGCATGCTGGAGACGCATTCTGCCCAACCTGAAGGATTGGTTGCCCAGGACCAGATTCACATCGGCAGAACCGAGTGCCCAACTTTTGCCAACCAACCCAGAGCACCTCACCCGAACAGTCTCTGAAGCCTGTGCCGAGGTTTTGCCAGCGAGGCCGACGCCGAACGCTATTTCCAAATTATCCCGGCCCACTCCCAACCGACCCAGCAGACCAATCCGGCCCGTCGATAGGAAGATCGACATACAGTTGGGGAAAGTAGAATTCGAGAATCTTGGGCGGAAAGCCCGGCTGCAGGGGCCCCTTGGGGCTGGGCGATTCAATGAGCCCTTCTTGCAGCCCGAGCTTGATGATTTCGGCGGAGACCGTGGCCCCCTTGCCCGTGATTTCTTGCACGCGGGTCCGGGAAATTTCGCCTTCGTCAATCAGGGTCCGCACGACTCGCATGAGTGCCTCCCGGTAGAGTTTCAGGTGGAGGGTTTCGAACTGAAAGTAACGTTCCACCCGTGTCCGCAGGGCCGACAGGCCGAGCAGGCTGCTCATGAACTGAATCTGGTCGAGCACGGTTTCGAGGAAGAACTGACACAAGGCCGCGAGTCCGGCGTCAGCGGCTTGCAGGTAGTTGTAGTAACGCTGCCGTTGCCGTGCCAGCCCACGGGAGAGTGTCCACAATCCGCCACCATCCAGGCCGTGGTGAATCATCAGAGCTTGGAATGAAGTCGGATGCCCCGCCCATTGCCATCTCCGAAAGGATGAATCCACGCCAGCCGGTGCCGTGCCAGTCCACGGGAGAGAGTCCACAATCCGCCGCCATCCAGGCCGTGGTGAATCATCAGAGCTTTGGAATGAAGTCGGATGACCCGCCCATTGCCATCTCCGAAAGGATGATTCCACGCTAGCCGGTGATGTGCCGCCGCGATGGCGGTCAGGCGATCCGTTGCGATGATGTCCTTGGAACCGTAGAACTGAGGCGACGTGTGTTGGCCCACGTCGACCATGAAATCGCGCAACCGACCCGGCTCGATCCGATAAACCTGCCCACTCAAGGTCTTGGCCCAGTGAAGCGGTTCAGGGAGCCGCTGGTAAAATTCGCGATGCAGCCAGCAGATGAACTCGGACCCATAGACATCCACCGTTTCCCCCGCCAGTCGATCGACCATGAGCTTCTCCACCGCAATGTGGGCGAGGCCCAGCTGCTGGTGGTTGCGCTGGGTTTCGTCGGCTGAAAAGTCCTGCTTCAACGCCCGCTCGATGTCCCAGGGAGTGGTCTTGTGTCCCTCAATCAGGTTCGAATAGTAGCAGCTCATCTCCCGGACCAGACCAGCGACTCGGCGCAGAACCTCGGGCGAGTGAACCTGACCGGTGAGGCGACCGGAGGCTGCCAAGATGTCGCAGGTAATTTTGGCGAGCGTTTCCCGCCCCGCCACCGGCAGCAGGGGTTTCATCGAGGTCGGGCTTTTCTAAACCCCCATAACAGATGAAAACCGAAGATCTTTCTGAAGATCAGTAGCTCGCACAATTTTCACCGAAACCGAGTGCCTAACTCTGCCCAACCAGCCCCGCCACTGCGACACACCCCAACGCGGCGAACGTGGGGCATCGCATGCAGACCACCCATCGAACCGCGGGCCAAGAGAGACCTTGGTATCGGGAGTTTTTGGGACAATTGGGGAGAAATTAGACCGTGGATGCCGCGGGACGCTACGATCCGGATTTCGTTTTTGCTCGGTATTCCGTTTTTTTCGATCTTTTCCCGACACCATTTCTTCGATTTCGAACTCGTTGATCCGGGTTGGATTCCGGGTCGGGACACACTTCGAAATTCAGGACATCCAACGCGACCACGGGCTCGCGTACCTGTTCATCTCGCACGACCTCGCCTTTGTCGAACACCTCTGCCAGCGCATCGTCGTCAGGTACTTGGGGCGCGTGGTGGAATCCGGTCCGGCTCACTCCATGTGTCGCAACCCGCAGCATCCCGACACCCAGGTCCTGCTATCCGCCGTCCCCACGGTGAACCCTTCCGCCAAACGCGATCGCATCCTCCTCTCCGGGGATGTCCCCTCGCCCATCCATCCCCCGAGCGGTTGCCCCTGCCATCCGCGATGTCCCGTCGCCGAATCGCGCTGCCGCACCGAACGCCCCGAATTCCGAACGGTGGCAAACGGTCACGAGGCAGCGTGCCATCGGGTGCCAGCGGCGAACCGGTGCAGCAAATCGAATCCGCCGGGGGGATGAATCTGTTTCGCTCCACGGGCAGTTAAAATCCCTGACCCGGATGATTCGACAGAGGTCGATAACAGCATTCGGCAGGCTACGTTTTGGCTAAATTTTATTTGGCCCTTCAGTTAGAGGTGATTAATTTTAGACCATGACGGCGACCGTAACCCCGGATGGATTGATCGCATTGCCTGCAGGGGCACTTGAGATTCTGGGCCTGAAAGCCGGCCAGTGCCTAGAAATCCACACGGAAGGCGGCCTGCTGGTTGCCTGGGAATCCTCTCAGATGAATCCGTTCGAAAAATGGCGAGGGCGTGGCCAACTGCCAATTGGGCTGACCGGTGACGAGTACTTGAGGTCAATCCGTGATGGTGGTGAGTAATGTTGACAGCTGTTGACACCTCGGTGCTGCTCGACGTCCTGTTGGATGATCCGCTTCATGCTTCAACTTCCGTCTCAGCGCTCCATCAAGCTGCTGCTCAAGGTTCTTTGGTCATTTCAGAAACAGCGCTCGCAGAAATTGTCCCAGTTTTGCCGCCGGGTGAATGCGTTCAGTTCCTCGCAGACTGGAATCTTCGGTTTCTGCCCACAACTCAACCGGTAGCCATTTTGGCCGGAGAGATGTACAGAACCTTCCTTCAGCGAGGCGGAAAACGCGGGAGAATGGTGCCAGACTTCATGATCGCCGCTCATGCGCAGCAATTGGCTGATCGGCTTCTGACCCGAGACCGAGGTTACTACCGCGACTACTTCACCGAACTCCACCTCTGGTATCCATTGCCTCGGCCCTAAACCCCCCCGATCAATCCGGGCTTATCACATCAAGTCCTGACAACCAGCAGCGGAATTCAACTGTGGATGTGGCTCTCAATTCCGGTCTTTGCCCCCAAGGTCCGGCCGGTTCGGACCTCGCCGAGCCCACCGACTATCCTCACTCGGGGACGATCTCTTCGTCTTGCTCGATGCGCGAGGCCACCCAGTCAAAGCGTCCGAGCGTCACCTTGGTTTGGCAGTGCTCGCACGCTCCCGCCTGCGTGACCGACATCGACGCTCCGCAACTGGGACACTGGGTCATGTCGGTGCTACCCGGGGCATCCGCGTGCTTCACGAACGTCCAGTACTCGGTGAATCGCCGCGGCCGGGAGGGATGACCGCTCACGACCTCCATCGTTCTTTCGTTGATGGTGCGGTCGATGACACTCGCGTGAATCCGGCAAGTGACCGAGATATGCGCGCCGTCGCGCTGAACGCGGCAAAGCTCGAGCTTCGAGATCTTGACGTCGTCGACCACGTTGCACAGGCCCTGCCGGAGATACTCCTCGACCCAGAATCGATGCGCCTGCCATAGCGCGTCCGTCTCGAACGGACGCATCGCCCGGAGGTCGCGTTTCGACCAGGCATGCTGCAGGTTTTTGAAAATGGAAGATGCACGGTCCTCGAACGCCACGCGCTGAGTGCCCGGGAGAAGGCGCGCAGCCAAGACTTCCACACCGGAGTCCTTGGCCGTCCGGCCGCCGGTCCCGACCTCGGGCGCATCGATCGTGAGCAGAGGCCCCCGAGACTCTTCCTCGATGACCCACGCGCTCCGAACACACCAGTCGCTCGCTCCGGGCAGTAGCGACGTCCCACAATGGGTGCACCGCCCGAGTGCGTCTCGTTCGACGGGGCTGCCGCATCCCAGACATCCGAATCGATCGATTTTGTCTTCGTCGATCGGAGGGCTCCCCACCGCCCGGGCGAAGGTCCACTCCTCATGCGAATACCAGGTGTTGTCGCCGTCCGTTCCCTGGACATGCCGGTTCAACCGCAGGCGCACTTGAATGACCAACAGGGCCGGGGCATCGGCGAGCGCGTCCGGGCTGGTCTCGGTTTCGACCGATAGCGGGGTGATTTGTCCGATGATGACGCCGCGGACCTGGGCACCCCCGGTTCGTTTCAGCAGTTCCGCCACCACCTCGTTCGTCGCGTAGGGTGCCAGGCGCTCGAGGTCTCGCTGTGACGAAGATGCTTCGAACAAGCGATTCACCAGCATCACGGCGCGCTCCAGAAAGAGCACCTCGCTAAACGCGGGATCTATGCGCTGCGCCTGGTCGCTGATGGAAGGCGGCAGGCGCGGCCCTGCAAGCAGCGTCCCAGTGAAGCCGGTATGCGAGCCCGTCTGAAGCGACGAATACGAGACCTGCGAACCCGAGTTACTCGCCCGGACAAGGACGACGATGATCAGAATGAGCAGGACGATGCGCATCGGCCAAGGCAGCAACAGGAACAGACGAATCAGCAGTTCAGCGACGACGCTGCCGTCGCCACTCTGCCCGCCCCCGACCCCCATGCTGAAATGCGCCCCTCCACTGGATCCACTCCCCGACGAACGGCGCGATCCGCCATAGCTGTGCCCGCCGCCCACGCGCACGTCCATCGCCTCGACGACCACCACGATCGACATCGCCAGCAACGCCCAGATCCAGGGGGAGGCAATCCAGGCGCGCCACCGCGGGCTCCGTGAAGAATTGCTCCGGACCGCGTTCATCGCGCGCCTCCGGTTTTGGGCGCGTTCGGCAGTTCGTCGACGTCTTCAGACCCACGCGGAACCCAGGCCCCCAAACGTGCACCAATCGCGGCGATGCAGGCCGCTCGCGTTTCGATGTCGGTCGCGGCGCAGCCGGTGCGCACCGTTTCCGCGATCGATGCACGCACGTCACCGGGAATGCGCGCCTGCAGGCCCGTGTCGAACAGAACAGCGGCGTCGCGCTCCAGCTCGAAGAACGCGATGAGCACACCGACACGGTCGCGCGTTCGGCTGACGCCGTGCTTGAGAAACGCCTCGGCCATCGCCGTTCGAATCGCGGCCTCCCGTCGTTCCCGGGTCGAGGTGAGGCGGGCCACCGCAGGTAGGCACGAGGCCCAGAACGCGGCAAGTGATGCGCCCGCCACGATCGGAAACACGAGTACCTCATGGATGTCGACTGGCACCATCAGCACGAAGCCAAGAGCGACGAGCGCGACAACGAAGGCATTGCGAAACGCGATGTCGAGGTAGCCATCCGCGCAGGCGAATCCGACGACGATCACCTCACAGCCCGTGTGGCGCTCTGCCTCTTCAACGGCCCGCGTCAGGCGCATGCCAGAGTCATCGCCGGCAATCACGCGACCTGTCTTCCGTGACGGAGTGCGGTGCTGCGATCGCGCTCGGAATGCCATGGGCTGAAACCCGTTGCATCACGTCGCCTGCTCATGGATCGGACCGGTGACGATAAACTGAGCTTCATGGTTGCTCTCACTACGGGCACGGCTTGAGCACCGGGCCAAACAGGGCTGAGATCTTGGGGGAGGCCTGGGTCACGGTGAAAGACCACTCGCTGTCGGCCTGCCCCACTCCGGCACCACCCCAGAGGGAGAGCCCGTAGCCGGGATCCGGCACCGCAAGCACCCTCACCCGGGTGCCGTGCGGATACACCTTCATCGCGGGCTCCAAGACAATCTTGCCGCCACCCGTTGCCACGGTGCTGATGCGGGTCCCAAAGGTCGCGACCAAATGTGCCGGAGATTTCACCTCCCACGACAAATTGGGTTCGAGGCCTACATGGTCGCCACTCCATCCCAAGAATTCCCATCCGTCGCTGGCTATGGCTTTCAGGTTCACCTGCTGGGACTGAAAGTAGGTTCCCCCTCCCGTTACAGTTCCTCCTCGGGCCTCGGCGCTCAGCGCGTGCCGCGGAATGGGCTCAAACACTGCATGAACCGCTCGGCTGGCCGTCATGGTCAGCGGGGCCTGAAGCCCGGTGCCACTCAAATCTCCCTCCCATCGGACCCATCGCCACCCATCGACCGGAATAGCCCGAATTTGAACCACTTCGTCCTGGAGGTAGCGGTCTTGTTGCGGAGAGCACTCCACCCGGCCTTGACCGGTCACCGAGGATTTCAGCAGGAAGGACGGCACGACCTGGAGGCGGATCGGGGGTAATTCCAGGGTCTCGGTCAATTCTTCGTTCAGATACAAGTCGCGAAGGACGACGCTCCGATCGACGACAAACTCTCCAGTGTACTTTTGGGAGGTCACCGATGGGCGAGTTTCGTCTGTGGTGTAGAATATCTGCCCGCGATCGAATCGATTGAGCAGTCGGACGGCTGCCCGATCTCCCACCTTCACGGCGGTGTCGGACTCACGACCGTTGACGATGAGTCGAGGATGGCTGTCCAGAGTTACATCTTTGGTCTCCGATTCCATCCACGGTCGGGCCGGTTTCGGCTGCACCGACCGGAAACCCACCCGGTTGTACACAGTATCCGGTGTGAAAGCTCGACGGTTTGCGATCTCGCAGTTCTTGGCGTTGTCGTACCAACTGCCCCCACGAAAGACCCGATGGACTCCCACGCTCGCGCCGTGCGGATCAGCCTGAGGTTCCGCGGTATAGTCTCCGTAACGGTCCCAGCACCACTCAAAATGGTTGCCCGCCATATCGTACAATCCGAACCCATTGGGCTGGTAAGAGCCCACCCTCACCGATCCGCTCTTCTCGGACTCATCGTAATTGGCGCGATCGGGAGTGATCTTCTCCGAATCATTCCACGGAAATCGATGACCGGTAGCGCCACCCCGGGCGGCTTTCTCCCACTCGGCTTCCGTGGGCAGCCGATAGCCGGTTTGCCAAACAACATGGGGAGCAATGCGTCCACTCCGGTAAACAATGGTGAACGCGGCATCGACATAATAGGCGGGCTTCAATCCCTGCATTTCGCTGCGGGCATTGCACCATTTGACGCAATCAAACCAATTGACCGTGTGAAGGGGATGTTCAGCACCAAAGCTTTCACCCGTCGGCAAATCCAAATAACCGTGATCCAATGACCATTTCCGGACGGAATCCCAAACCTCCTTGGTGATTTCATGAACGTCCATTGCATATTCGGAGAGGTGCACCGTATGCGTCGGACCCGCCATTTCAAAAGAGCCCTCTTGGATCAGATTCATCCCGCCAGGAGGCTCCCAATCGGTGGTGCCCAATTTGAACCGGAGGGTCTTGCTGTATCGATTGGGAAGATCCACCGCCGAATCCCACCGGATATGCTGCATAACTCCCGGTTTAATCCCCCGTCCCACCGCACCCGTCGCAGAGACTGTCGGTACCTCCCAGGTTTGCCCACCGTCCGCCGAGACCTTCAGATACACCGAGACCAAATCACTGTCTATATCTTGGATCTTGTAGGAAATATCGACCCACCGAGTGCCTGTAATCGGCTCGGCTTGAAGGGCCAAAATAGCGGGCTCTGCCGCAGCCAGTGGCGGCACGATCCACAGCATGCCTGACAAACAGACAGCCAATTGTCTCATGAATGGTTTCAACTGCGTTTTGAGTCCAAAATAGTTTGCTCAAGTCATTGGCAACCAGCCCGCCCATGTCCCCCAAAGGCCCGGGTACGGTGCACTCAGCGGCCAGAACTCAATCATACTCCCTTGCGAGGCATTTGCTCGTATATCAATCGAAGGGAGCTCATCACGGCATGACTTTCCAACGGTTGGTCTTGAAGTTCCACGGGTAACCATTGCCTGAGGCGCGCCTCGCTCATGCCGTCCCGCCACAGACTAAAGGCAAGCTCGGACTCCCGTCGATCCAGATCTTTCTGCCGCGCCCGATAGGCTTCCAGTCGTTCTATGTTTTGCCTGCGTACGGTGTCCGCCTGAGTCTCAAAGTTAGCGGGAGGTCCATAAGGACCGCTCTTGAGGATCTCCATAAATCCATTGAGCAATCCCATCCTGATTGTTTTGCGGTTGACCCGAATATCAAAGGCGAAGGCCTCGATGGAGAGGCGCAATTCATCGAGGCTCACATTGCCCCATTTCCATACCTGCCGAAGATGACTCGGACCCAACATCACCTGTTCTTCATGCAACAATGAACAATCCACTTCCAGCCATTCATCGGGAATCTCTCGAGAGTTTTGGACGACTCGGGGACGGGAGCTTGCACCCCCACCCAGGTTGCCCGAAAACCCGGACAAGTGGCCGTGGGATTCTGCCCCAGCCAGTCGGGGCGGCCAGCCTCCCGAACGCCCCAATCGCGACGGGGCCGAAAGGGCCGAGGGCCAGGTTCCCTCCGCCTGAGCTTTCTGGATTTCTTCAAGCAACCCAGCGGCGATGGCGTAGCGGACCCAACCGCCACGGCCGCGCTTGGATTGAGCCACCGAGATCAACCCCTCCCGTACCATGCGAGCCAGAGTTGTTTCGACGGTTCGCAACGAGGCCCCCACCTGGTCGGCCAACGAACGGACGTTCAGTGGATCGGTGGCGTCCGAGGTGGGGCTTTTTCGTGAGGTGCTGATGATTTCCAATAAACCCAGCTTCAATCCAACAACACCCATCAGATGGGTATTTGTCGGGGGTTTTTCCGCCATTTCCAGGGGCGTTTGCTGGGTTTTCATTTCAAGAATCAAAGTTTTTATGGGTTTTTAAAACACAACTCAATGGATTTGTTGTGTTTTGTAAGGCTTTAAGTCGACTGGTCGATTACTGCCTCAAAGAGATCATTGGACGCGCTCTCCACCGATCATCCCTCCCTCGGAGCGGCCGGCCTCGAGATAACCCCTCCGTGGGATCGGGTCGGTCACAGACTCATCGCCGACTCCCCTTCGGCTCATGGCCGGTTTCAACGTGGGTAGGCATCCGATCTATCGTTCGGGGATGCCCGGACCCGGCTTCAACTCGACCGGACGCCCGCCATTCCACGGCCCAGTTTTCCACCCAACGCCGTGTCCCGAATCGACTCCCAACCCAGCCCGTTTCCAAGTCGTTCGGGCCCGAGCAACAACCGACGCTGTTGGACCACCCGACGCTTCTACCCACACCGAACCGACGGTGGACCGATTCCTACCTTTCGAACCCTCGCGCAACCACGCTCATGGAGGTGGCTCGTTCCATCCTCGGTCGCCCGACCGATCCGCACGCAGGGACGCTATCCATTTCACAGACTGGCCCAATTTTGCGAGCGTAGCACCACCACCTAAGAGCCAGTCTTTGTGGCCTCTAAGTGCTCTCAGAGCGCAACCGCTGGTGGAAGAGATCTTTTAATCTGAGAATCACGACACAACATCAAGAATTACATCGAAAATCATATGGAAATATCTTAAACAAAAATTTCAAATAATTCCTAAAAATTTACCATGCGGACCCAGCACTCAAAAATTCTAATCCGCAGATTATCGATCGCTATTGAATCACAATTATTAATTTTAAAATAACACTACCCACTTAAAACAGGGGCGATAAAAATTTGAGTCCCATGTAGTGAACCACAGAACTCGGTGGTACTCATCCAACGCACGATCTGATCCAGAGCCCCGTGCTGTAGAAGCCTCATCTCCGCAGTCCGTGCATTAAAACAAAATTTGAACCTGAAAACGGTGGAACGGCAGAGGGTCCGTGGTTTTTATTGGTAACCTAAACATCCTTCAACAGCTCATCGGGAGCGAATCCATTGGGAGAAAACGGAGAACGGGGCAAACTCTTTTGCGAGACGAATCCGCAGAGCGAGCCACGGGGGCGACCAAGGCCGATCGCGAGACATCCATGAAACCCCTTTGAAAGAAACTGCAACTTGTCAGTCAACCCGCCCCTGGGAATCGTCTCGACTACAAACCATCCGCGGTTTGCTATCCATCAAACCGGAACGAATAGGGCGTTTGGGATGCTGCGAACTTGGGGAAATCCCGGGACAATTGAGGCGAAATCACTGCTGCTGCTCCTATTTTTGTTGGTGGAGGAGCGATCAGTTCCTTCTCTGATACTCGACCACTCCCAAGATTGCTGGCTTGGCTCGGGAATCGCCCTTTCTCCCTCCAGGC
>Ga0315906_10010841_pt1 | contig 10665 bp, 10 predicted proteins | sample LakEriMetagenome_4_FD_203526 | JGI IMG/M metagenome (GOLD analysis project Ga0315906, IMG submission 203526) | Freshwater fungal communities from buoy surface, Lake Erie, Ohio, United States - Buoy 2 MA122 | ecosystem: Environmental > Aquatic > Freshwater > Lake > Lake biofilm | place: USA...
ACAACTGGGAGGGGAAGACGGCGCCGAAGCCGGTCACCGGCCCGATCGACAACCGGTTCGACCAGCCGCCGCCGCCGCCCGACGCGGGCGACGGCAAGCCGAAGTACGAGAAGACCGCGGGCAAGCCTGAGGACAACTGGACCTGGACGCCGCAGTGGCAGATCGACATGCACGACCCGCGCTGGTGGGGGCGCGTGAAGTTCGTGAAGTGACGCGGTCGGGCGGCGATTTCGCAGCGCGGGGCGCGATTCGGCGTATGTTTCAGCGCCCATGGAACGCTCGCAGGTCACGCATACCGGACGCAGCGCCTCGGCGCGGATCTTCGAGGAGATCGGCGTCGTTCCGGCGCCCGACAACCTCCATCACGCGACCGCGCGCCGGCTTCTCGACGCGACCGAGCTCGTCGGGTTCCGGCACACGCAGCAGTTGATGCTCGCGCAGCCGAAGAGCGAGGTGATGGTGCACTTCCCGGTCCAGATGGACGACGGGCGGCACCGGCTCTTCAAGGGCTACCGCGTGCAGCACTCGAACGCGCTCGGGCCGTATCTCGGCGGGCTTCGCTTCGCGCCGCAGGTGACGCTCGACGGCGTAAAGGCGCACGCGATTCTTGCGACGCTGCGCGCGTCGCTCGTGCGCGTGCCCTTCGGCGGCGCGTTCGGCGGAGTCAAGGTGGCGCCGCGCGAAATCTCGCGCGGCGAGCTGATGCGGGTGACGCGCCGCTTCTGCAGCGCGATCGGACACCAGGTCGGCCCGGCGTACGACGTGGTGGCGCCCGATCTCGGCACCGACAGCCAGGTGATGGCGTGGTTCTTCGACACGCTCGCGCAGACGACGCCGGAGCATTCGCGGCAGGACCAGTCGCGCGCGGTGGTCGGGAAGCCGGTCGAACTCGGCGGGATCGGCGCGCGCACGCGGTCGCTCGCGACCGGCCTCGCGGCCGTGCTCGAGGAGACGCTCGGCGAATCGATGCTGTCGCTTCCGGGCGCGCGCGTCGCGGTGGTCGGATTCGGTCACGCCGGCGCCGCGGTCGCGCGCGCGCTCGAGAACCACGGCGCGCGCATCGTCGCGGTGCTCTCGACCGGCGGCGCGCTCTACGAGCCCGGCGGCATCGACTCGACGGCGCTCGCGCACCATCGCGCGCGCCACGGCGACATCGACGGATTCGAGCAGGCGACTTCGGTGCTCGAGCGCGACTTCTGGGAGGCCGCCGCCGACATCGTCGTGCTCTGCGCCGACGACGGCGCGCTCGACGCGTCGCGCGCCGCGCAGTGCCGCGCGCGCGTGGTGGTCGAGGCCGGCGCCGCGAACATCACCGTCGACGCCGAGGACGTGCTGATCCGGCAGGGGATCGAGATCGTGCCCGACATCCTCGCCGCCGGTGGCGTCGACATCGCAGCCGCGCTCGAATGGCGCGAGGTGCGGCTCGACCCGAGCTTCAGGAAGGACGACGTCGACGCGCAGGTCCGCCGGCAGATGACGCTCGCCGCTCGGCGCGTGCGCGTAGCCCGCGCGCGCTACGAGTGCGACGCGCGCACGGCGGCGCTGTGCGCGAGCCTCGAGCGCGTGGGCCGGATCTACGAGTTGCGCGGCGTGTTTCCGTGAGGTGAGCGGGGGACCGGCGGTTCGTGCCGGTCCGAGATGCTCCTCACCCGTCGGCCGTAGCACCACAGCGAGCCGCCGCAGCGGCGAGCGCTCAATCATGGGTCGCAAGACCCAACGATCTCGGCACGACGGATGATCCATGGCGGAAGGGCCGATTCGCGCGGCGGCCCAAGCGAGACCGTTGGACTGGGCGACCCATTGCTCCGGGAATGGGCACCCGCCGCCCAAAGGGCGGCGGCGACGAACCGAGACGACACGTCGGACTTCCAGACCGTCGGCCGAACGCCGGCGACGAACCGTCCGGGTGTCGACCATCGCCGATGTTCCGAAGGAACATCGGGTGCCCATCTCGAAGACGATGGGTCGCCGATACAACGATCTCGGCACGATGCCGTGGGCCGAAGCACCACAGCGAGCCGCCGCAGCGGCGAGCGCTCAAACATGGGTCGCAAGACCCAACGATCTCGGCACGACGGATGATCCATGTCGGAAGGGCCGATTCGCGCGGCGGCCCACGCGAGATCGTTCGACTGGGCGACCCATTGCTCCGGGAATGGGCACCCGCCGCCCAAAGGGCGGCGGCGACGAACCGAGACGACACGTCGGACTTCCACACCGACGCCTCCGGCGGCGGCGACGAACCGAGACGACACGTCGGACTTCCACACCGACGCCTCCGGCGGCGGCGGCGACGAACCGAGACGACACGTCGGACTTCCGCACCAGCGCCTTCGGCGGCGGCGACCACGGAGTCGACACGTCTGACCTCATGGCGACAAGACGCCTCGCGCCGACGCCCGGATACACTCGCGCGCATGACGATCTTCTCCCGGATCATCGCCGGTGAAATCCCATGCCACCGCGTCTACGAGGACGCGCATGTGCTCGCGTTCCTCGACATCGGCCCGCTCTCCGACGGGCACCTTCTCGTGATCCCGAAGGAAGCGAAGGCGCAGCTCGACGAACTCTCCGACGAGAGCGCCGCCGCGCTCGGTCGCGTGCTGCCGCGGCTCGCGCGCGCGGTGATGGCCGCGACCGGCGCGACCGCGTACAACGTCCTCCAGAACAACGGCGCGGCCGCGCACCAGGCCGTCATGCACGTCCACTTCCACATCATCCCGAAGCTCGGCTCCGCCGGCCTCGGCGTCGGTTGGAACGCGGGCTCGCTCGACGCGGTGCGCGCGAAGGACCTCGTCGCGCGCATGCAGGCGGCGCTCGGATGAATCGCGCGGCTCCGGTCGATTGGAACGCCCTCTCGCTTTCCGCGCTCTTCGACGCGCTCGCGCGCGCCGACGCCGAGCGCGCGGTGCGCGCGGCTCTCGTCGAGGATCTTGGCGCCAACGGTGCCGCCACCGGCGACCTGACGAGCGTCGCCTCGATCCCGGATTCGCTCGAAGCGGAGGCGACGGTCGTCGCCCGCGCGGACGGCGTCGTCGCGGGGCTTCCCGTCGCAGCGATGGTGGCGGAAGCGCTCGGCGTCGGCTTCGCGCCGGCGGTCGCCGACGGCACGCGCGTCGCGCGCGGCGCCACGCTCGCGGTCGTGCGCGGGCGGCTCGCGCCGATCCTCGCCGCCGAGCGCACGATGCTCAACTTCCTCACGCTGCTCTCCGGGAACGCGACGCTCGCAGCGCGCTTCGTCGACGCCGTGCGCGGCACGCGCGCCGCGATCTGCGACACCCGCAAGACCGTGCCCGGGCTCCGCACGCTGCAGAAGTACGCGACCCGCTGCGGCGGCGGAACGCTGCACCGGATCGGGCTCTTCGACGCGGTGCTCCTCAAGGACAACCACCTCGCGGCGTTCCCCGCCGGCACGCTCGCCGAGCGCGTGCGCATCGCGGCCGAACGCGCGCGCGCGCGCCGGACGCCGGCCTTCGTCGAATGCGAGGTCGACTCGCTCGCGCAGCTCGACGAACTGCTCGCGCTCGAGCGCGGCGTGCTCGACCTCGTGCTTCTCGACAACATGTCGCCCGCCGACATGACGGACGCCGTCCGCCGCCGCGACGCGCGCGCGCCCTGGATCGGACTTGAGGCCTCCGGCGGCGTGCGGCTCGAGACCGTCCGCGCGATCGCGGAGACCGGCGTCGACCGCATCTCGGCCGGCGCCATCACGCACTCGGCGCCCGCGCTCGACATCGCGCTCGACCTCACGACCGCAGCCCCGGGCGCGGGCGCGCGATGAACGAGCTCGAGCGCTGGCAGTCGCGGCTTTCCGAACGCTGCGCGGGCGCCACGCTCGTGCGCCGCGCGGTCGTCGTCGCCGAGACCGCCTCGACGATGGACGACCCGGCCACGCGCGACGCGCCCTGCGGCACGGTCGTCGCGACCCTTCGCCAGACCTCCGGCCGCGGGCGGCTCGGCCGCGCGTGGGCCGACACCGGGCTCGACGGCGTGGCGGCGACCTTCGTCGTCGAGCCGCAGCCGCCCGAGCGCATCGCCCTCGCGGGCGCGCTTGCCGCGGCGCGCGCCGTCGAGCGCTCGCTCGGACGCCGCGTCGGCGTGAAGTGGCCGAACGACGTCGTCGTCGACGGCCGCAAGCTCGCGGGCGTGCTCGTCGAGCGCCGCGGCGACCGCATGAACGTCGGGATCGGGATCAACGTCGCGCAGCGCGGCTTCGACGAGACGCTCGCCGCGCGCGCGACGAGCCTCGCGATCCTCGGCTCTGCGGTCGACCGGCTCGAGGTCCTCTGCGCGCTCGTCGACGCGCTCGACGCGGCGCTCGTCGCGAGCGACGGCGAACTCGTCGACGAGTTCGTCCTCCGCGACGCGCTGCGCGGGACGCGCGCCCTCTTCGCGACGCCCGGCGGCCCGGTCGAAGGGGAGGTCCGCTCGGTCGATCCGATGCGCGGCCTCGTGGTCCGCATCGATTCCGGCGAGGTCTTCCTGCCCGCCGCGACCACGAGCGTCGCCGAGTGGGCGACGCCCTCGCGGCGCTGAAGGCCGCGCGCCTCAAGTCGCCCGCGCCGCGGGACCGATATCCGCGGCATGATCCGATCGGCGCTCGCCGCATCCATCCTCGTTCCGGCGCTCGGCGCCGGCGCGGCGTCGCCGCCGGTCGAGTCGCCGGTGCGCGAGGTGCGTCCGATCGAAGTGAAGCCGCGCGTGGTCGCGCCTGCGGTGCAGGCGTCTGTGCCCGCCGCGAGCAAGCAGCCGAAACCGCAGTCCGAGCTCGACGCGCCCGTGCACGGCGGCCGCGGGCGCGGCCCCGGCGGAGAGACGCTCGAGTTCGTCGACGCGGGCATCGCCGATGTCGGGCCGATCGCACGCAGCTTCCGACTCGAGGCCGAGGACCTGCGCCTGCCCACCGGATTCCAGCGCGTGTACCGCGTGCCCGGCTCGGACGATCGCCTGATGCGCGGCAACGGCGCGCTCTTCGCCGTCTTCCCGACGAGCGTGTATCGCCAGTCGGCGCGCGGCGACGTGCCCGTCGCGCCCGCGTCGGTCGTCTACCACTTCGGCGTGCCCGACGGCGATCCGATGGAGGCGCTGCGTCGCGCAGCGGCCGCGGGCCCGCATCGCCCGATCGACTTCCGCGTCGCCACGCTCGACGGCCGCCCGCTGCGCGAACCCGGCCCCACGCAGAGCGAGCGCGATCGCGCGCTGCGCGCCGCGACGCCCGCAGGTGGCGTCGACGCGTCGACCCCCGAACCGCAGCCGACCGACGACCCGTTCGGTCATCTCGGCTTCGGCCCCCAGCGGTGATCCGCGCGTCCGCTCAGCCGGCGGGCTTCCCGTCGCCGCGTTCCTCGACGCGCTGCACGGTGCCGTCCGGGTTGAAGTAGGTCCAGCGCCCGATGCGGGTGCCGTCGCGATACATCCCCTCGCGCTCGAGCGTGCCGGTCTCGTAGTACGCGCGGCCGATGCCGTTCTTGTCCCACTTGCCGGCCGCGCCGCGGCGCATCTCGTTGAAGAACTTGACGCCGCCGCTCGGCCAGTACTCCTTCATGATCTTCACATCGTCGGCCGGTGCGGCGGCAGCGGCTGCAGGAGCCGCGGCCGCGTCGGACGGGGCCGTCGTCGCCGAAGACGGCGCTGGAGCCGGCGGTTCGCAGCCGCAGAGGACGATCGCGAGCGAGCTCGCGGCTGCGAGGGCGGACATGCGGACGATGACGGGCGTTTCGGGCGGGCGGCGCATCGGCGCGCAGGATAGGCGAAGGCAGCGCTTCGTCGTACGATCCGCGTCCGCCCGTGCGCCTCGAACCTGCCCGCCCGAACCGTCCGAGCCGAGGCAGCCTCGGCGCCGCTGCGCATGTCGCGGCGTGCGTCATGGCGTGCGTGGTGGCGCTTGTCGTCGCGTCGGCCGCGCCAGCCGCGCAGCAGGCCGTTCGGGCCGGACCGCTCAAGGTGCTCTCGACGCGTCCGGCCGCGATCGAGGGCGCGCCGCTCGTCGTGCCCGTGCGTCTCGGCGCGCCGCCGCCGGCCGGTCGCGAGGTCGCGCCGATCCGGGTCGAGTTCCGAGACGCCGCCGGGAAGTCGGTGGCGAAGGTCGACGCGACCGTCGCGTGGCCGGTTCTTCCTGAAGAAGGCGAGAGCGACCCGAACCGGTGGGCGACCGCGTCGAACGCGCTTCGACTCGTCGCGCGTCGGCCGGCCGACGCCACCGACGCGTATCTCCTGCTCGAGCCGCCGGCGGGAACGCGTTCCGGCGCGACGATGATCGTGGCCGGGCAGCGCGTCGATCCGGCGTTCTATCCGGCTGCGGACCCTGCGGTGCTGGGCCGCGTGGCCGAGCGCGCGAGCGCGATCGCCGCGCGCATGCCCCACGAGCCGCGGCTTTCGCTTCCCGATCCGCGCGCGCCCTTCGAGCGCTTCCGCCACGCCGTCGGCGCGCTCGTGCGCGGATGGCCCGAGCCCGAGCCGTTCGCCGCCGGCTCCGCCGACGACATGGCCGCGCGCGCCACCACCGCGCTCTGGCTCGCGGCGATCGCGCGCGTGGCGGCCGCGAGCGAGGCGACCGCCGCCGAACTCGCGGAGGCGCTGGTCGCGACCGCCGACGACGGCGACGCCAGGCTGCAGGTGGCCGCGTGGATCGCCGATCCGAGCGAGATCGCGTCGATCCTCGCGCTCGCCCTCGACCGCGCGCGCGCGCCGGCTGCGATCGCCGACGCGATCGCGACCTGGCTGCGCCAGCGTTCGCCGATCATCGTGTGGGTCGACGACGACGGCCTGAACTGGGTCGGCGTCGCGATCGCGAATCCGCTGCCGGAAGAAGCGATCGTGCGGCTGCGCTGGCTCGGCGGCGATGATCCGCCGATCGCGACGATCGTGCCCGCGGCCTCGATCATCCGCGCGCGCATCGCGCGTCGCGTGCCGGCGGCGAGCGACGACTTGCCCGTCCCGCGCGCGCCGGCCGAGAGCCTCGTCATCGAGCATCGCGATCAGTCGAAGCGCGTCGTCGGACCGCCGAGCGTGCTCGGCGCCGGCGCGTCGGGTCCGGCGTTCGGCACCTTCCTCCGGCCGCTCGACATCGTCGGCATCGCCACCGGCGGCGCCCAGTCCGCGTCGCCGCAGTACCAGACCCGCGCATCGCTCCGTCCGCGGCTCGATGGCTGGGAGGTCTTCATCGAGGCGTCCTTCCCGCGCAACGCGGACCTCGAAGCGCGCGGGCGCGTCACCGTGGTCGGCCCGGCCGGCGAAGCCGTGACGATCGCGGCCGACGGCTCGGTGACCGATGTCGCCGGCATCCTCGGCGAGCACGCCGGCGTCGACTTCGCCGCCTATCCGGACCGCTTCCGGGCGTCGTTCCTCGTGCCGCCCTCGTGGATCGACCGCAGCGGCGGCGAGACGATGGTGACGCTCGGATTCCGCCGCGAATCCGCCGCGGGGCGCTCCGACGCGGTCTTCCCGGCGACGCCGTGGCGACGGCTCCCGCGGGCGGTCCGCGTCGACCTCTTCGGCGGCGGTTGAGCCGGGGCGAGCCTCTATACTCGCGCCCATGCAGCAGGTTCCCCCGAGGATCACGGCGCTTCTCAACCAGAAGGGCGGAGTCGGAAAGACGACTTCGACCGTCAACATCGGCGCCGCCATCGCCGCGCTCGGCCGCCGCACGCTGCTCATCGACCTCGACCCGCAGTCGCACCTGTCGCTCCATCTCGGCGTCGACGGCAGCGCCGCCGGCCCGAGCGCCTTCGACGCGCTCGTCGACCCGTCGGTCGCGCTGCGCGACTGCATCGTGCAGGTGCGCGACAACCTCTGGCTGCTTCCGTCGACCACCGATCTCGCCGGCGCCGAAGCCGAGCTCGCCTCGCACCCCGATCGCAACCGCATCCTGCGCGAGCGCTTCGAGGCGCTCCGCGGCGAGTACGACTTCGTCCTCATCGACTGCCCGCCGAGCCTCGGCGTCCTGACGCTGAACGGCCTCTGCCTCGCGGACGAAGTCGTGGTGCCGATGCAGGCGCAGTTCCTCGCGATGCAGGGGCTCACCAAGCTGCTCGAGACGGTGCAGCTCCTCTCCGAGGGGCTGAATCCGACGCTCAAGGTCGGCGGCGTGATCCTCTGCATGCACGAGACGCAGACCGCGCACGCGCGCGAGGTCGTGCAGGAGCTCTCGACCTTCTTCGACGAACATGCGGGCAGCGGCCTCCCGTGGGATGGCGCGAAGGTGCTGATGCCGGCGATTCGCCGCAACATCAAGCTCGCCGAGGCGCCGAGCTTCGGGCAGACGATCTACGACTACGCGCCGTGGTGTCCGGGCGCGATCGACTACCGCGCCCTCGCCGAACGCTTCGTCCGCGACTGGGAAGTCGCGCATGGCGTCGCCGATGCGATCGCCGGAAAGCCCACCCCCGAAGCCGCGGCCGCGGCAGCAGCGGCGGCGGCGCGCGCAGCAGCGGCGGCGGCCGCAGCAGCCGCCGCCTTCGCCTCGAAGCGATTCACGCCCGAAACCGCAGCGGCGGCGCGCGCGGCGCGCCTCGCGAAGTCGCCGCAGCCGAGCGTGGATCCCGCGCCGATCATCGCGGCGAAGGTCGCGACGCCGCCGACCGCGATCACCGAGCCGAAGCCCGCCGCGCGCGCGAAGGCCGCGAAGCCCGCGGCGCAGCAGGTTTCCGCGGAAACTCCGCCGGCTCCCGCGGTGAAGTCGAAGTCAACACCGAAGCCCGCGCCGAAATCCGCGCCGAAGCCAGCCGTGAAGCCCGCGCCGGCCGTTGCTCCCGCCGCAGCCCCCATCGAGACGCCCGTCGCGCGGAGCGAGCCGAAGGCGAAGGCCAAGCCCGCCGTGAAGTCTGAACCCGCGGCCGCATCGCGCGTCATCGCCGAGGCCGCGACGCCCGCGCGCGTGGCGCCCGCCGCCGAGCCGGCCGAAGCCGAGTCGATCGATCCGAAGCATCCGTTCCGTGCGGCCGGCCTGCCGCGCCGGTCGTGACGCCGCCGCCCGACCTCGCCGCGCGCCGCGCCTGGCGCGTCGCGCTCGTCTGCTACCTCGTGCCGCTCACGGTGGGAACGCACTGGCCGCGCCTCGCGATCGGCGGACCGCAGGGCGGCATCGACAAGCTCGCGCATTTCCTCGGCTTCGGCCTGCTCGCGTGGATCGCGATGCACGCCTCGCCGCCGCGGCGCGCGCACATCGGCTGGCTCTGCGCGGCCGCGTGGGTGTTCATCGACGAACGCACGCAGGGGATCGAGATCCTCGGCCGGGTCTTCAGCGGCGCCGACATGGTCGCCGGCTGGATCGGCGTCGCCTTCGCCGGCGCGCTCTACCTCGTGCGCGAGCCGAACGCGCTCCTCGCGGGCCCGGCGCGCGACGAAGCGCGCGCGCATGAAGCCCTCGCCTACGCGCCCGCGCGCGGCTGGTGGCGCGGACTTGGCCTCGCCATCGCGACCACCCTCGTGATCGGCGGCCTGATCCTCGCGCGGGATCTCGTTCGCGGCGATGCGCCGAGCGCGTCGGCCGTGGTCGGCGCGATCGGGATCGGCGGGTTCGCCGGCATCGTGCTCGCGACCGCGGTCGGCCTGCGCCTCGCGCGGTTCGAGTGGGAACGCCGCCACGGGCGGCCCGCGATGCGCACGCACATTCCCGGATGGTCGTGGGCCGTGGCCGCCACCGTCTTCGTGGCGCTCGTCGTCGGATTCGAGGCGGGCGTCGACGCGTGGTTCGGCGCGGCTCCGCCCGAAGACCTCGCCACCGACCACCGCGGCTTCGTCGGCCTCGGGCGCGGATTCGCCATCGCCTCGGCGCTGCTTGCGATCCTCGTCGGCGACGCGGTCGCGGTCCGCTTCGCATCGCCGGCGCGCGTCCGCGTGCCGTAGCATCTCCGCCCATGTCGAATCGAAGCTACCTCGTCGTCGGCGGCGGCATCGCGGGTCTCACCGCGGCGCGCACGCTCGTCTCGGCCGGGCACGCGGTCACGCTGCTCGAGGCGTCGTCGCGCGTCGGCGGGCGCGTGGCGAGCGACCGCGTCGACGGCTGCATCGTCGACCGCGGCTTCCAGATCTATCTCTCCGCCTACCCCGAGGCGAAGCGCTTCCTCGACCTGCGCGCGCTCGACCTGCAGGCGTTCCTGCCGGGCGCCCTCGTCTGGAACGGCGCGCGCACGGCCGTCGTCGCCCATCCGCTGCGCGAACCGCTCGCCGCGATCGGCGGCGTGCTGCGCGGCGCGGTGCCGCCCGCCGACGCGCTGCGCATGCTGCCGTTCGCGCGGGCTGCGCTGCGCGGCCCGAAGGACGGGCCGGGCGACCCGAGCGGGACGAGCGCGCTCGAGCGGCTCGAGGCCGCGGGCATCTCCCGCGCCACCATCGATCGCTTCTTCCGCAGCTTCTTCGGCGGCGTCTTCTTCGACCGCTCGCTCGGCACCGACGCCTCGCGGCTCGACTTCCTGCTGCGGATGTTCGCCGAAGGCTTCGCCTGCGTGCCCGCGCAGGGGATGGGCGAGATCGCGCGGCAGCTCGCGGCGCCGATCGCCGGATCGATCCGGCTCGACGCGCCGGTCGCACGCATCGCGCCGAAGGGCGTCGAACTCGCCTCGGGCGAACGGCTCGACGCCGACGGCGTCGTGCTCGCCGTCGACGCGCACGCGCTGCACGGCCTCCTCGGCGAAGCCGCGCCCGACATCGCGTGGCAGGGCACGC
>Ga0315906_10010842_pt1 | contig 10665 bp, 12 predicted proteins | sample LakEriMetagenome_4_FD_203526 | JGI IMG/M metagenome (GOLD analysis project Ga0315906, IMG submission 203526) | Freshwater fungal communities from buoy surface, Lake Erie, Ohio, United States - Buoy 2 MA122 | ecosystem: Environmental > Aquatic > Freshwater > Lake > Lake biofilm | place: USA...
ATCCCGGCCAGGCGACCCCGGAAACGGACGCGTTGCTGGCCGAGGTCAACGAGGGTGCCATCCTGGTCGTTCCCGCCCTCTGGCCGGTTGAGACGGCCAATGCGCTGGTGGTGCTCGAACGCCGGAAGAAGCTGACGGCCGAGGAGCGCGACGACGCTCTGGCCGCGCTGCGCGGACTGGCATTCGAAACCGACCATGAAATGTCGGTCCTGGCCTTCACCAAACTGGCGCAACTGGCCGCCGATAATGCCTTGAGCGTCTATGAGGCCGCCTACCTAGAACTGGCCGTGCGCTTGAAGATACCCCTCGCCTGCAAGGACGGTCCGCTGCGCGAAGCGGCAAAACGCCGCCGGGTTCCATTGCTGCCCTGAGGCGGGGCCCCGTTGATGTTCCGTTCCTGAATCACCCGCATGCCGTCATAGAGATAGCGGGTCTCCGAAGCGAGGACCCATTGCCCGGACGAGCCCTTGGTTTCTTCCCGGGTGACCCGGCGCCGCCTTGGCGCAAGCCTCGCCCAGCGTGTCAACGAAGCGCTGGCGATCCGCATCATCCATGACGATCAATTCGCGCCTGTCACCACGATTCATGATGTGCGCCAACAAACTCGACCCTTAATTTGCGGGCCATGTTGGGGGAGTGTCTTTGGCCGATATACCAATATCAAGAACTGACCCCTTTACTCCCCTTTACGAGGATGTCAAAACATCCGGAAGGAATCGGTCGTGCGTTGGGTCTCTCCGGTCGATCCGGTCACGCGTGCCGAAGTTCCTCCAATTCCCTCTTGAGCGGAGTCCAATAGGCGCGATCCAGGGCACGCTCGGAGCGCTCCTCTTCGGCAAGGCCGTTCTCGATCGCCGGCTCGTCCTCCTCGATCACCGCGCTCAGAAGGGGGCGGGCCATGATGGTGATTTCCCGCGCCAGTTCCCTGTGACTTCGGGCCAGGTCGATGAGGAGCTCCGGCGTCCGGCCCTCGCGCAGCCAGAAAGCCACCTGTCCCGGATCGGCTTCGTCGCGACATGCGATTCGATCCGCCTCGATCAAGCGACGGATCATCGGCCAATCCTTGTCCCGCTGTGTCTTCTTGGCCTGGACCAGATCCGGAAGTGACATCAATTGGTAGAGGGTACCGTCGTCCGCCTGCAAGGTCGTGCGCCGTTCCCACAAGTCCGAAAAATCGGCAACGCCACGCATCGTAGACATGACATCGATCCGCAAACCCTCCGCCTCAGGGTGGCGGCACCGGAAGTGGATGGCGTGGCCGCGCTTCAGGTGCTCGACGGAGAACGGGGGCACGGCGATCACCGAGGCATCCAAGTCCGCGAGCGCGGCCTTCAAGCGATCCAGGTTCTCGGGGTCGGCGACGATCGCGAAATCGACATCCCGGCTAAACTCAGCCGCGCCGTAGAACACGCAGGCCTGACCTCCCATCAACAGGGCGCGAACCCCGCAGTTCTGGAAAGTCGAAAGGACTTTGTGAATCCGGTTCGGGATCAAGGCTGCCTCCGTGGGCGACGTACTGCGTCCATAACTCCATGCTCTCGCGCCAGCGTTCCATCGGGGTCAACCGGTACCATTCCTGCCATTCGTCTTCCGAATCGCGCTGCATTGCCACAAGGCTCGCAGATCCACGTTTCGATGCAAACCGACAATGGGGCTCTGAAAGCACTTCGAGTGCGGACGCCCCACCCCGTGGCCCTGCGGAGACGGGTCAGGGGAGACGGAGTCAGAGAACGATTTCCGAATTTTAATAAACCGTAAACCGGGAACGGGGCCGGTGGCCTTGCCCGTGCATCGTAGCAACCCGCTGCGGCAATCGTGGAACACCGACCGACTCAGACTGCGGAGCAGTGACAACGTTTCGGCGAGGTGAAGCTGCGTGTCAACGAAGCGCTGACGATCCGCATCATCCATGACGATCAGTTCGCACCTGTCACCACGATTCATGATGTGCGCCAGCAAACTCGACTCTCAATTTGCGGGCTAGGCCGGGAGAGTGGCTTTGGCCGATATACCTATCAATATAAAGAACTGACCCCTTTACACTAATGGGTGACCCCTTTACCCCTTTATGACGTACGGCGGTCGGTTCCCTGGGTGACCGACACGAGCTGGTTCTCGTCATCAAACTCGTAGGACGCCAACGTGGTGGTGACCTCGATTTGTGCCCCGGAGCCACTCTTGAGCCCCACTGGCCCATAACTACTGCTACCAGCGCCGTAGCGACTGTAACCGCCACCTAGCGGAGCCCATACGGTGGACACAATGCTCACACCGCCCGTGGACAAGACCCGTTGGTTCATGGACTCAAAAAGAAGGACACTGGCGGGGCCAGGGATGCTGCCGAGCGGCAGCGGGATCGGGTCGGAGCGAGCTCGGGAAGCGATCATCCTTTTCCCTCGCGCAACGCGCGAAAGCTCCAGCCTCCCCGGAGCTTCCATGCGAGCGCAGGCCCGGTCCCGCAGAGCGTCCCGCCCACACGCCTGCGGATCCCCGCGTCTGGGAAACCCGCCCGCCCAGGGTGAGTCACCCCTTACCATGCGTTTCCGCTGCCGGTCTTGCCCGTGCTGTCCGAAGAGAGCCGAACGGCGGCCTGATGGCCCCATCACCCGCAAAACCTCAGCCGACCGAGCCGACCCCGCCGTGTGTGCTGACCCTACAGTCTGCGCCGGCCATGCCGATCGTGCCCGCAAGTGCCTCCGCCCGCAGACGCCGGATCTCCGAGAAAAACACTGCACTCGCGGCGGCGACGTTGATCGAGTCGACTCCGGATTCCATAGCGATCGAAGCGCTCACCTCGCAGACATCCAGAACCTCGGGCGAAATGCCCTCGCCTTCCGCTCCCAACACCACGCACAGCGGCCGGTGGGCCGGCAAGCGGTGCACCGAACACGCCGAGGCTCCCGGGTGGGCCGCCACTACCGTGACGCCCGCCGCACGCAATTCTCGCAGCGACTCGGGCAGGCTTGCGGCCAGCACATAAGGCTGGTGAAACACCGTACCCATCGAACTGCGCACGGAACGCCGCAGGTAGGGATGGGCCGAGGTGGGTCCGATGATGAGCCCGCGGGCCCCGAACGCCGAGGCGTTGCGAATCACCGCGCCCACGTTCTCGCCGCTGGTCAGTCCATCCATCGCGCTCAGCAACACCGGGCCGGGGCCCGCGAGCAGGTCCTGCAGGGAATCCGGGCGCGGCACCTCTCCCAAGGCCAGGATCCCTTGATAAATGGGGAACCCGGTAAAGCCCTCGAGCACCGAACGCGGGGCCACGAACAAGTCCACGGTCCTGCCTGTGGCCCGAAGACGGGCCTCCAATCCATCGGCCGCATGCGGAGGCGCGAGCACCGAGCGCAGGCCCAATCGCGACTCGATCAACCGATGCACCAACTTGTCGCCCTCGGCCACGAACACCCCGCCTCCCAGGTGGGAGTGCTGGGCCTTCATCGTCCGGTAGGGGATCAGCTCGGGAGCTTCCCCATCCGGCAATTCCCGGCGCGTGACCATGGGTTGAGAACTCCGGGCCGCCGCACCCGGCTCAGTGACGGAAATGACGGGTTCCGGTGAAGACCATGGCCATGCCCCGCTCGTTGGCCGCACGAATGACCTCCTCATCGCGCACCGAACCGCCCGGCTGAATAGCAGCGGTGGCCCCGGCCTGGGCCGCAGCGATCAATCCGTCTGCGAACGGGAAGAACGCATCCGAGCACACCACACTGCCCTTCAAGTCGAGGCCGGCTTCACCGGCCTTCCAGACAGCGATGCGACTGGAATCCACCCGGCTCATCTGACCCGCACCCACACCCAGCGTGGCCTGGGCACCGCAGTACAGAATGGCGTTCGACTTGAGGTGCTTCACCACGCGCCACCCGAAGAGCATCGCCTCGAGTTCTGCCGGCGACGGCGCCCGCTGCGTGACCACCTTGAGGTCGGCCTCGGTGGTGATCTTCAAATCGCGCTGCTGCCACAAGTACGACTCAGCGCCCACGCTGCGCAGGTCATGCGATCCAGCCGCGACCGGCGAGCGCCGCATCTTCAGGAGCCGCAAATTCTTCTTCTGACGCAGCAGTTCTAGGGCATCGGCTTCAAACTCCGGAGCGATGATCACCTCGCTGAAGATCTCAGCGATGGCCTTGGCGCAGGCCAGATCCAGCGGACGGTTCACCGCGATGATCCCGCCAAAGGGCGCCTGACGGTCCGTAGCAAAAGCCCGCTGCCAAGCCTCCTGGAGATCAGCCCCGCGACCCACGCCGCAGGGGTTGGTGTGCTTGAGAATGGCCAGCGTTGGTGTCTGACCTTCGAACTCCGTGATCAAGGCCGCAGCGGCTGTCAGGTCGAGGATGTTGTTGTACGACAACTCCTTGCCGTGCAGTTGCTGGAAATACTCCTGAAACTTGCCGTACAAGGCCGCCTTCTGGTGCGGGTTCTCGCCATAACGGAGCGGCTGGGCCAGCGGCGCACTAATGGCCAAGGCCGGCAGCACCGCGTCCGGGCCGGAGAACTCCCGGGTCAAATGGGCGGCGATGGCCGCATCGTAAGCGGCCGTGCGGGCGAACACCTTGGCGGCCAAGGTGCGGCGCAACTCCAGCGTGGTCTCGCCGGCGTTGGCCACTTGTTCAGAGACGACCGCGTAATCGGCCGGATCCACGACCACCGTCACGCTGTCGTGGTTCTTGGCGGCGCTGCGGAGCATGGACGGACCGCCGATGTCGATGTTTTCGATGGCGTCGTGCAGGTGAACACCGGGCTTGGCCACCGTCGCCTCGAAGGGGTAGAGGTTCACCACCACCAAATCGATGGGCAGGATGCCGTGCTCGCGCACCGTGGCCTCGTGGACCGGGTTGCCACGCAAGTAGAGCAATCCGCCGTGGACCCGCGGGTGCAACGTCTTCACCCGACCGTCGAGCATCTCCGGGAAACCGGTGTGCTCGGAAATGTCGCGCACCGGCAGGCCGGCATCACGAATCGCCTGGGCGGTTCCACCGGTGGAGAGCAGTTCCACGCCGGCCGCCACAAGGGTGCGGGCGAAGGGGACGAGTCCGGATTTGTCAGAGACGGAAAGCAGAGCACGCTGAATACGAGGCATACGAGAGTCGCGAAGGGTGGCGGACAGAAAAAAAGCGTCAACGCTGCAACCGTTCAACACGGGCAATACGGCCGCTGAACGGATCACCGAGACAGCGCGCCTCAGCGCAGAATCTCGAGGGCCAGGGAGAAAATCCTCTCCCGATTCTTGCTGGCCACGACGCCGAACCCCTGGATCTGGGTGGACTCGTAGGCCGCAGCCAGTGGCAACGAATTCTTGAGCACCGGCAAGCCGAGATCGCGCCCCATCTCCTCCTCGTTCTGCCCACCGACCAGAGTCCGCCGACGCACCTTGTTGAACAGGATCATCGCCCGAGCGGTCGGTGACATGAAGTGCTTCACCGACTCGACCATGGGGATCGAGGCCTGAGTGCTGAAGAGGGACTTCTCGGCGACGATGACCAAGCGGTCGCTGCGGGAAATCAGGTCGCGGAAGAAAGGATCGGGACTGCTCGCCGAAACATCGATCCGACCCGGCGTGTCACAAATGATGACATCCGGAGAGACCCCTTCCGGAAGTGGCGCCAACTTGCCCACGTGCGAGACCCACATCGCCAAGGACCCCTGGGGATCCATGTCTTCGAACTGCACCTGGTAGCCCGCCGACTGCAAAGCCGCCCCTACGAGGATCGAGCAGGTCGATTTACCCACGCCGCCCTTCTGGTTGAGGAAACTGATTCGTACGGCCATCGGAGTAAGTGGGAACGGACCAAGCGAGAAGGTCCCCCATCGCGGGGATCCATTGGACCGACCGCTCAAATGTAATCGAGCAGACTAATCTTGAGGATCCTACCCGCAGACTGCATCGCCGCAGAATAGGCCGACTGCAACTGGTTGAGCTCCACCAGCGTCTGGGCCAGATCCGCGTCGCTCTCTTGGGAGATCAACTGATTGACGGAAACAGCCTCCGTGGAGTTCTGTCTGGCTGCCACTTCCAACCGCGACTGAGCTGCACCCAAAGCCGCAAAGCTCTCGATGTAACCGGTCTCGTCCTTCACCAAAGAAGCGCTGATGTCAGGAAAAGCGGACTTATCGCCAGATTTCAGGGCATCGCGCAAGGCGATCAGGTGACCAAAAACGTCGATTCCGGCCCGATCATCCTTGAGAAGCCCCCGAGGACCGCTGGTCGAATCATTGGCACCCGGAACATCCATCGAGAAGGAGATGCCGGCGGCGATGTCCACCTGTCGAACCTTCGAATTGCCCTTGTAGGCCACCGAAGTGATGTTCCCGTCCGCATCCCGAACGGCCTCGAACGCCACGGAAACGCCGGAAGTTCCGCCAAAAAGAGCCTCGCCATCGTGTTTACTATTGGCCAAGGCAAACGCGTTCTCCAGCAGTTGATTCACCTCGGAGGCGTAGGCCCCGAAGTCATCCTGCGTCCGAATGCTGTTGGCCATGGTCGCCAGCTCGGACCCGCGGTCCGTCATCTTCTTGAGCTGAGAAGTGGCCGAGTAAATCGCAGTGGAACGGGTCTGAAGCTTGGCAACGTTGTCGGAGTACTGACCCAGACGCTGAAAATCGCCCTGAAGTTCCAGAACGTTGAGGAACGCACTGGGGTCATCTTCGACATTTCGAATGCGCTGACCCGTGGCAGCCTGCGTCTGCAGTCGCGCCTGACGCACCGTCAACTCATTGACGGTCCGCCCCAACTCGTCGGGGAAGGTGGACTGGGCTACACGCACGACACCGGAATACTTACGTGGTTCTACCCGGGCAACCAAAATTTTTATATTTATCGAAACTTCTTAAGTCGTCGTTACAGGAAACCATGAACATCGGGCGCTTTCCTTCAAAACCACGCTTTTGAGACCGTCCGCCATGGCTTCGCCGCCTGCCGTCTTCCCCGGGCCATCGCGACCTCTTTCCGGCTCCTGGGCAACCGAAGCTTGAGATCGAAGGCTCCTCACGCCTTCATCTTCCGCATGCAGAGTGGAAATAAACTGAGACTGGGCGTCCTCGGGTCTGGCAAAGGCTCCAATTTTGTGGCCATCGCCGAGGCCATCCAAAGCGGATCCCTGCCCGCGGAGGTGGCTTTGGTGCTCAGCGACGTGACCGAGGCCGGAATTCTGCAGCAGGCACGGGATCGGGGAATCCCGGCGCGGTTCATTCCACCGGGTGCCTTCCGCACCAAATTGGATCCCGCGGCGGAATCGGCGTTCATCCAAGCCCTGCAAGAAGCCCAGGTCGATCTGGTGGTCCTGGCCGGATTCATGCGCATCCTCAAGGGGGACTTCCTCAAGGCCTTCGAGGGCCGCGTAGTGAACATCCACCCCTCATTGCTTCCCTCCTTCCCGGGCCTTGAGGCGTGGAAGCAGGCCCTGAGCTATGGGGTCCAGGTCACCGGTTGCACGGTGCATTGGGTGGACCAGGGGGTGGACACCGGCCCGATCCTGGCCCAGCAAGCCGTGCCGGTACTCGAGGGGGACACCGCCGCCTCGCTGCACCAGCGCATTCAGGAGGCGGAACGCTCCCTCTATCCCGAGAGCCTCGCCCGATTGGCCCAGGGGCCGTGGACGGCCAAGGTGCGACCGGCCTCCAAGGCCTAGCGCTTCCTCGGCGGCATTTTTCCTGAAAAGAAAACAACCCACTCCGTCCGACCGCGCTCCCACCATGGCATTGCGTAGAATCCTTCTCCGGGCCGTCTCCGTCTTGGCCTGCCTCATCCTGGCCTTGACGGCATTGGCCGCCGGAGTGTGGCGTTACTACCATCCACCGCTGGCCTCGGTTCGGCGGGTGACCTACGGGGAACGCCACGGCCATGAACTGAGTTACGACGTGGTTAAGCCTGAGAATCCCAACGGGCTCGGAGTGGCCCTGATGGTCAGCGGGAGTTGGAAATCCGGCACCAACAGCTTCCGGCCTTGGATGACAGCCCCCCTCCTGCGCCGCGGATACACCATCCTCGCCGTCTATCACGTGTCCCAACCGGAGGCGACGGTGGCCGAGACCTTCGACGACATTCGCCGAGCGATCCGACACATCCGACACCACGCCCGAGACCACGGCATCGACCCCGCGCGCCTGGGAGTCACCGGCGGCAGTGCGGGCGGGCACCTGAGCCTGCTCTTGGCCACTCGGGGCGGCCCGGGTGCCGCAATGACGACCGACCCCGTCGAGCGCGAAAGCTGCGCCGTTCAGGCGGTGGCGATCTTCTACCCCGTGACCGATCTGCTGAACCTCGGGGATTCGACTGAAAATTTGCACGATGGCGGCCCGCCGAAGAGCTTCATCCAAGCCTTCCGCCCCCAACCGAACGGACCGACCAACTGGATGGACATCGGCCGGCCTCTCTCTCCCATTTTTCACCTCCATCCCCAATCGCCGCCAACCCTCATTTACCACGGGGACGCCGACACCCTCGTCCCGCTGGACCAATCCCAGCGCTACCAGGCCCGCGCCCGGGAAGTGGGCCCCACCGTTGAACTGGTGGTGCACCCGGGTGGGAAGCACGGATGGCTCACCATGCTCTGGGACATCCGCCACTTCGCCGACTGGTTCGACCAACACCTCGGACCCAGCCCAGCCTCAGCAATCCCGGCCGGCTAGAAAATCCATCCTTGGCACCCCGGTCCGGGCTGGGCTTGATGAAGAATCAGCATGGCCAATCCCTCGAACTCCGCCATCCACGGCACCCCATCGCGACTGGCAAGCTTGGACGCCCTCCGCGGCTTCGACCTGTTCTGGATTTGCGGCGCCGACGCCTTCGGTCACGCCTTCCTGAAGGCCGCCAACGGCCCCGTCAGCCACGCCATCGCCGACCAATTGGAACACGTGCCCTGGCAAGGCTTCCGCTTCTACGACCTCATCTTTCCGCTCTTCGTCTTCATCAGTGGGATCTCTATCGTCCTATCCCGCAGCGCCAAGCCTGCGGCTGGAGACAGAGGCCACGCCTTCTTGGGCATCGCCAAGCGCGCCGCACTGCTCTACCTGCTCGGGCTGTTTTTCTATCGGGGCTATACGGGCTGGGAGAACGACATCCGCTACCTGGGTGTCTTGCAACGCATCGCCCTGTGCTACTTTTCGGCGGCCACATTGCAGTTGTTCTTCAGCCCCCGGGCTCTGCGAATCACCACCGTCGGAATCCTGCTCGGCTACTGGGGCCTCCTGACGCTCGTGCCAGTCCCCGGCGTGGGTCCGGCCAACCTCAATCCCGACACCAACCTAGCCCATTGGGTGGACGCCCAATTCCTGGGCGGCAAAAAGTGGAATGGTGCCCACGATCCGGAAGGCCTGCTCAGCACGCTGCCCGCCATCGCCTCCTGCCTGCTGGGAGTGCTGACCGGCCTGTTCCTGAAGGATCCCACGCGCACTGCCGCTCAACGCCTCCAGGGACTGATCTGGGCAGGGCTGGGTCTGCTGGCCACGGGTCACCTTTGGGGACTGGCCTTTCCGATCATCAAGAACCTCTGGACCTCGTCCTATGTCTGCGTCGCGGGCGGCTGGAGCTGCCTGATTCTGGCTTTGTTCTACGGCCTCATTGATGTGAAAGGCTGGTCCGGATGGGCTCGCCCCTTCACTTGGATTGGCATGAACTCCATCGCCATCTACCTGGCGTCGAACCTCGCTGATTTCGGGAAACTGGCCCGCCGACTGACCGGAGGCGAAGTGGCCACCTTCCTCGACGGACTGCATCTGGGAGCTGCCGACGTGGTCAGCGCCTTTGTCTCCGTCGGGTTCTGCGTCTGGCTGGCTTGGCTGCTCCATGGCCGAAAGGTTTTTCTGCGGGTCTGAACCTCCGCGTGTGATTCCACCCATTTTACCTGACATGTCCTCCGCCTCGAATCCCACACCGCCCCCACCTGCGTCCGAGCGTCTCATGTCCCTGGACGCCCTCCGGGGGTTCGACATGTTCTGGATTGTCGGAGGCGCGGGCATCCTCCGGGCGCTGGAAAAGTTCAGCGGATCCCCCCTGCTCAGCGGCATCCGCCAACAGCTCACCCATGTGGAATGGGCCGGCTTCCGATTCTACGACCTCATCTTTCCGCTGTTCGTCTTCATCGCGGGCGTGTCTCTCGTGTTTTCCACGGGCAAGGCCGTGGAGCGGGTCGGCAAGGCCGGTGCGGTTCGACGCCTGCTGACCCGCGGGCTCCTGCTGTTCCTGGTAGGGGTGTTCTACTCGGGCGGACTCTCGCAAGGCTTGGACGGAGTCCGCTGGCTGGGCGTGCTCAATCGCATTGCTGTGGCCTCCACGGCCGCGGGCATCCTGCTGGTATTCCTGCCAGTCCGGGCCCTGTTGGGCGTCTGTGCGGGCATCCTGTTGGGATATTGGGCGCTCTTGGCCTGGGTGCCCGTTCGAGCGATCCAGCTCACCCCCACCGCGGTCCAAGAAGGCATGGCCCGAACCGGCGCCACCAACGCTCTGCAGCTCTACTGGAACACCTCCCAGCGGGTGACGGGGCAATACGAGCCGGGCCTGAACGTGGTGAACCACTTCGACTTCGAGCACCTCCCGGGCAAGAAGTACGATACCTACTACGATCCAGAGGGCATCCTGAGCACCCTTCCGGCGATCGCCACCTGCTTGCTCGGAGTGTTGGGCGGTTCCTTGCTTCAACTGGGATCGCTCCGACCTGCTCAACGCAC
>Ga0315906_10010846_pt1 | contig 10662 bp, 8 predicted proteins | sample LakEriMetagenome_4_FD_203526 | JGI IMG/M metagenome (GOLD analysis project Ga0315906, IMG submission 203526) | Freshwater fungal communities from buoy surface, Lake Erie, Ohio, United States - Buoy 2 MA122 | ecosystem: Environmental > Aquatic > Freshwater > Lake > Lake biofilm | place: USA: Lake...
GATGATGACGCTGATGGCTGGTTTTGCGATCGTACTCAGCGTGGATTTGCATCGCGATCAGCACGGTGCGCGCGGTTGGCTGTGGTGAGCTAGCTGTCGTTTCTGAGCGCGTTGTTCAGCGTTTGAGCAGAAGCGCTTCCGCTGGTGTTCGCCCCGCGAGGCTAGCATGAGGGCGTCGGCGATTGTAGCGGTCGATGACGTGCGGCAGGGCGGGGTTGCGTCGGCCGGATGAGGCATAAGGCTTAGCGTAGGCGCTTTCGCGCAGCAGCGTCTGGATGAAGCGCTCGGCTTTGCCATTGGTGCGCGGCGTGTACGGGCGTGTGCAGAGATGGCGCAGACCCGCTTAGCGCAACGTGGCGGCGAAAAGTTTGGAGCGATAGGCCAAACCTTTGTCGGTCATGATGCGCTCGACGCCGATGTGGCGCGCCCTCATCCATTTGAGCGCGCGCTCAAGGAAGCTTGCGGCGATCTCGCTGACGGGCCATCCTTCTCGACGGCGCACCGCGATAAGCTCTCGAACATAGGGCGTGGTTCTGGCATTCTTGTGCGCGTTCAAGGGGGGGCGAAGATGATGGTTGGCGTTGCCACCACCAGCTTCTCCGGATCAGCTCCCGTGAACAACCCGCTCAGAAACGACAGCTAGCTCACCACTTCGCCTTATCCGCCATCCAGTCCGTTGCGCGAATGAGCGAGTCCACGATGCCGGGCTCGAGCGAGCTGTGGCCGGCGTCGGCGATGATTTCGAGCTCGGCTTCGGGCCAAGCTTTCTTCAAATCCCAAGCGTTGCTCATCGGTGTGCACATATCGTAACGGCCGTGAGCGATGCGGCAGGGGATGTGGCGCATGCGCATCGCGGCTTGCTGCAACAGCCAGCCGTCGCTTTCGAAGAAGCCGTCATTGACGAAATAATGGTTCTCGATCCGCGCGAAGGCTTCGACGAACCGATCTTCATTGAAGCGCGACGGCAATGCGCTGGGGCCTGCAAATGAAATCGTCTCGCCCTCCCAACGTGACCAGGCGCGCGCGGCTTTGACGCGCGTTTCCCAATCGGGCGAGGTGAGGCGTTTGTGGAAGGCGTGCAGCAGGTCGCTGCGCTCAGCTTCCGGGATGACGCTGACATAACGGTCGAACGCATCTGGGAAAATGTGGCTGGCGCCTTGTTGGTAGAACCAATCGATCTCGCTTTTGCGCAACAAGAATATGCCGCGCAGTACGAGTCCGGCGACGCGCTCGGGGTGCTTAGCGGCGTAAGCCAGAGCCAAGGTCGAACCCCACGAGCCGCCGAAGACGAGCCACTTGTCGATGCCGTAGCGCTCGCGCACGCGCTCCATGTCGGCGACCAGATCCCAGGTCGTATTCTCACGCAATTCCGCATGCGGCATGGAGCGGCCGCAGCCGCGCTGGTCCATCATGACGATGCGATAGCGCTTTGGATCGAAGAAGCGGCGCATTTCTGGCGAAAGTCCGCCGCCTGGGCCGCCGTGCAGTGCGATTGCGGGCAAACCCTTCAGATTGCCGCTCTCCTCCACATAAACCGTGTGGAGGTCCGTGACCTTGAGCATTTCGCTCTTGGCGGCTTCAAGCGGCGGGTAAAGGTCGCGCCGCAGCGGGGGCGTTTGGCCGTACATGACGATTGGTTACGTGGCCGAGCGCCAGATCGCAAGCACGGCTAGCGACATAAGGCTGCGCGTTCGTCTCTTTAGTGTGCGCGCGCGCAATGCTACCGATCAGGCGCACCTTCAGAAGAATCGAAGCCGCCCCGCGTGAGCGCCGAGACCGCCTCCATTTTCACCTCCCGCGCCGCGCGGGTGACTTTGGTGATGTCGTGCCTGTTCGCAACCACGGGCGTGACCTTGGTGTTCCTACCGCGCTGGCTGGAGGTCGAGCGCGGGCTTTCAGGCGCCGAGATTGGCGCGGTGCTGTCGCTGGCGCAGTTGACGCGGATTTTCACCGGGCCCGCGATCACGTTTTGGGCCGACGGCGTCGCCGATCGGCGTACGCCGTTTCGCTTGATGGCGATTGCCGCGATGGCGGCGTATGCGGCGTTCTTCTTGTTGGCGGACGGCTTCTGGCAGCTGTTAGTGCTGGGCTTCTTGGCGCTCTCTTTGATGCAGGCGCTGGTGCCGTTGATCGAAGCGGCGACGCTGCGCGCCACAGCGTCGGGCAAAATGAATTACGGCGTGGCGCGCGGCATCGGCTCGGTCGCGTTCATTTTCGCGAATGTCCTGGGCGGGTTTGTCGTCGCGCAATTCGGCGTCGGCGCGATTGTGATTTGGGTGCTTGCGGGCCTGGCGGCGGTGATTGCATCGTCTTGGGCCGCGCTTTTGCCCGATCCGTCATCGCATCAGATCGTCGCGTCGTCAGATCGCTTCAAAGCGTTGATTGAGCTTCTGCGGACGCGGCGCTTTTTGATCCTCATCTTTGCCTGCGGTCTCATCCAGAGCGGGCACGCGTTTTATTACGGCTTCTCCGTCATCGTCTGGCGCGGGCAGGGTGTGTCAGCGGAGACGATTGGGTTCTTGTGGGCGATGGGCGTCGCCGTTGAAGTCGCGTTTCTGTGGAGCCTTGGTTTTTTCGAACGCCGCTTCTCGCCTGAGACCATGATCATTGCCGGCGCCGGCGGCGGCGTGCTGCGCTGGATCGCGATGGGTTTTGCGCCAACCGGCTGGGTGCTTTGGCCGTTGCAGGCGTTGCACGCGCTGAGCTTTGCGGCGGCGCATGTAGGCGTCATGCGCTTGCTCTATCGCGACACGCCCGAAGCGCAGGCGGGGATGGCGCAGACGCTCTATGCGGCGCTATCCGGCGGCATCTTGATTGGCGTGTCGATGTTGCTGTCGGGCGTGCTTTATGACGCAGTCGGGGCGCGCGGCTATTGGGCGATGGCGCTGATCGCACTCGCCGGCGGGGCGCTGGCGCTACTGCTTGTGAACCCCACGCCGCGCGTCAAAAACGCAACACCCGGCTAGTTGCAGCCCATTTTCGCGTCTTGAGGGAACCCTCGCCCTCAAAGCGCCTTCGGCTTCTTTGCCTTATATTTTCTGTTAGCCCTTATGTTTTGGGAAGCAGAAGGCTTTCGAGGGACGTTTTCCGTATGGCCGCAGCGGCCGCATTCGAATTTCGCGAGGATGACCGCGCGCCAGTGTTGGCGTTAAGCGGCGACTGGACGGTGGACACCATCGCCGGCGCGGAAGCGGAGCTGCGCGCGCTTACTGAAAGATTAAAATCGGGCGCCGTGGTCGATGTCAGCGACCTTGGCCGCTTCGATGTGGCCGGCGCTTATCTGATCGATCGCACCTTCCGAGAGAGTGAAGCCGGCGACACTGCGCGCATCGCCATTCGCGGTCAACACTTAAACGCGCTGAAACTTCTGGAAACGGCGCGTAAATCCTACGCCGGTGAGCTCGTCGCCCCAGATCATCCGGAAGGCGTCAAAGGATTTCTCGAGATCGTCGGCCGCGGCATGGCCGCGATCGGCGAGGAAATCATTGAGACGGTTAGCTTCTTCGGCGAGACGCTTGTTGTGCTCGGTCGCCAGATCGCTGAGCCGCGTCGTATCCGCTGGACCTCACTCGTACACGTGATGGAGACCGCGGGCCTCAACGCGCTGCCGATCGTGATGATGCTCGCGTTCTTTATCGGCTTGGTGGTTGCATATCTCGGCGCGCGCATCCTGGGCGATTTCGGCGCGTCTGTGTTCACGGTGGAACTCGTCGCATTTTCGATGATGCGGGAATTCGGTGTTGTGATCACCGCCATCATCCTGGCCGGCCGCACCAATAGCGCGTTCACGGCTGAGATCGGCGCCATGAAGATGCGCCAAGAGATCGACGCCATGCGCGTGATGGGGCTTGATCCGATGGATGCGCTGGTCGCGCCCCGCGTCATCGCCATGCTTATCATGATGCCGATCTTGACCTTCGCCGCAACGATGGCGGGCATTTTCGGCGGCTTGCTGGTGTCGTGGGCCGAACTGGGCGTGAGCCCAGCGATGTTCTTTGCACGGATCGCCGAAGTGGTGCCGTCGCAGCATTTCTGGGTCGGCATGATCAAGTCGCCGGTATTTGCGATCGTGCTTGCGGTGATTGCCTGCAAGCAGGGCCTTTCGGTCGGCGGCGATGTCGGGTCGCTGGGTAAGCGCGTCACCACGTCCGTCGTGCAGGCGATCTTTATGGTGATCCTGCTCGATGCGTTGTTCGCGCTCTGGTTCCTGGAGATGGATTGGTGAGCGAAGATATCGCCATCCGCGTACGGGGACTTGTCACCCGCTTCGGAAGCCAGACCGTGCACGAAGGTTTGGACCTCGACGTGCGTCGTGGCGAAATCCTGGGCGTTGTTGGCCCGTCGGGGTGCGGCAAGTCGGTGCTGCTGCGCGAGATCACTGGACTTGATAGGCCAACCGAAGGCGAGATCAGCTTTCCCTATAACGAAGCGCAAGGCATCGATCCGCGCTTGGGCGTGATGTTTCAGGACGGTGCGCTTTTCTCCAATCTCACCGTGCTTGAGAACGTGGCCGCGCCGTTGCGAGAGCACGCGCATAAGATTTCGCCTGCGTTGCGCAACGAAATTGCGGCGTTGAAGCTTTCTATGGCGGGTCTTGACGTTAGCGCGCACCACAAGCGCCCCGCGCAAATTTCGGGCGGCATGCGCAAGCGTGCGGCGGTGGCGCGCGCCTTGGCGCTCGACCCCGAATTGCTGTTCTTGGACGAACCGACGGCGGGGCTCGATCCGATCTCGGCCGAGAAGTTTGATCGCATGACGCAGGACCTCGCGCGTTCGCTCGGGCTCACGGTGTTCTTGGTCACCCACGATCTCGATACGCTCTACGCGATCTGCGACCGCGTGGCGGTGCTCTATGGCGGCAAGGTGGCCGCGATCGGCACGATCCCGGAAATCACGGCGAACGCCCAAGGGTGGGTGAAGGAATATTTTTCAGGACCGCGTGGACGGGCGGCGCATGCCAGCGTCAGTGCTGGAGGGTAGAGGCATGGAAACGAAAGCCAATTACATCCTCATCGGCGCGGCGACGATTGTCGGCGCATTGTTGATTATGTTCTTCGCGATGTGGATATCGTCGAGCGAGTTCCGGCGCGGGTTCAACGAGTTCGACATTGTGTTTGACGATCCGGTGCGTGGCCTCACCGAAGGTGGCGAAGTCCGCTTCAACGGCATCAAGGTCGGCGAGGTGGATTCGCTGCGCATCGATCCCGACAATACCAATCGCGTGATCGCGCGCGTGCGGGTGTCGACGGACGTGCCGGTGAAGAGCGACACCGAGGCGCAGCTGGAGCCGATTGGTCTGACGGGCGTCACGCTCATTCAGCTCTCATCGGGAAGCGCACAAGCGGAATTACTGCGCCGTGGCATCGGCGCGCCGCCGCCGCGCCTGCAGGGCCGCGGCAGCCAGATCGATATTCTCGTCGCGCGTTCGGAAGATATTGCGCTGCGCGCAAGCGAAGCGATGGCGGCCGTGCGCGATCTGTTGACGGATGAAAACATCGCTCGCGTAACCCGCGTCATCCAAAATTTGGAGACGGTGTCCGAGCAATTGGCGGATCGAAATTCGGTGGTGACGCAATCAGGCGAAGCAGCGCGCGAAATCGCGGCGTTGTCGCGCCAATTGCGCAGCGATCTTTCTGATCTCGATGAGGTCATGGTGTCGATGAACGAGGCCGCGCAAACCGCGTCGGGTGAGACATTGCCGGAATTGACCAACGCGGCCGAGGAGATTCGCCGCGCCGCCGCGGGCATCTCCCGCGTCGCCAACAATCTTGAGGAAAACCCCTCGATCCTTACGCCGCAATCGCCGCGGCCAAGCGTGGAGCTGCGTCCATGATGCGCGCGTCGATCCTTGTTTTGCCGTTGGTGCTGGGTGGCTGCATTTCGTTGCTGCCCGAACCGCCGCCGCCGCCGCGTGTGTTCGTGCTGGAGTACTCTGATGTCGCGGTCCTTTCGCAGCGTATCGACGCCACGATCGCGGTGGCGCAGCCCACCGGCGAGCGCACCATTATGGGCACGGACCTGATCTGGCGCACAGGCGACGAACTCGCCTACGTCTCCCAGACGCAATGGTCGGCGCGGGCTGATTTCGCGTTGCAGAACATGCTGATCCATACGCTGGCTCGCCAGGGTGCTTTCAATGCGGCGACGCGTGCGGGTGAGAGCCGCGCGGAATACGAAGTGCGTTGGGATGTGCTCGATTTCGAAGTGCGCGAAGACACGATGCAAGCGCGCTTCGTGGCGGACGTACGGATCGTGGCGTCGCCTGGCCGCCGCATCATCGCGCAGCGCGTGATCGAGGCGGAAGCGCCGGTGTTGGATCGCTCGGCCAGCATCGCCTCGCAAGCGCTTGCGCGCGCCGCCCGTGAAGGCGCCGCGCGCATTGGCGTGTTTGCAGCAGATGCCGCCGCCGCTGATGCGGCGACGCAAGCCGCGGCGAACTGATTACGAGGCGAGTGCGGCGTCGATTAGCAGGTAAGCGCGGACGAGGTCCGAGCCTTCGCCTTTGTTATCGCTCTTGGCGAGATCCGGACGGGCGCGGAATTCAGCGGCCAGTGCGCGCGCGTCGAGATCGCGGTTGAGCTGACGGGCGATGCGGCTGACGGCAACCGGGGCCACGTTCTCCACTGCGCGGCGACGGGCCGAAGCGCCATCGCGTGAGCGTTGGGCGATCATGTCCAAGTCGCGCGGGTCGAGCACGTTGTCCAGATCGACGCCGGCCTCCGCCACCAGATCAAGCGCATTGTGCTTCAGCGAAGCGTCGGGATTGTTGGCGAGCGTGCCGAAATCCGCGAGGTCGAACGCACCGCGCTCTTCGTTTGCGGCCTTGGGCGCGTCTTCGCGCGGCGGCATAAAATTGCCCCAGCCACCGAAACCCTTGAACACGCGGCGCGGCTGCGTCGATTGTTCTTCGCGCGGCTCGACGCGTGGTCGTGCGCTGCGCGTGACGGCGGCGTTCGCGGCGGCGTGCAGCGTGTAGAATTCCGGTTCTTCAGCGGCGACGCGGTCTAAATTGCGCGCGAGTGAGCGTTCCACCGGGCGTTCGATCTCGCGCTCGATCGTGCGCTCGACGCGTGGCGCGGGCGACGGGGCGGCGGACGCGCGCTTGGCGCCGGCCGTGGCCGCGAGCGAGGTAAGACGTTGCTCGATCTTGGCGGTGTGGCGTTCGGCCGCGGCTTGGCTTTCGTTCGACGCAGCCCGAGCGGACTCTGCGGCTTCGGCGAGCTTGGCCAGCGTTTCAGCGGCGGCGTCTTGCATCGCTTGGTTTTCGGCGCGGATGAGTTGCGCTGCGCGCTTGGCTTCGAACACGGCGCTGCGCGTGGTTTCACGCACGGCGGTCGCGGTTTCATTCGCGGCGAGCACTGCTTCGGCGCTGGCGCGCTTGGCGGTTTCCGTCAGGCGCGTGGCTTCGGCCAAACCTTCGAGCATCTGGCTCATTGAGCCGTTGAGGGAATTGCTGGCGGCGGCGGCGTTGTCGGCGGCGCGGTGCATTTGCGCGGTGCGGTCGCCGAGCGTGGAGGCCGAGGCGCTGAACGAGTTCAGGTACGATTGCAGCGCGTCTTCGGCGCCGACGATTTCCGTCTTTACCAGCTTCGACGCTTCGCGCATCAAGCGGATTTGGCGGCCGATCGAATTGGCCATGCCTTCGGTTTGCCCCTTGAGGTCGCCGTTCAGTTCGATGATCGCGTTGCGTTCTTGTTGCAGCGCATAGGTCATGGTCTCGACGTTTTCGCGCGACGATGTGACGACTTCTTGGAAGAGCGCTGCGTTGCGTTGCGTACTGCGTTCAAGCTCGGCCAGACGATCCAATGCTGATGCGACGGCGTCGTTCAGATTTTCGATCTCGTGCTTGACGATGTTGGTGAGGCGTTGCGCGCCTTCTTCGGCTGCGGCGCTTGGGGTGCGTGCGTCATGCGCAATGCGCGTGAGTTCGACGGCAAGCTTGCGCGCCTTCAGCGCTTCGCCGGCGGCGGAGGCGGCGACCCAGAAGAGCAGAGCTGGACCAAAAGCGAGAGCGATGAGGCCAGCTTGCATCGCCGGGTCCATCGTCATCACGGCGTCGACGCCATAATAGGAGATCGGGCCGCCAATCGCGGCGCCGATCCAGAGCAGAGCCGCAAGGCCGCCCAGGAAGCCGGCCCACGAGAAACCCGTCTTCACTTTGATCGGCTCACGCGGTTCGATAGTCGCCGGTTCGTCGGCGAGGCTTTCGAAATCACGGAACGCGGTATCGTCATTCGCGGCTTCGATATCGCCGAAGCCTTCGAACGGATCGCGCTCGTCCTCAAGGTCGTACCGCATGGTAAACTCCTCGCCCATAAAGGTTTGCAGGCGTTAACGAGTGCGGAGTGCAACGCGCATGCCACACGGGCGAGTGAGTTTCGCCGGGCGCGCGTGCGCCAGATCGGCGCAAAATCCCCGCCGCGTTGCGTTTTGGGAGAGAGGTTAAGGTTGACGTGCGTTGCCAAAAGGTATAACCGGACTGGGCTTTGTGACGATTTCGTTGAGTGATTTTGAAAGTGCCGACACAGATCTGAGAACGTTCCGTCACGGTAAATCGCTACAGAATTGTTTACGCGCCGGCCCTGTTGGACGTTGGAGGCTCGCTTGACAATTGAAGCGGAGACACGGCCAGGGTCCATGCGCACACCGCGTGCGTTCGTTGCGTTCGAGGCGGAGCCGCTGATCTCGATCGTCGTTGCTGTGCTCAACGAAGAGGCAAATATTGAGCCGGTCGCGCGAGAGATCATGCGCGCTTTCGATGGCGCATTCTCATATGAAATCGTGTTTGTCGATGACGGATCGGATGACGGAACGGTTGCGCGTATTCGTGCGCTTTCAGCGGAAAATGTCCGCGTCGTTCGGCACGCGCGCCGCTGCGGAAAGTCGCAAGCGGTGCGCACCGGCGTCGCCGCCTCGCGCGGCGCGTGGATCGGCACGATGGATGGCGACGGCCAAGACGATCCGCTCGATATCGTGGAGATGCTGAGGCAAGCCCTACGCGCGGGTGGTTCTCCATTGGTCGCGGGGGTTCGCGCGCGGAGAAGAGACCCAATTCATCGCTTGATCGCGACGCGGATCGGCAATGGCATCCGGCAAGCATTGCTGCACGACGGCTGCCCGGATACGGCATGCGGGCTGAAGCTCTTCGAGCGACGGGCCTTCTCGCGGCTGCCGGTGTTTGAAGGTGTGCACCGCTTTCTGCCAGCGTTGTTCCAGTCGTATGGGCATCCGCTCATGCTGCATGAGGTGAACCATCGGCCGCGAGCGGCGGGCGTATCAAAATATACAAATTGGGGTCGCGCGCTCGTAGGCGTTGGCGATCTACTGGGCGTGATGTGGCTGCGCTCGCGCACGCGGGCGCCGCAGCTTATCGAATAGGTTTACGTGACATTTCTTGGCCAGGTCGCTGCCGCCGCTTCCACCACGCGCGGGATGGCATTGCTGTTATTGTTGGTCGCGTTTTTTCTTTTTCTGCCCGGTCAGGCGAGCATTCCGCCGCTTGATCGCGATGAGCCGCGTTTCGCGCAATCCGCACGGCAGATGTTGGAGAGCGGCGATTTCGTTCAGATACGCTTTCAGGATTCCGCGCGCAATTTGCAGCCGGCGGGCATTTATTGGCTGCAGGCCGCCAGCGTCACGCTGTTGAGTGATGAGACGCTTCGCGAAATCTGGCCGCATCGCGTGCCTTCGTGGCTTTCCGCGATAGGCGTCGCCTTTCTGACGTGGTGGGTTGGGGCGCTGCTGTTTGGCGCGACGGCCGGGCGGATGGCTGGGCTTCTTGTCGGCTCCAGTTTTTTGCTCGGAGTCGAAGCGCATATCGCTAAGATCGATGCGACGCTTTGCTTCGTCACGCTGATCGCGCAAGCGAGCTTGGCGAAGATTTACATGAACCGCGCGGAGCGCACGCACGCGGGATGGTCGGCCTTGTTTTGGAGCGCGCTGGGCGTCGGCATTTTGCTCAAAGGACCAATCGTCCTGTTGGTGACGGGTGGGACGATACTGGGCTTGGTGTTGCTGGAACGGCGCGTTCTCTGGCTCGGTCGACTAAATTGGCTGTGGGGAATTCCACTGATGCTGCTGATCGCGGCGCCCTGGTATGTTGCGATCGGCTTCGCGACGGACGGCGCGTTTTTCCGCAAAGCTCTGGGCTACAGTCTTGTCGGCAAGATCACCCAAACGCATCAAGCGCATGGCGGACCGTTTGGCTATCACCTGCTTCTCTGGCCGCTTTTGTTATGGCCGGGCAGCTTGTTCGCGGCGCTAGCGGCGCCGTTCGTTTGGCGCGAGCGCAAGAGCGACCCCGTACGTTTTTGCTTTGCTTGGATTGTGCCGGCTTGGCTCGTGTTCGAATTCTCCGGCACGAAATTGCCGCACTACACATTGCCGCTTTTCCCCGCGATCGCCGTGCTTGCTGGTGCAGCGCTCGCCCGTGTCGGGGAAACGCGCTTTCTCGGGCGACCCTGGTTGCTCGCCATAACCGCGCCGATCTGGTTAGCGTGCGGCGCCGTGGTCGCCGTTGGCTTCCTCTATGTTCAGATGCGTTATGAGGGACGCGTCGAGCCGTTGGCGATCGCTTTGGCTGGAGCAGCCATGGTCTGCATGCTGTCGGTTGTCGTGTTCGCGGTTATGGGGCGACCGCGCGCCTCGCTCGCTGCGGCGGTC
>Ga0315906_10010847_pt1 | contig 10661 bp, 9 predicted proteins | sample LakEriMetagenome_4_FD_203526 | JGI IMG/M metagenome (GOLD analysis project Ga0315906, IMG submission 203526) | Freshwater fungal communities from buoy surface, Lake Erie, Ohio, United States - Buoy 2 MA122 | ecosystem: Environmental > Aquatic > Freshwater > Lake > Lake biofilm | place: USA: Lake...
CAATTTCTCCGATCACGGTGCCAACCGTTTGGGAGCATCTGCCCTGATGCAGGGACTAGCCGACGGTTATTTTGTGTTGCCTTATACCATTGGCGATTACCTTGCCGGTGAAGAGAGAAAACCTGTTACCACCGATGCTCCTGAGTTTGCAGAAGCAGAAAATCGGGTAAAGGAAACCCTTAATAAATTGCTCTCGGTTAATGGAAATACCACAGTACATGAATTCCAGCGTGAACTGGGATTGATCATGTGGAACCACTGCGGCATGGCCCGTAATGAAAAGGGACTGCAGGAAGGCATTCAGAAAATTCAGGATCTGAGAAAACGTTTTTGGAGCGACATCAAAGTCCCGGGAACAGGAGAAGAACTGAACCAGAATCTGGAGAGGGCAGGACGCGTAGCTGATTTCATGGAACTCGGCGAACTCATGATGCAGGATGCACTCCACAGAAGAGAAAGTTGCGGAGGTCACTTCCGTGAGGAGTTTCAGACACCCGAAGGCGAAGCCTTGCGCGATGATGATAACTTCGCTTACGTGGCAGCATGGGAATACAAAGGTGACAACCAGCCCGAGCAGTTACACAAGGAAGATCTGAAATATGAAAGCGTGAAGTTGTCGCAGCGTTCTTACAAATAATTTATTACCAACAGCAACATCAATAGCCATGAGCGGAAATATGAACCTGACACTGAAGGTGTGGAGACAGAAAAATACAGGAGCCTCCGGAGCCTTCGAAACTTACCAGGCAAAAAATATATCACCTGATATGTCATTCCTTGAAATGATGGATGTGGTGAACGAAGACCTGATTAAGGAAGGAAAAGATCCTATCGCATTTGATCATGATTGTCGCGAAGGAATCTGCGGAATGTGCAGCATGTACATCAACGGTCGTGCACACGGTCCGTTAAAAGGAGTTACTACTTGTCAGCTGCATATGCGCAGTTTCAGTAACGGAGATACCATTGTGATTGAACCCTGGCGTGCTTCGGCATTTCCTGTACTGAAGGATTTGGTGGTTGACCGTACAGCGTTTGAAAGAATTCAGCAGGCTGGCGGGTATATTTCCGTAAACACCGGATCGGTTCAGGATGCCAACAACATACCCGTTCCGAAAGAGAATGCAGATGAGGCATTTTTATCTGCAGCTTGTATCGGTTGTGGTGCCTGTGTGGCTGCCTGTAAAAATTCAAGTGCCATGCTGTATGTTTCAGCTAAGGTTTCTCAATATGCCTTGCTGCCACAGGGTGCAGCTGAAAGAAACACCCGTGTCATCAAAATGGTGGAGCAAATGGATAAAGAAGGATTTGGAAATTGCACCAATACCGAAGCCTGTGAAGCCGAATGCCCGAAAGAAATCAAGGTAACGAATATTGCGAGGATGAACCGCGAATATATCCGTGCCAAACTGCTGAGCTGAAAAATTATTCCTGAATCAGATCTATTCCTGAATCATTCCTGACGAATCCAATCAATTCGGGAAAAAACAGGCTGAATTCCTGACCGTATTTTTCATATCCTTCAAGAAGCACCTCTTCGCCTTTTTCAAGACCGGAAGTAAACGAGGCTCTCCTCGACATGCCCTTCATTGCTTTTCCGATTCCCTGAAGTGAAGCATATCCAACCAGCCAGTTGTGCGGAATCATATGTGTAAGCATGTGTTTGGTCCTTTCCGGAATAACTTCGTGGTAATCTTCAATTTTTCGGTAAAAACCGTCTGCAAAGTCATGCAGCTCTGTTTTTGAATATTCGTTCCAGCGGCTGGCTAAAAAGTGATCATAAAACAAGTCGGATGCAACAACCGAATATTTTCCAAAATGAGGTCTGATCCTGATCCGGGTTTGATGTACAATCGGGTGCTGATCCGTGAACTGATCTATTTTTCTGTGCAGTAATACTCCCTGTCGAATCCTTTCAGGGAGATCATTGATAGCATTTCCCCGTATGTGGTCCCCAATAAAATTTCCTATCATCAGGTCGTCATCACCGCCTGAAAGATACAGATGAGCCAGAAAATTCATGGTAATTATTCCTCCCAGATCAGTCCGAGGGAAACAGAATACCCGTTCACGGTTTGAGTTATCACTTCAGGGTATTTGGGTGAAACCGGATTTTCTCCGATAAAAAAACTGATGGTATTCATCAGGGTGGAGTCGGGCAGTTCGAAGTCGTAAACGTTGAGGTCTAAATTAGAGCCAACAGGAATGACCTGATAAGGCTGAGTCAGAAAATAAGCAGTGGGCTGCAGGGTAGGAACATTTTTAAAATGTGTTTGCTGGCTCCAAACAACTGTATTGCCCTGTGCAGGATCGGTGATATTGAAGAAAACATCGGGCTGCCCGGAAGGATCGGAAACGGTATCAATGGTGTCCCAAAGCTGACCGTTAGGGTCAAGTCCGGGGTAGTCATTGATTTGAATGGTGGAGATATAAACTTTGGTTTTGATGATCTGATCATCCTCCTCGGCACTGCCCGGAATGATGGGGTCATCCTGACAAGCATTGAAAATAACCGCCAACGACACCATAAGCAAACTTATTCTGAGGGTGGTTTTGCTTAGGCTGAAATTCATGGTCAGACTGATTAAGTAATTGAAAATCAATTTTATAATAAAATCAATGAGTTACAAAATTAATCATTTAATCATTAACGAACGATTGATAGAGGGTCTGTAATATGAAGTCGTTAATTTTTTTTACCGGAATTACGAATGATGAATAATTATTTATTTTTACTCCCGATATCCTCCTAAATCTCAAACGTATGGCCACTCGTCCATCCAAAAAACCGAAAGCAAAACCGGCTAAGGCCTCACAGGCTAAGAAGAAATCGAAGCCGGCTGCCAAGTCAACAGCGAAAAAGTCTTCAGGAAAGACTGTTTCCAAACCGGCTAAATCCATGAGCAAAGTAGGTAAAAAGGCTGTTGTGAAAAAAGCGGCTGTTAAAAAGACTGCTGCCAAACCGGCAAAATCCAAAACGGCTGTTAAGAAGAAAGCTGTTAAAAAGGTTGCTGTTAAAAAAGCAGTTGCTGTAAAAAAGAAAGTGGCTCCGGTCAGTAAAAAGGCGGCTGTTAAAAAGTCAGTTAAAGCCAAACCGGCTGCACCCAAGAAAGCGGTAGCTAAAAAAGCGGCACCGAAGGCTGCTGCCCCTAAAAAGGTTGAACCGAAAAAGATGGCTCCAAAGGCTGAAGTAAAGAAAGCAGCGCCTAAGCCTGCACCGGCAAAAGCAGCGGAAGTTAAAAAGCCTGCCACGCCCAAGGCTGCTGAGGTGAAAAAACCTGCGCCGACACCCAAAAAAGAAGAAACAAAACCTGCTGTTCCTCCAGCTTCAGGAACTCATTCAGAAACCACCCGTAAAGTAACCTACCTTCCTCCCGATACCCGAATCATAGAAACCGAAACCACTACCACAATTGATGAAGATGATGTGAAAGGCACCATCATCTCAAGAGTTACTGAGGTAGATTCTGATCTGGATGATGATCTGGATGATGATTTTAAGATTTCTTCCTCCGACCGTATTCCGAACTGGGGAGAGCGTTTGACCATGGATGATGATGACGAGGACGAAGACGATCTGGATGATGATGATCTGTATTGATGAACACTCATTTTAGTCAAATAAAAAAACCCGCTGACTGGCGGGTTTTTTATTGACTCTCGATTCTCTCATTCCTTTTCCAGGAAAGGATATTTATAATCTGTTGGCGGTACAAACATTTCCTTGATGGTTCTTGGAGAAACCCACCGTAGCAGATTGATCATGGAACCGGCTTTGTCATTGGTGCCGGAACCCCTTGATCCGCCGAAAGGCTGCTGACCAACAACTGCACCTGTACACTTATCATTGATGTAAAAATTGCCTGCAGCATTCACGAGCTTCTTCATGGCATGATCGATCACATAGCGATCCTGTGCGATGATGGCTCCTGTCAGAGCATATATTCCTGTTTTATCTACTACTTCCAGTGTTTCATCAAACTTGTTGTCGTCATAAACATAGATGGTCAGCACAGGGCCGAAGAGTTCCTCGCACATGGTAACATAATCAGGTTTCTTCGACAGAATAACGGTAGGCTCAATAAAGTAACCTTTGCTTTTATCAAAATTCCCTCCGGCAATGATCTCTGCATCGGGGCTTTGCTTTGCTTTTTCAATGTACGAAGTGATTTTATCAAAGGCTTTTTCATCAATAACCGCATTGATGAAGTTACCAAAATCTTCGGTTCCTCCCATTTTCATGGAACGAAGGTCTTTCAGCATTTTTTCTTTTACTGATGGCCACATCCCGGCGGGGACATAAGCCCGCGACGCGGCACTGCATTTTTGACCCTGAAACTCGAATGCACCGCGGCTCAGGGCAGTCACAAGAACATCTTCATCGGCACTTGGATGTGCGATGATAAAATCCTTTCCGCCTGTTTCTCCCACAATGCGTGGATAAGATTTATAAATCCCGATGTTTTTTCCGATTTCACTCCACACATTTCTGAATACTTCTGTTGAGCCGGTGAAATGGATTCCGGCAAAATCAGGATGCTTGAAAATAACATCTCCTGCAACCGGACCTGAAACATAAACCAGGTTGATCACTCCTGCAGGAAGTCCTGCCTTCATGAAAACTTCCATCAGCACACTCGCCGAATATATTTGAGTGTTGGCAGGCTTCCAAACGATAGTATTTCCCATCATGGCTGCTGAGGTGGGCAGATTACCTGCAATGGCAGTAAAGTTAAACGGTGTTAATGCGAATACAAATCCTTCCAGAGGGCGTTGCTCGACACGATTCCAGACTCCTTTTGAGGAAACCGGTTGTTGCTGATAGATTTCCTGCATGTACTGTACGTTGAAACGCAGAAAGTCAATCATTTCACAGGCTGCATCTATTTCAGCCTGGTATACATTTTTCGATTGACCAAGCATGGTAGCCGCGTTGATGACAGCACGGTACGGACCGGCTAGTAATTCAGCAGCTTTCAGGAATATCGAAGCACGGTGTTCCCAGTCAAGAGAAGCCCACTTTTCCCTGGCATTCAAGGCAGCGTCAATAGCCATTTTCACATGGGAGGCATCTCCTTCGTGATAATGCCCCAGCACGTGTGCGTGATCGTGAGGAGGAGAAAGTTTTTTGGTTTTACCGGTTCTGATTTCCTGACCACCGATATACATGGGGACATCCTTCACTGAGGAACGTGCCTGTTCAATAGCTTTTTTCAGTTCGGATCTTTCCTTTGAGCCGGGAGCATAATTCAAAACGGGTTCATTGATAGCCTGGGGAACCCTGTAATTTCCATTTGCCATAGTTGATCTGTTTTTTTGGACTGCAAAGGTAGGCAATTGTGCCTTCTTCAGAGGTGATAGGGGTCACTGAACTATCTCATTGAGATACTTCACGCCGGTGTAGTGTTCGGCTTTGAATTGCTCCCCTTCCATGAGAATCAGCAATCTGCGATACTGCTCTGCGTATTCTTTGATCTCACCCGGCGTTAAAATGTGGGTGCCGTGAATAACAAAAGGCGGGAGGTAGTTAAGCTGGCAGAGCCGGGCTGTCTGGTCGAGCGGTGCCAGAAACTCGCGAATGGTGAAGCGGTTCCGGCCATCTGCGGCATAAACCGATTCACGTCCACCGGCAGACATCGCGTTGAAAATAACTTTTCCTTTCAGAGCATCACCACCGGGTCCGTACGCCCATCCGTAGAGAAGTACCATGTCTATCCACTGTTTCAGCAGCGGAGGGATGCTGTACCAGTAAAAAGGATGTTGCCAAACAATTATGTCATGGCTTTCCAGTAATTCCTGCTCCGCCTTGATATCGATGTTAAAATCCGGATATCGTTCATAAAGATCATGAAAAAGGATAGAAGAAGAGTCGGGTATGGCCTTGACCATAGCTTTGTGTACCCTTGATTTTTCGAAAAGGGGATGTGCAAAAAGAATAAGTATCCGGTTCATATCAATTAACGAAGTCCGAAGATATGCAGAAAAAAAAATGCGGAGGATGTTGTCCTCCGCATTCCTTATAAATTCGGCCGATTATTTTTTTTCGGTCCCGTAAATGGTTTTAGTGTTGGTGTTGTAGAACATAAACGACCACGTGTCGGCCTGCTCTTCAATGGTTTTGGAAATGGGTTTGCCGGCACCGTGTCCTGCTTTCACATCAATCCGGATGAGAAGTGGATTTTTGTTTGTTTTACGGCTTTCCTGCAGTTGGGCAATGTACTTGAATGAATGGGCTGGTACCACACGATCATCGTGGTCGGCAGTAGTAACCATTACTGCAGGGTATTCAGCGTCAGCCTTGATATTGTGCAACGGAGAATAGGCATAGAGATTTTTGAAGTGGTCAGCGCTGTCACTGGAACCATATTCAACGACCCATCCCCATCCGACTGTGAATTTGTGGAATCGCAGCATATCCATAACACCGACTGCCGGGAAGGCTACTTTAAACAATTCCGGTCTCTGATTGATCACGGCACCCACTAAAAGTCCGCCGTTTGAACCACCTTGAAGGGCTAATTTTTCCGGTGAGGTATATTTTTCATTGATCAGGTATTCTGCCGCGCCGATACAGTCATCGAAAACATTCTGTTTATTGAACAGCTTTCCGGCTGTGTGCCATTTTTCACCGTACTCGCCTCCGCCACGCAAATTAACCAGCGCATAGATACCGCCGTTTTCGAGAAGAATCAGGCGCGAAGCACTGAAAGAAGGGCTGAGACTGATATTGAAACCACCGTAACCATAAAGCAAAGTGGGATTACTGCCATCGAGTTTGATGCCTTTCTTGTGTACCAGGAACATCGGAACTTTGGTGCCGTCTTTACTGGTGAAAAACACCTGCTTTGTTTCATAATCGGAAGGATTGAACTTCACATCCGATTGCCTGAATACTTCCGATTTGCCGCTTGCAATCTCATACTTATAAATAGTGGGAGGATAGGTGAAAGAAGTGAAAGTGTAAAACACAATTTTATCTTCTGCTTTTCCTGAAAAACCACCTGCAGTTCCGATTGATGGAAGTTCAATTTCCTTCTCGAGAGCTCCCTCCAGTGAATGCTGATAAAAATGAGTGGCAACATCTTTCAGGTAGCCTGCGAATAACTTGCCGCCAGCCATCTCAACATCCTGTAACAGATATTCCTTTTCAGCAATCAGGGTTGACCAGTTTTCAGGTGCAGGATTTTTCGGGTCAATGGTAATGACCTTTTGGTTAGGAGCGTCTTTGTCGGTTTTAACAACCAGTTTGTCTCCGATATTATTGACTACAGAAGCATTGTCTTCAAATCCTTTGAAGATCATGGTGAAGTCTTTTTGATTGCCGGAAAGATCTTTGGCATACATCTCGGTTCCGTCGGTTCCTTCAGAAACATAAATGATCAGGAAACGCTCATCTTCGGTGGTCTGTGCACCGTAATATCTCAATGGGAATCGCTTGTCTTCAAAAATCAGCTGATCGGACGATTGTGGTGTGCCGAGTTTGTGGTAATAGACTTTGTGGAACTCGTTTTTACCTGAGAGTTCACTGCCTTTCGGAGGTTCATTATAGCGACTGTAATAGAACCCGTCGCCTTTCCAGGCCGCACCCGAAAACTTGACCCATTTGAGTTCATCGTCAAGCTTTTTAAGTGTTTCAATTTCCATGACATTAATCTGCTGCCAGTCGGAGCCCGCCATGTTGGTAGAATAGGCCATGTATTTGTTGTCTTTGCTGGCTCCAAGGAGTGAAACGGCCGCGGTTCCGTCATCCGACATGGTATTGGGATCGAGGAACACCTTTGGTTCGCCATCAAGACCTTTTTGATAGTAAATGACTGCCTGATTTTGTAAACCGTCGTTCTTGTAGAAGAAGTAATATTCGCCCACTCTGAAAGGAGATGAATACCTCGGATAGTTGAAAATTTCAGTAAGCCTGTCTTTAATCTGGTTTCTGAAAGGAATTTTGTCAAGGTATCCGAAGGTTACTTCATTTTGCCTGAAGACCCAGTCTTTGACATTTTCAGCTGTGTCGATTTCCAGCCAGCGATAAGGATCGGCAACCGTTACGCCATGGTAATTGTCGGTTACTGTTGTATCTTTCAATGTTTCAGGATACTTCACCTCAATTGACGGATAGGATGTTGTTTCTGCTGTTTTCTTGTCTCCCGAGCAGGATGCAATTGCAAGGCAGATGCCTGCCATCAGGAGGATGGATGATGTTGATTTCATAGATAGGAAGGTTGATTCGTTGGTTCAAAGATAAGTCGCTGAAAGTTCTAAAAAGCCTCATTCACATTATGATGTGACCAGTCAGTTACTAAAGGCATACTGAATGATATTGGCTCCCATTCGAAGCGCTTTGGTTCTGGTTTCAGCAGAATTGCGGTGGATTTCAGGGTCCTCCCAGCCATCACCGAGATCCGTTTCATAGGTATAAAAACACACCAGCCGACCATTGTAGATCAGTCCGAATGCCTGGGCAGGCTTCTTGTCATGCTCATGTATCTTGGGGATTCCGGCGGGAAACTGGAACTTCTGATTGAAAATCGGATGAGAGGGAGGTAATTCAACAAAATCCAGTTCCGGGAAAACGCGTTTCATCTGAGGCCGGATGAACGGGTCAAGACCGTAATTGTCGTCAATATGCAGAAATCCGCCGCCCGTCAGGTATTTTCTGAGGTTTTCAGCCTCAGCGGCAGAGAAAACCACATTGCCGTGCCCGGTCATGTGAATAAATGGATAATTGAATAACTCAGGACTGCCCACTTCTACAATTGCCTGTTCCTGATCGATATTGGTTCCCAGCTGCTGGTTACAGAATCTGATCAGATTGGGAAGGGATGTCTCCAGGTTGGCGTACCAGTCGCCACCACCGTTGTATTTGAGTAATGCAATTTTAACTGCCGGAGCCGGGTAGCGAAAGGAGACCAAAGCAACTGCAGCCAGCAAAACACAGATACGGGAAATGGCATTCATGCGGCAAAGATAATCAATGGTTGTGTGCTCATGATTTGGAATCCTGCGTCAGTCTGACCGCAGCGCAAATCATCAAACCGGCGGTTTCAGTTCTGAGCCGCGACTCTCCCAGGGAAAGTCCAAGGTATCCGGTTTTTAAAGCCAGATCAACCTCCTCCGGAGTGAAATCACCTTCAGGACCAATCAGAACTCGAATAATATTATGGTCAGGCCGGATGCTGCTGATGCCGTTTCGCTCAAGCCCTGAGATGCAATGGGCAATGTAGCCGCTCTGATGCTGACTGATGAATTCGCTGAAAGATGTCATAGGATCTAAAACCGGCAGCCAGGGATTCATAGATTGCTTCATGGCAGCTACAACTACTTTGCTGAACCGGTCTTCGTTAATGACTTTTCTTTCAGAACGTGAGCAGAGCAGGGGTGTGATCCGGGAAATACCCAGTTCTGTGGCTTTCTCCAGAAACCATTCCATGCGTTCATTCATCTTAGTCGGCGCAATACCTATATGCAGTTGTATTGCTTTGGCAGGATGGAATTCGGTGCCGGTGATCCGCAACAGACAGCGCTTCGGATGATTATCTTCAATAACTGCAGTATGAATATTGCCTTTGCCGTCGAACAGGATCGCTTTTTCACCTACAGGCATTCTCAAAACCCTGACAGCATGTCCTGATTCATTCTCATCGAGCAGCACATGATCCTGTTGCCGCGCCGTTGAATAGAAAATGTTCATATTGGCTGAATGGTAATCAGAGTTTGATGAATTTCTGCGACTGACGCGGGTTGCCGGCATTCACCAGGAAATAGATGCCGGGTGCCAGTTGTTCAACTGATACTCTGGTGTTTTCGCCTTTCAGAATAATTTGCTGAACCATTTTCCCGGTCTTGTCTATGATGCTGAATTCTGTGTTCGCTTTGATTCCGGCGACAGATATTGTGATGTAATCATCCGCTGGATTGGGATAAACGCTGAACGCACTTTCAGTTGCCGATGGCTGAAGTCCTGTTATGGTAACTGGCAGCATGTCTCTTTCATATACACCCAAGCCGTGAGTTGCCAGACGCAGTTTTCTGTTGGAAGGCGAAATGCTGATATCCATGACCAGAATACCGTCTTCTATTCCTTCGTTGAATGGCTGCCAGGAAGCACCTCCGTCGATTGAAACGAAGATGCCCAGATCATTACCGAGATAAATAATCTGAGTGTTCAGCGGATCGATGGTAATAGTGTTCGTTGGTACATCAGGTAATCCTGTCCCCCATGCAGTCCATGTAGTGCCGCCATTTACCGAACGGAAGAGGTGCGGGGTGCCGAAACCGCCGGTTGTTACATATACAATCTGATTGTTTAAAGGATCAATGGCAATGTCCATGATAAAACGGTTGGGAATGCCTGCAGTAACATTGGTCCACGAAGTTCCTCCGTTGGTGGTTCTGAAAAGTCCAACCTGCGGGATATTGGCAGGTGCCGTGGCGGCGAAAACCAGATTGGGATTGGTAGCGGATGCTTCCAGAACAAGAACCGCGTTACCGTCGAGTTCTGTATCATTGTTGGTGGCAGTCCAGGAATTACCTCCGTTCACCGTTTTGTAAACCTTGGTTCTGCCTGCGTATAAGGTCGAGGGTGCAGATTTGCACATCACATATGGGCCAGCAAAATTGGTATTCACCGCTCCGTTCCCACCGGGAACGCCCACACTCGAGAA
>Ga0315906_10010849_pt1 | contig 10660 bp, 7 predicted proteins | sample LakEriMetagenome_4_FD_203526 | JGI IMG/M metagenome (GOLD analysis project Ga0315906, IMG submission 203526) | Freshwater fungal communities from buoy surface, Lake Erie, Ohio, United States - Buoy 2 MA122 | ecosystem: Environmental > Aquatic > Freshwater > Lake > Lake biofilm | place: USA: Lake...
TGTTCAGCGGAGCGGCGACGTTCGCACAGTGCGATACGTCCGCGACGCCGAACTTCACCCAGAACGACGGTGGCTGCCCGGTGACCGGCGTTGCCGACACCAACGGTGGCTGCAACGTCGCCCCCGTTGCCTTCCAGGCGACCGGCAACCTGTCCGTGGCGAACCCCTCGTTCGTCATCGGCGGCACCTGCGGTCAGGACCCCGTCGCGAATAACCGTGACATCGACTGGTACTCCTTCACCGTCACCGACGCGTGCTTCGTCACGCTCTCGGCCACGATGACGGATCCGTCGGGCGTCGCCGCACCGGCGAACACCATCCTGATCTTCTCGGGTCGGTTCAATGCCGACGGCACCCCCGACTGCAACAGCGTCGCCGGCTTCTCCTTCGCGACCTGCCCGGGCGTCTACCCTGAGTTCTTCGCGACTCCGGGCACCTACATGGCGATCGTGACCACGCAGTTCGCCTCGGGCGGCGGCCTGGTGTGCGAGTCTCCGTACCGCATGACGGTCAGCGCCCGCTTCACGCAGTTCGCGTCGTGCGGCAGCCCCACCTCGGGCACCTGCGGCGTCGCGACCCCCGCGGTTGGCGGCTGCCAGGACGTCTCCTGCTGCGACCGCATCTGCACCGCCAATCCGCTCTGCTGCGACATCGAGTGGGACGCCTCGTGCGCCACGCTCGCCCAGCAGCCCACGACTGCGGGCGGTTGCGGCGTGTTCGTCTACAACTGCACCCCGAGCGGCCCCGCGAACAACTGCGCGACGGCTGCGCAGACCGTGGCGCTGGACGCCGTGACTCCGTTCGACAATCTGCTCGCGACCAACGACGGCCCGAACAACGGCCAGTGCGGCGCGATCACCAAGAAGGACGTCTGGTTCGCCGTGCTCGCGACCGCGAACGGCAACATGACGCTCAACTGCAACTCGCTTGGCCAGGACGTCGTCCTCTCGGCGTATGACTTCGGCACCGCTGGCGCTCCGTTCGACGGCACCCAGCTCGCGAACAACTTCGTCGGCTGCCTCGACAACGCGGGCATCGGCGGAGAGATCGCGACCATCAACGGCGCGATCGCAGGCCACTGGTACCTCTGGCGCGTCGGCGAGTGGGATGACGCGACCAACACCGGCACCGCCGGTGCGGGCACCGTCGTGATCACGCTCGAGCAAGTCGTCTATGACAGCGGCATCCACGAGGCCATCTGCACGCCGGCTGGCGCGGCCACCAACCTCGGTCTCTCGAGCGGTGCGATCGCGACTGGCAGCCCGCAGCGCTGGCTCGCGGCTCCGTTCACGGTGAGCGATCCGACCGGCGCGCCGGACTCCTGGAACGTGACCCAGTTCATCCCCGAGGGCTTCATCCCCGCGGGCAGCACGAACACCAACCTGAACTGGATCCTGCTCCGCCGTACTGGCTCGAATGCACCGAGCTATGCGACCGATCAGATCGCCAGCGGTCAGATCGCCTTCCCAGGAACCCTGGGCGCGAACGGCGAGGCGTACATCCCCGTGAACCTCACGCTCGATCCGGGTGACTACTACTTCACCATGTTCGCCTCGGCGCCGGGCAACCCGTGCCGTGCGAACGACGGTCAGACCGTGATCTCGAACTTCGCGTGGTTCGTCGGCGCGCCGAACGGCATCGCCTTCCCGGATCCCGCCGTTCCGGGTGGATTCTTCCAGTACCGCTCGAGCGTGCAGCCGGGCTCTGGCCCTGCGAACGAGGTCGTGATCGCTGGCACCACCAGCGAGTGCGAAGGCGGCACCGCTCCGGCGTGGCCGAAGTACACCGCCCTCAACGGCGCGTACATGAACTGCACCGCGGGCGGCAGCATGCTCCCCGTGTACAGCCCTGCGCTCCACATCCTCGGCACCCCGAACCTTGCCAACAACTGCCCCGCTGACCTCAACGGCGACGGCTCGGTTGGCTCGGCGGATATCTCGATCCTCCTCGGCGGCTGGGGCACCGCGAGCCCGGACCTGAACGCCGACGGCGTCGTCGGTTCGGCCGACCTCTCGGTCCTCCTCGGCGCCTGGGGCGCCTGCCCGTAATCTCGGGCACTTCGCGGCACGCGTCATGTGCGTGAAGCGAAGGCACTTGTGAGACATCGACGCCCCCTCGGTTTCGGCCGAGGGGGCGTTCTTTTTGAGGGGTCGAACCACTACGATCAACCGATCATGCAGCCCGCTGCGCTCCTCGCATCCACGCTCATCACCGCCCTCACCGCGCCATCCGCTTCCGCTGCACCACCCGTGCCCGTCGCTGTCGAGCAGGACAACGTGCTTGTCTCAAGCTCGTGCAGGCTCGAGATCGGACTCAAGGCGATCGCCGACACCGAAGGAAACGGCGTGGTGCAGGTCTCCGGGCGGGCCGACGGAGAGCGCGTCGTGGTCGATCTCGGTGGCGCAACGCTCTTCGGCGCTGCGGGTCGCGCCGATGCATTCACGGGCGTCGGCATCACCGTCCGCGGGAAGAACGTCACCATCCGCAACGGCCGCATCTCGGGCTACAAGGTTGCGATCCAAGCCGTCGACTGCGACGGCCTGATCGTCGAGGACATCGACACGAGCGACAACTACGCAGCGCGGCTCAAGTCGACGGCATGGGCGGAAGATGCCTCCGACTGGCTCTATCCGCACCGAAACGACCAGGACGAGTGGATCTGGCAGCATGGCGCGGGCATCGCCGTCAAGGGCGCAAGCGGCGTCGTGATCCGCCGCGTGAAGAGCCTGCGCACCCAGAACGGGATCATCCTCGACCGCGTGAACAAGTCGGAGATCTACGACAACGAGTGCTCGTTCCTCTCAGGCTGGGGCATCGCCCTGTGGCGGTCGTCGAACAACACGATCTGCCGCAACAACCTCGACTACTGCATCCGCGGCTACTCGCACGGCGTCTACAACCGCGGGCAGGATTCCGCCGGGCTCCTGATGTTCGAGCAGTGCTCGGAGAACATCGTTGCGCTCAATAGCGCCACGCACTGCGGCGACGGCGTGTTCGGCTTCGCTGGGCGCGAGGCGCTCGGCGAGGACGACGAGGCCGAGTCGCGCGGCACGCCATGGCACCAGGGCCGCGGTGCAAACCGCAACGTCTTCGTCGGCAACGACCTCTCCCACTCCGCGGCGCATGGGCTCGAGATGACCTTCAGCTTCGGCAACGTCATCGCCCGCAATACCTTCGAGTCGAACGCGATCTGCGGGGTCTGGGGCGGGTATTCGCGCGACACCGTGATCGTCGCCAACACCTTCAGCAAGAACGGACTCGCTGGTTACGGTTCCGAACGCGGCGGCGTGAACATGGAGCACGCGCAGCAGTCGACCGTCGAAGGCAACACCTTCTCCAACGAACCCGTGGGCGTGCGATTCTGGACCGACGAGGACGCAGTGCTTGCCAAGCTTCCATGGGCCGCCGCGAACGGCACAGGCGCTCGCGGCAACCGCATCGTCGGCAACCGCTTCATCGACTGCGACAAGGCAGCTGAGCTCATCGCCGCCGAAGGCACGCTCATCCTCGGCAACACGCTGGAGAAGACGCCGGTCGCCTTCGCGCAGTCGAACTGCACGGGAACGGTCGAGGCAGGCGGCGCTCCCGCCCGCGGCGGCCCGAGCGACGCCGAGCTCGACGCACTGCTCGCGAAGCTCCCGGGCTCGCGCAAGGCGATCGGGCTTCGCGCCGCGCTCCGCGGACGCGCCTCGATCATCGTGCTCGAGGGCGGTCCCTATGGCTGGGACCGTCCCGTGCTCTTCCAGAAGACGAACGGACAGGCGCTGCAGCAGTTCCGCGTGCTCGGCGTGAGCGAAGTCGTCTCGACCAGCGTCTTCGGCTCCGCCCCGCTCTTCGCAGGCCTCGAGCCCGACGGGCAGACGGTCGACGTGCGCTCGAATCAGCGCGGCTTCGTCACGCCGTTCGTGCTGCAGGTGCTTGGTCCGAACAAGCTGAAGCTGCAGGCGCCCGGGCTCCTCGCGCCGGGCGACTGGAACACCAAGTTCTTCGCGCTCGACGGCGGCGATGGCAAGTCAGCCGCGCGCGCGCCTGCGGTTCAGCCTCTCGAAACGCTGCGCGCGCGCGCAGCCGAGGAGAAGCGCGAGCTCAACTTCCGCGAGATCGACTTCGATTTCCGCGGGCGCGCGCCCCAGGACGTCGTCGAGTCGCCCGACGCCCAGCTCCTGAAGCTCGAGCCGAGCCGCTTCGGAATCACCTCACGAAGCACGCTGCGCTTCCCGCAGGGCAAGTTCAAGGTGCACGTCCTGAGCGACGACGGTGTCCGCCTGTCCATCGACGGCAAGCCCGTCATCGAGCGCTGGAGCATCCACGGCACGGAGCATGACGTGTACGACTTCACCGTCGAGGCGATGAAGGAGTTTGCCTTCGAGCTCGACTACTTCCAGAACGAGGGTGCCGCCCGCCTGAAGGTCTGGTTCGAGGCGATCGATCCGAAGATCCAAGGCGTCGGGAAGTAGCCCACCGCCACGCCTCCGAATGAACCCAAGGGGTGCCCAACCGCGCTTGAAGGCTCCAATTGCCCCTCCGAAGGGGGTCATTTTCCTTCCGTACCCCTCAGGAAGGTGCTATCTTTCAGGACATGGTGATCGTCCGATTCCGAACCGCATGACAACCGCCTCGACCAGAGGTCCGTTGCACGCCGCCGGTCTGGAAGTCGGATCACGACTCACCGCCTCGCCAGTTGTTTGCTGGGAACGCCCCCGCGTCGGTGACGCGCGGGATGCGCCTCACGTTTCGAACGAGCCCGTCACCGGCCAGATCTAGCAGAAGGAACCGTCTTATTTATCCGCCGCGTCGCCCCTTCGGAGGCCCCTCCCGCGACCAACGTGACTTTGGTCCGCGCATCAACGACCGCATCCGCATCACGCCCGTGCGCCTTCTCGACCAAGAAGGCGAGATGATCGGCGTCGTCGAGCTCGACGAAGCCAAGCGCCGCGCATACGAGCTCAACCTCGACCTCGTCGAGATCTCGCCGGACAGCCGTCCGCCCGTGTGCAAGATCATGGACTTCGGCAAGTTCAAGTACGAGCAGTCGAAGAAGGAGAAGGCGAACAAGGCGAAGAGCAAGGCCTCGGAGATGAAGGAGGTCCGCCTCGGGCGCTCGATGAAGATCGATCCGCACGACGTCGACATCCGCGTGGCGCAGGCGCGCCGCTTCCTCATCGAAGGGCACCGCGTGCAGATCATCCAGAACTTCCGTGGACGCGAGATGGCCTTCAAGGAGAAGGGCGACATCCGCATGGAGGACATCATCCACCGCCTCTCCGACCTCGCCAAGGTCGAGGTGCCGCCGCGCCTGAACGGCCGGCGCATGGGCATGATCCTCGTCCCCGAGAAGCAGAAGGTCGAGGCGTACAAGAAGCGCATGACCGCCGAGGGCAAGCCGATCCTGCCGTCGATCCCCGAGCAGCTCGAGCACATGCACGACGACGACGACGACGGCGAGGATTGAGCCGCCCGTCCATCCTGAACACGCGCGCGGGCGCAGCCGGCTGGCTGCGCCCGCGCTGCTTTTCGCCCAGGCGATCATCTGGAAAGTTATCCACAGCGGTTGCTTTTTATGCAGGGTGATGTATATTGATTCGTTCCTCTGCATTTCCATGCAAGCGAACGGAGTGCCCGTGAAGACCGCCGGAACCCGCATCTCGAACCCCGCCATGAAGTCGCGCCGCCACGCCGCCATCCGCAGCCTGATCGCCGCCAACGAGATCTACAGCCAGCACGAGCTGGCGCAGCTCCTCGCCCGCGACGGGATCGAGGCGACGCAGGCCACGCTGTCGCGCGACCTCTCCGAGCTGGGCGTCCTCAAGGGCCCGGATGGCTACCAGCTGCCCGGCGCCACCGCCGCTGCCCCGGCACCTGACGCAGCGCTCGCCCGCGCGCTCCGCCGCGAGCTCATCTCGATCTCGGTCGGCGGCACGCTCGTCGTCCTCAAGACCCCGACCGGCCACGGCAACGCGCTTGCGATCGAGCTCGACCGCATGCGCATGCAGGGCGTCCTCGGCACCATCGCCGGCGACGACACCGTCTTCCTCGCCGCGAGCACCCCGCTTGCGGCCCGCCGCATCGCCAAGGATCTGCGCGCGCTCGCGCAGATCGCCTGACCTTCCGCGGAGCGTCCTTCGGTGCACACCAACCAATCCAGCATGTCCACCATTCGCGTCGCCGTCGTCGGCGCCAGCGGCTACGCAGGCGCGGAGCTCCTCGCCATCCTCGCCAGCCACCCGAACGCGACCGTCGTCGGACTCTTCGGCTCGTCGAAGAAGGCCGAGGAAGGCGCTCCGACGGCCGCCGACCTCTTCCCCCGCTTCGAGTCGACCGCACTTGGCGCGCTCAAGGTCGAGCCGTTCACGCTCGACGCCGCCCGCGCGCTCGACCTGGATGCGATCTACCTCGCCACGCCGCATGAACTCTCGCACGAGGTCGCGCAGGCGCTCGTCGATGCCGGCATCGTGGTGCTCGACCTCTCGGCAGCGTTCCGCCTGTCTGACCGCGCCGTGTTCGAGAAGAACTACGGGTTCGCCCACCAGTACCCCGCGCTGCTGGCAGAGGCCGCCTACGGGCTCGCGGAGTTCAACGACGCCGAGATCGCCAAGGCACGCATCGTCGCCGTGCCTGGCTGCTATCCGACCGCGTCGATCCTGGCGATCCGTCCGCTCGTCGAGGCAGGTCTCGTCGACACCACCCGCCCCGCCATCGTCGACGCCGTCAGCGGGGTCTCGGGCGCTGGCCGCAAGGCCGAGGTCAAGAGCCTCTTCTGCGAGGTCTCCATGCAGGCCTACGGCGTGTTCAAGCACCGCCACCGCCCCGAGATCACCGAGCACGCTGGGATCAGCACGATCTTCACGCCGCATCTCGGCTGCTACGACCGCGGCATCCTCGCCACCGTCCACCTCGAGCTCGTGCCCGGGACCACCGACGCGCAGGTCCGCGCGGCCTTCGACGCCGCCTATGCGCACCGCCCCTTCGTGCGCGTGCTCAAGGCAGGCCGCTGGCCGAGCGTCGCAGCCGTCGAGCGCACCAACTTCTGCGACATCGGCTTCATGCTCGAGGGCACCCACCTCATCGTCGAGAGCGCGATCGACAACCTCGTGAAGGGCGCAGCCGGCCAAGCCGTCCAGTGCATGAATCTCCGATTCGGCTTCGACGAGACCGCAGGCTTCGCGATGCATGCGGGCGCGACGGTCGCAGGAGGCGCAGCGTGATCAAGACAGGTCCCCTCGTCGTCAAGATCGGCGGCGCGCTGCTCGAACAGGCTGACCAGCACATGGACGCCTTCGCGGGGCTCCTGGCGCTCCACCGCGCGCACCGCGACCAGGGCGGCGGCGGCATCGTTCTTGTCCACGGCGGCGGCGCACAGGTCGACAAGCAGCTCAAGCTTGTCGGCATCGAGACGCCCCGCATCGAAGGCATCCGCGTCACCACGCGCGAGGCCATCGACCAGGTCGTCGGCGTCCTTGCAGGAAGCGCGCACATGCGCCTGCTCGGCATCCTCCAGGCGCAGGGCGCCCACGTCGTCGGGCTGTCGCTCTCGGATGGCGGACTCTGCACCTGCCGCCACACGACGAAGTTCGCCTTCGACGCGGGCGAGGTTGGTGAGATCACCGGCGGCGATGGCACCGTCGTGCACGCGCTCCTCGCGGCGGGATTCATGCCCGTCGTCAACTCGATCGGACTCTCGGCGAAGGGCGAGCCGCTCAATGTCAACGCAGACGAGGCGGCCTGCTCGATCGCCCGAATCGTCGGTGCCGCCGGCATCGTGCTCCTGACCGATGTGCCCGGCGTGCTTGACCAGTCGAAGCAACTGATCGCGGAGCTCGACGCGACCCGCATCGACGAACTCGTCGCAAACGGCACGATCTCTGGCGGAATGATCCCCAAGGTCCGCGGTGCGCTCGACGCGTCGCGCGAAGCCGGCTGCCCCGCCACCATCGCCTCATGGCGCGATCCCGCCGCGATCGCGACCGGCTCGACCGGCACGCGCGTCCTCGCCCGCACCAACGAACCCGCGCTCGCCTGAATGGCATCGCAGAAAGCACAAGCCACGATGGCACGAAACATCGATTTCTCCACGCTTGAAGCGCTCAAGGGCCGTTCGATCCTCCGGCTGACGGACCTGTCCGCGGCCGAGGTGCACGCGGTCCTCGCGCTCGCCCGCAGCCTGAAGGCCGACTACGCCGCCTTCCGCGACACCCTCGCGCAGCGCGCGCTGGTCATGCTGTTCGAGAAGCCCTCGCTGCGCACGCGCGTCTCCTTCGAGATTGGCTTCCAGAAGCTCGGCGGCTGCGTCACCTTCCTCGACCACCGCAACGAGCTGATCGGCGCGCGCGAGCCCGTCGGCGACTATGGCCGCAACCTCGAGCGCTGGTGCGACGTCATCGTCGCACGCGTCTTCAAGCACGAGACGCTCGTCGGCCTCCGCGACAACTGCCGCGTCCCGATCGTGAACGCGCTCAGCGAGAGCGCGCACCCCTGCCAGGCGCTGGCCGACGCGCAGGCGCTGCTCGAGCACGGGGTGAAGCTCGAGTCCATGCATCTCGCCTGGCTCGGCGACGGAAACAACGTCTGCCTCTCGCTCATGGAGCTGACGGCGCTGATGGGCGGCCGCATGACCGTCGTCACCCCCGCCTCGCACAGGCCCTGCGTCAAGCTCACCGCCGAAATCCAGGCGCTCTCCGCCAAGACGGGCGCGACCATCACGCTCACCGACGATCCCGCCGCCATCAAGGGCGCGCACGCCGTCTACACCGATGCATGGATCTCGATGGGACAGAAGGACTGTCCTGAGAAGATCGCCGCGCTGCGCAAGCTGACGGTGACCCCTGAGATCATGAGCATCGCCGGACCGCAGGCGAAGTTCATGCACTGCCTGCCCGCACACCGCGGCGAGGAAGTCACCGACGCCGTGATCGACGGACCGAGGTCCATCGTCTACGACCAGGCCGAGAACCGCATGCATGCGCAGAACGCGCTCATGCTCGCGCTCCTCGGAGCCATCCCATCCTCACGCGGGATTCACGCGAGTCCCGTCGAGATCCTCACGCAGAACCGCTGACATCCGCAGCAATTCAGAGAAGGAAAGCACGAAGCAATGTCCACCATGAAGAAGCCCACCCGCGTGTGCGTCGCCTACTCCGGCGGCCTCGACACCTCCTGCATCATCCCGTGGCTCGTCGAGACCTACGGCTGCGAAGTCGTCGCCTGCGTCGCCGACGTCGGCCAGGGTGCACGCGAGCTCGAGGGCATCGAGGAGAAGGCCATCCGCACCGGCGCCAAGCAGTGCATCGTCGTCGACCTCAAGAAGCAGTTCATGGAGGAGTTCGTCTTCCCCATGTGCATCTCCGGCTCGATCTACGAGGGCCGCTACCTGATGGGCACCTCGATCGCCCGCCCGATCATCGCCCGCGCGCAGGTCGAGGTCGCGCTCGCGACCGGCTGCGACGCGCTTTGCCACGGCTGCACCGGCAAGGGCAATGACCAGGTGCGATTCGAGTCGACCTATGCGTCGCTCGCGCCGCAGCTCCCGGTCATCGCGCCCTGGCGCATCTGGAACCTCAAGAGCCGCGAGGCCATGCTCGCGTACCTCAAGGAGCGCAATATCCCCTGCGCCGCCAGCGCCGAGAAGATCTACTCGCGCGACGCCAACATGTGGCACATCTCGCACGAGGGCGGCGAGCTCGAGGATCCGTGGAACGCGCCGCCCGAGGACGTGTGGATGATCTCGGTCAGCCCCAAGGATGCGCCCGACGCCCATGAGGACGTCATGCTCACCTTCGCGAAGGGCCGCCCGACGCACCTCAACGGCAAGGCGATGGACCCCGTCGCCCTGCTCGCGGAACTCAACAAGATCGGCGGACGCAACGGCGTCGGCCGCGTCGACATCTGCGAGAACCGCCTCGTCGGCATGAAGAGCCGAGGCGTCTACGAGACCCCGGGCGGCACGATCTTGATGGAGGCCGTGCGCGGCCTCGAGCAGCTCGTGCTTGACCGCGAGACGCTCCACTTCCGCGAGAAGCTCGCGCTCGACTTCGCGAAGATCATCTACAACGGCACCTGGTTCAGCCCGACCCGCGAGGCGATGTGGGCGTCGTTCGAGACGATCGCACAGGTGCTCGACGGCGACGTCGTCGTCCGCTGCTACAAGGGCCGCGCCGAGGCGTGCAGGCGCCGCTCGCCGAACTCGCTGTTCCACCACGGCTTCGCCACCTTCGGCGAGGACGAGGTCTACGACCACAAGCACAGCGAGGGCTTCATCCGCCTGTTCAGCCTACCGCTGCGCATCCGCGCGCTGCTCGGCCTGAACCCTGACGCCAAGAAGATCGCCGCCGCGAACAAGCCGAGCTGCGGCACCGGCTGCGGCTGCTCCACCACGAAGCAGCACGCCTGACCACCGACCCATCCCCGCCGCGGTCCCTTGACTGGGACCACGGCGCTTCCCGTTCATTTCCGCACTCCGACCGAAAGCAGACAGGATGACCACCGCCATCTGGGCCGGCCGCCTCGAGGGTAAGGCCGACGACCTCTTCCGCGAGTTCAACGATTCGCTTCCCTTCGACCGCGCGCTCGTGCGCGAGGACATCGAGGGCTCGGTGGCGTGGTCGAAGGCGATCATGCGCGCCGGAGTCATCACCGCCGAAGAGCAGCGGCAGATCGAAGCCGC
>Ga0315906_10010850_pt1 | contig 10660 bp, 8 predicted proteins | sample LakEriMetagenome_4_FD_203526 | JGI IMG/M metagenome (GOLD analysis project Ga0315906, IMG submission 203526) | Freshwater fungal communities from buoy surface, Lake Erie, Ohio, United States - Buoy 2 MA122 | ecosystem: Environmental > Aquatic > Freshwater > Lake > Lake biofilm | place: USA: Lake...
ACAATCTACGCTTTATAGTTTGTACCCTAATCCAAGCAGCGGACAGCTGGTATTGGAGACCCAGGGCATCGATCTTGAAAGGATTTACATTTACGATGCTGCTGGTAAACTTGTGTATGATCAACTGCCAATTTTAGAAAATGGAAGCTGTTTAATTGACCTTAGCGAATTGTCCAAGGGACTTTACACGCTTGAAATCTTGAGCGCTGGAAGCAGATCGATCAGAGAGCGTATCATTTTATCAGAATGATGGGAATGTGCACCTCGATACAATCCCGCTGATCGAGTGACAGCCGCCGTATGTATATTCTATCTACAATTCCAATTTTTCCTCCCCACCTCGGCTAACTCGGTGCATCGCCTCAATCCCCCTCAAGAGGGGGAGGTAAGATTTCCCTCCTTGGGGAGGGAGTAAGGGAGGGGCTGAGTATTCCGAAGTGATGGGATTGTTGGTCTCATTCATAAAATAATCTAAGTTTTTCCTCCCCCTCAATCCCCCTCAAGAGGGGGAGGTCAAGTTTCCCTCCTTGGGGAGGGATTAAGGGAGGGGATTACTGTTGTGTTCTTTTAAAACATGCACAGTATGCATTAACTGTAAATGAACGTCGGCATATTGATTTAACACCTGCCCCTCTTGAAACCTAATAATGTGAAAACCTAATTTTTTTAATTTGTCTTGCCGATAAGCATCATATTCGGGTTTTGAAAAATGTGAGCTCCCGTCAATTTCAACGATGAGTTTCAATTCTGCACAGAAAAAATCAACGATGAACCGATCAATTGGACGTTGTCGCTTGAATTTCACACCGAGTTGTTTTCTTCTGAGTCCTGCTTTCCATAGGTGTTTCTCAGCTTTGGAAACAGATTGATTACGCAATTCGTGGGCATACTCGCGCAAGTGCGGGTTGTAGTGGTTGTACATAAGGTTAGGTTTTAAGTTAACCTTAAGATAAGCAGAAAAACTGGATGTTCCTATTTTCCTCCCCCTCAATCCCCCTCCAAAGGGGGAAGTATTGTTTCCCTCCTTGGGGATGTGTCCCGATCGAATGAAATGAGCATCGGGAGGGATTAAGGCTTTTTTGCACTGAGCTTGCAGAAGTGGAGGGGCTGTATGTTGATCCTATCTAAAATTCCAATTTTTCCTCCCCCTCAATCCCCCTCCAGAGGGGGAAGTCAAGTTTCCCTCCTGGACAGTTGAGTTGGTATTATTAATAAAATAATTCGAGTTTTCCTCCCCCTCAATCCCCCTCCAGAGGGGGAAGTCAAGTTTCCCTCCTTGGGGAGGGAGTAAGGGAGGGGGATTATTATTTTTTGATACTACACGAAAAGCATAAATAATGCGCTCCTTTTAGCTGATTTCTTTAATTTCGGAAATCAATTCCTCCAATGAAAAAACTTAAGATCAACGGACACGGTCATTTACTTCCAGAGCCGCACGAAATTCCCAAATTCATGCGGGATAAAAAATTGTTCTGGATTGATGAGGATAAAAAATTCATGCGTCAGGAAGATTGGTCGAGACCTATCACTGATCCGAGTTTCTTTTTTAAGGAGAAGTTGGAGTGGATGGAGCGTTATTCCATCGATCATGGCGTAATGCTCAATCTTTCGCAGATCTATTGCAATGGTTGGGAGAGGCAAGATGCCCATGATGCTATTCGCTGGCAAAATGACTTCAATGCAAGTATTGAGCAACGACGACCGGATAAATTCACATGTGGATTCGTTGTTCAGCCGCTTTACATGGACGATGCTTTAGCCGAAATTGAACGCTGTGTAGAGAAATTGAATATGTCTCTACTTTGTTTGCCTACTCATTATCTGAATAAAGAGGGGGAATGGCTTTCGGTGGCGGATGAAAGTGTTTTTCCAATTTATGAGCTTGCAAACAAATACAAGCTTGCTGTAGAAATACATCCGTATGATGGTGAGAAGATGGTGAAACTCAAGGATGTTTACTGGCGTTTTCATCTTGTCTGGATGATGGCGCAGACGGCAGATACCTTGCATCTCTTCACTTTGAAAGATCTACTGAATAAATTCCCTGAGGTCCGAACCTGCTTTGCGCACGGTTGCATGCTTGGGCAGGCCAATTATGGTCGAAGATTACAGGGGTTTGATGGGAGACCTGATCTTTTTGAAGGTGCCGCCAATCCGAGAGAGGCACTAGGTCATCCCAATTTATTTTTTGACTCACTAGTACACGATTCTTACACGTTGCAATTGATCAAGACTCGTGCAGGTGCCTCTCAGATCGTAGCAGGACTTGATGATCCATATCCTTTAGGAGAAATGGAAGGTGTGGCTCGATCTTATCCGGGTCGGGTAATCGACTTTGCTGTTGAGGCAGGTATACTTACCTCACAAGAGTCTGACATGATCTGGTCTGACAATGTCATTCGTTGGTTGGGTAAAGCCATTCAGCCTTGATGTTCCCCGATGAAAAGGCTACATTTGTGACTGTCAAACGTTAAATATGTCTCAGAAACCAGCCATTCCCAAAGGAACACGCGATTTTTTACCGATTGAAGTCGCCCGGAGAACGTACATTTTCGATACGATCCGCAAGGCATTTAAAATCTATGGATTCGAACCTATTGAAACTCCGTCGTTTGAATTGTCAGGTACCTTGCTGGGTAAATATGGTGAAGAGGGCGATCGTTTGATCTTCAGGATTCTGAATTCAGGAGAGAAAATGAAAAAAGCAGACATGGATGCGCTTTCACAGGAGAATTTGCCCCGTTTTGCCAATAGTTTATCAGAAAAAGCATTAAGATACGATCTCACGGTGCCTTTTGCTCGTTTTGTGGTACAGCATCAGAATGACATTGCCTTTCCATTCAAACGCTATCAGATTCAGCCTGTATGGAGAGCAGACCGTCCGCAACATGGAAGATATCAGGAGTTTTATCAGTGCGATGCCGATGTTGTTGGAAGTGATTCTCTGTTGTATGAGCTTGATTTCATCCAGCTTTTTGATGAAGTTTTAACTAATTTAAACCTGTCCTCATTTACCATAAAAATAAACAACAGAAAAATCCTTTCCGGAATTGCAGAAGTCAGTGGTGCTGCGGATAAATTGGTGGATATGACCGTGGCCATTGATAAGCTTGATAAGATTGGTGAAGAAGGTGTGGTCAAGGAGCTGGAGGAGAAGGGATTGAGTTCTGATGCAATAGAGCGTATCCGGCCACTTTTCTCTTTCTTTGGTGAGAATGGGAACAAGCTTGAGATGATGCGGAAATTCCTGGCATCCAGTCATGTTGGAATGCAGGGTGTTGAAGAACTTGAGTTTGTCTTGAATGAATCCATGGCAATTGGATTAAAGCGTGCAGAGCTTGAATTTGATGTAACACTTGCGCGTGGCTTGAACTACTACACTGGTGCCATCTTCGAAGTTAAAGCAAATGGAATCAAGATGGGGAGTATTTGTGGTGGAGGCCGATATGATGATCTGACAGGGCTTTTTGGAATGAAAGGAATGTCAGGTGTGGGAATTTCTTTTGGGGCAGATCGGATTTATGATGTGCTGACAGAGCTGAATTTGTTTCCTGAGGAGACGTCTCAGGGGCTGACTTTGTTGTTTGTGAATTTTGGTGAGAAAGAACAATCTTTTTGCCTGAAAAAAGTTAGAGAGCTGAGAACTCAAGGTATATCATGTGAAGTGTATCCGACAGCCGCCAAACTCCAAAAACAGATGAAATATGCGAATGACCGCAATGTGAAATTTGTTGCGCTCGCCGGTGAAAATGAATTGAAGAATAATGTGATTCAGATCAAAAACATGTCTTCCGGAGAACAGTTTGAAGTAGCTGCTGATGCGCTAATGAAATTCGATTGGACTCATTAATTATAGAAAAAAATAAATGATCTATAAAATTGATAATCAATGGGTATCACTTCATTCAATTGAAGAAATACTTGAATATAATTTTAAGCTCGAATTAGGTGATGAGTCTAGAATTTCTATACAGAAATGTCGAGCATACCTGGATGAAAAAATTGAGCATTCCGATGACTTAATCTATGGTGTGAATACTGGATTTGGTTCTCTTTGTAATACTGCCATCGAATCGGATCAATTGGAAAAATTACAGCGCAATCTCGTGCTGTCTCATGCTTGTGGAACAGGGGAAGAGGTTCCGGAAAAATTGGTTCGACGAATGCTACTTTTGAAGATACTCGGTCTTTCCCATGGGTATTCAGGAGTGCAACTTAAAACTGTAGAGAGGCTGATCTATTTTTTCAACGAAGGTATTACTCCCGTAGTTTATCAACAAGGCAGTCTTGGTGCTTCAGGAGATTTGGCGCCTTTAGCCCATCTATCTCTTCCTTTAATTGGTGAAGGAGAGGTTATCTATAATGGCAGTCGGATATCTACGGCTAGTCTTTATGCTGAACTCAATTTAGGACCGATTGTTCTGAAATCCAAGGAGGGATTGGCTCTTCTTAATGGAACGCAATTCATGAGTGCGTACGCTTCATATGCGGTCTCAAATGGGTTGCGTTTATGGAACAATTGGAATAAGATTGCTGCGCTGTCCCTAGAGGCTTACGATGGACGTATAAATCCTTTCCAGGTCAATGTGAACGAGATTAGAAATCAAGTAGGACAGATACAAACTGCGAAGATCATTCGTGAATTACTGGAGGGTAGTAAACGGATTTCAAGAAAGAAAGAACACGTTCAGGATCCTTATTCGTTTCGTTGTATTCCTCAGGTACATGGCGCCTCAAAAGATGTGATCGATTATGCGGCACAAATTGTTGAACGAGAGCTCAATGCGGTGACGGATAATCCTACTATTTTTCCGGAGGAGGATGATGTGGTATCCGCGGGAAATTTTCATGGCCAACCGTTGGCGCTTTCTATGGATTTCCTGTGTATTGCCATGGCAGAGTTGGGAAGTATCTCCGAACGACGTGTCTACAAATTGATTTCCGGAACTCGCGGTTTGCCACCGTTCCTTGTCGCTAATCCGGGGTTGAATTCTGGATTTATGATTGTTCAATATACGTGTGCATCGATTGTAAGTCAAAACAAGCAGTTATGTTCGCCAGCGTCGGTGGATACGATTGATTCCTCAAATGGTCAGGAAGATCATGTGAGCATGGGGGCGAATGCGGGTACCAAGCTCTATCGTGTTTTAGAAAATTGCCAGGCCATTCAAGGGATAGAATTATTAACTGCTGCACAGGCCTACACTCTCAGCGGTACTGTCGAAACTTCTGCGCAAATAGAAGAATTGTATCGTTCTTTCAGAAGTCAGGTTACTTTTGTCGAGGATGACCAATACCTTCGACCGTTGATCGATCAAAGCATTAAGTTTACATCAAAAAATATCTAAATGGAATATTCTGATTTCAAATCCTTTGATGCTCCTGAATTGCCGAATCCGCGGCGCCCTGTGTTTTTATTGGTGTTGTGTATTTTGACATTTATAAATACGGGTAGCTCCTTGCTGAGTCTTGCCGGATCTTTTCTAAATGGTCCGTTAACTGAAGAGCAACTCAACGAACAGAGGACAGTTTTTGCAGAATTGGCAGATGAAATGCGTTCTGCGAATCTTCATGATTTTGCTTACATTACTGAGCAGCTACAACGCATGTCGGAGTCTGTAAACCAGCATTTTTACGCCAATATTTCAATTTCTTTTATGGTTCTTTGTTTGGGAGTCGTTGGAGCAGCATTTATGCTTGTAGGCAGAAAGCTGGGTTTTCATCTTTATATCGCGTATTCCCTTTTGGCAATTATTCAAATGTACTTTTTTGCTTCTCCTTCCGACATTCCAACGATAGTCGTAATTCTGAATCTAATTTTAGCTGCAATATTCATTTTTATGTACTCAAAAAACCTTCCTTGGATCACTCAAATGGAGGATAACCGAAAGCGTTAGGTTCGGAATAGCGTTTACTTTTCCTTTCTTTCCGTATCTTTGCACCCAAATTTTGAGTGCGCTATGATCTCGGTAAATAATTTATCCCTTCAATTCGGTAAACGTGTTTTGTTCGATGAAGTGAATGTGAAGTTTGTCAATGGCAATTGCTATGGTGTGATTGGAGCGAATGGAGCTGGAAAATCGACGTTTTTGAAAATCCTTACCGGAGATCAGGATCCAACTACTGGTCGAGTTGAACTTGAACCAGGAAAGAGACTCGCAGTACTTAAACAGAACCATTTCGAATTCGATTCATGTCAGGTTCTGCAAACAGTGATCATGGGGCACAAGCGTTTATTCGAGATCATGACAGAAAAGGACGCACTCTATGCAAAACCTGATTTTTCTGATGAAGATGGCATGCGTACTGCAGAGTTGGAAGGAGAGTTTGCCGACCTGGAAGGTTGGAATGCAGAGACGGATGCCGCCACATTACTTAGCAATCTTGGGATTGAAGAATCCAAGCACTACATGTTGATGGAGGATTTGTCGAGTGATCTCAAAGTGAGAGTATTGCTCGCGCAAGCACTGTTTGGAAATCCTGATGTGCTTGTTTTGGATGAGCCAACAAATGACTTGGATTTAAAGACAATTGGCTGGCTTGAAGATTTTTTGCTCGATTTTCGAAATACGGTAATCGTAGTATCTCACGACCGTCACTTTCTCGATACAGTCTGTACACACATTTGCGATATCGACTTCGGTAAGATCAATTTGTTCACAGGAAACTACTCTTTCTGGTACCAGTCTTCGCAGCTAGCTGCCAGACAACGTGCGGATAAGAATAAAAAAGCTGAGGAGAAAAAGAAAGAGCTCATGGAGTTTATTTCACGTTTCTCAGCAAATGCTGCCAAATCCAAGCAGGCAACAAGTCGACGTAAAATGCTCGACAATCTTGATATTGAAGAGATTCAACCGTCTAGTCGAAAATATCCTGGTATTACCTTTCATCAAGAACGTGATGCCGGAAATCAGATTCTGGGTATCGATGCGCTTTCGAAAACGATGGACGGTGAAACGTTGATTAAAGACTTAACAATCACGGTAAATAAGGGGGACAAGATCGCTTTTATTTCCAGGAACTCGCTCGCGTTGACGGCACTGTTCGAGATTTTGAATGGACGTGCAAAGGCTGATTCGGGAGGGTTTACGTACGGAACAACGATCACAACTGCTTATTTGCCAAACGATAACAGTGAGTTTTTCAAAGATAAGCTGCCATTGATTGATTGGTTGCGCCAGTACGCTCAAACAGACGAGGAGAGAGAGGAGGTTTACCTCAGAACATTCTTGGGCAGAATGCTTTTTACGGGTGAAGAGGCTCTGAAAACTGCAAATGTTCTTTCCGGGGGAGAAAAGGTAAGGTGTATGTTGTCTAAGATGATGCTGGCAAAAGGAAATCTATTGATGATGGATGAGCCAACCAATCACCTCGACTTGGAATCGATCACTGCGTTGAACAATGGCATGAAAGAATTTCAGGGGACCATCCTTTTCACTTCCCACGATCATGAGTTGGTGAATACTGTTGCAAACCGAATCATTGAGCTTACGCCGAGTGGAGTGATAGACAAGATGATGCCTTACGATGATTACCTTGCTGACACAAAAATCGCTCAACTTCAAACTGAGTTGTATTCTTGATCCTTTTGAGTAACTTCGTTACATGTCCGATAAACGACTGACTATTGCAATAGACGGATATTCGTCCTGCGGTAAGAGTACCCTCGCAAAGGCCTTGGCCAAAAGTCTGGATTATGTATTTATCGATTCAGGGGCAATGTATCGTGGTGTTACATTGTTCTGTATGCGAAACGGTCTGATCTCCAATGGAATTCCCGATGCTCCTGAAGTTGAAAAATCTCTTCCTAATGTAGAGTTACATTTTGAATTCAATTCGGAAGATAAAAGTGCAAATCTAATCCTGAACGGTGAAAACGTTGAACAAAAGATTCGAATGCCAGATGTTGCCTCGAATGTATCCCGTATTGCTGCACTCGGCTGTGTACGTCGCAAACTTGTGGAGGAGCAAAGAAAAATTGGAGCAAACGGAGGTATTGTTATGGATGGAAGAGATATTGCTTCGGTCGTTTTTCCGAATGCAGAGCTCAAGCTTTTCATCACTGCGACGGCTGAGGTAAGAGCACTCAGAAGACAAAAGGAATTGCAAGAAAAAGGTGTTCAGATGACAATTGATGAGGTGATTGCCAACCTTTTGGAGCGTGACCTTATTGATTCCACAAGGACGGAAAGCCCATTGATTCAAGTAGAAGACGCGATCGTTATAGACACGACGAATTTGACTCGGGAAGAACAATTACAACTGGCTCTCAGGCTGGTAGAAAAAGCAAAAGTCCAAATCATTTCAAAAAGTTAATTTTTTGAATCACTTGTTAAATTAATTCACATTTTTTAGCTTCGTGTGAAATTGTTAATCCATGAATTCTATTGGAAAAGTCACGGAAGAGCTTATAAACAGGAGTCCTTTTCTGCGTGAGGCAATGACTGAGGATTTAATTAATGTTTCGGCATTGGCAAGAAAGTTAAGACCAGAAATCGAGGCAATAATTGGAAAAGAGGTCAAAGAAGGTGCGATTATCATGGCCATCAAGCGGATGACGCCGGGATTGTATCACAAATTGAATGTAAAGATCACAAAGGTAATGGGGGAGCTGGGTGATTTCCATGTTCGCAGTAATTTAATTGATTACACCTTCGAGAATAAGGATTCGCTCAAAGTCAAACAAACTCAGCTGCTGGAAGAAATCAACAAGGACAACGACAGTTTCTTTGCGCTTTGCAAAGGTGTTACTGAAACTACAATCGTGCTCAACGCTCGTAAAAAAGAGGTGGTGGAACGGATTTTTAGAGATGAGAAAATCAAATCTAGCACAGAGGATCTCGCCTCGGTTACTGTTAAGTTGCCACTGATAAACACTGAAATTTACGGCATTTATTACTACATCTTGAAACATCTTGCCTGGGAGGGAATAAATATCGTTGAGATCGTATCAACCTCAAATGAATTTACCGTCATTGTCAAACAGGATGATGTTGACAAGGCATTCAAGATACTCATGCAAATCAAACGATTGGCATAAACGAAAATCAAAAATGTACACCATGCAGGAAAACATTGAATGGATCAGAAATAATAAAACAAACAAGTCAACCGCATTTACGAGTGAAGAGAGGAAAAAGCTAAATCTTGAGGGTTTACTGCCCTATAAAAAGGCAGATCAAGAGACGCAGGTAGCTCGTGTCATGAAAAATCTTGAAAATCAAACGAGTGATATTGAACGTTATCTGTATTTGTCAGCCCTGCAAGGAAGGAATGAACGTTTGTTCTACAGGGTTTTGAATGAAAATATTGAAAAACTTTTACCTATCGTTTACACTCCAACAGTTGGCGAGGCCTGCAAATTGTTTTCTCACACCTACACAGAAGCGAAAGGATTTTTTATTACGCCTGAGGACAAGGGCAAAATAGCTCAAATGCTGAACAACTGGCCGGAAAAGAACATCCGGGTAATTGTGGTAACCGATGGAGAGCGAATTTTAGGGTTAGGTGATCTGGGCGCCAACGGTATGGGAATTCCTATTGGAAAACTGATTCTCTATGCTGCTTGCGGTGGAATAGATCCTTCTGTGTGTCTGCCTGTCATGATTGATGTTGGAACAAACAACGAGGCATTGAGGTCCGATCAGCTCTACATTGGGGTTCCTCAACCAAGAATAACCGGAGATTCTTATTTAGAACTTTTAGATGAGTTTATGGAGACTGTAACGCAAGCTTATCCCGATGTGCTCGTTCAGTTTGAGGATTTCCTTACTCCGAATGCCTTCGGCCTATTAAATAGATATCAAAACAAATACAGATGTTTCAATGATGATATTCAGGGAACTGCTTCAGTTGCATTAGCTGGTTTGTTAGCTTCTCAAAAAATAACCGGCATTCCTCTTGAAGAGTATCGCTTTATGTTTCTCGGGGCAGGTTCAGCTGCTACAGGAATTGCTGACCTGCTGGTGAAAAAATTGATCCTTCTTGGTTTTAGTAAAGACGAGGCTATCGAACGGATTAGTTTTTGCGACAAGGACGGGCTTTTGGTTGCCGGAAGAGAGCAGCTTCAGCCACACAATCTTCCATATTTAAAGCATTTGTCTCCAATGAGTTTTATGGAAGCTCTGGGGGAAATTAAACCCACTGCGATTATAGGTGCTACTGGAGCGGCCGGAACATTTACAAAGGAAGTAATTGAACTCATGGCAGAACTAAATGAGCGACCTGTGATTTTTGCCCTTTCCAATCCTACCGCCAAAGCAGAATGTACAGCAGAACAAGCTTATTACTGGAGTAAAGGAAAAGCTATTTTTGTGAGCGGAAGTCCATTTGCAAATGTCATTTTTGAAGGAAAAACGTTCGATCCCGGTCAGGGAAACAACGCCTATATTTTTCCCGGGCTTGGACTCGGTATAACGGCAGGCAAAATTAAATTCGTTCCTGATGAATTACTAATTTGTGCTGCAGATACTCTTTCTTCCATGGTTACAGAGGAGGATATAGATCTTGGGGCCTTATACCCTCCAATTTCTTCCATTCGTAAGGTCAGCATTCAAATTGCGACAGATGTGATGAGAAAAGCAATAGAGCTTGGGATTTCCGACTTAGATTCTGAGGACATTGAAAACGCGATTTCAAGGCAGCTCTATGATCCGAGCTA
>Ga0315906_10010852_pt1 | contig 10658 bp, 10 predicted proteins | sample LakEriMetagenome_4_FD_203526 | JGI IMG/M metagenome (GOLD analysis project Ga0315906, IMG submission 203526) | Freshwater fungal communities from buoy surface, Lake Erie, Ohio, United States - Buoy 2 MA122 | ecosystem: Environmental > Aquatic > Freshwater > Lake > Lake biofilm | place: USA...
AATTTCAGCTGCATTAGCAACTATCAAAGAATTTGAGGAGAAAAGCGTTATAGAACATAATCATAGTATTGGTGACCGATTAATAGATTCTTTAACACAATTGTTGCAGCGACGTGGGTTGGATAATTATATTTCTGTGACTCCAACTAATTGGTTCGTTCTCTTTACTTTTAAAAATAAGAATGGGGAAGTATGCCCAGGAATGCGAACACTAATGCTACAGGAGATGATTAAGAATGGAATTTTGTTTCAAGGTATTTTTGTGCCTTGCTTTTCTCACTCCGAAGCAGATGTTGAATTGTTTTGTAATGCATTCTCAAATGCCCTTGAAACATATGTAAATGCATTAGAGTTTGGATATCAGAATTATTTGACTGGGGAAGTTATCGGACCAGTTTTTAGAAAATATTTATAATGTCTTTTCCAGATAGATTTGTTTCACTTACTACTCAATCGTATTCGGATGGAATTTATTCGATAGTGCCTATTCGATACGAGGACCGCTATGATATTATGCAATGGCGTAATCAGCAGGTTTATCATTTGCGACAGAATCATGAACTTACAGTAGAACAACAGAACCACTATTTCAATGAAGTAGTAAAACACACTTTTAATGAATCAACGCCATCACAATTATTATTCTCATATTTACAAGGAGATGAATGTATTGGATATGGTGGCCTTGTTCATATGAATTGGATTGATAAGAATGCAGAAATCTCTTTTGTAATGAATACAAAGGAAGAATCGTTATACTTTGAATACCATTGGGTAAACTTTCTTCGACTTATTGAAAAAGTGGCATTTGAAGATTTGATTTTTTCGAAAATATTCACTTATTCTTATAATATAAGGCCTCGTCTGTACACCGCATTGGAAATAGCCGGATTTAAACAGGACGCAAGATTACCTTCCCACTGCATTGTAAATAATAAATATCAGGATGTATTGATTCATTCAAAGAAGAATGAATCAATGACAGGTTTAATTAGTGCAACTGCTAAAGATATTTATAAATTGTATGAATGGGCTAATGATCCAGTGGTTAGGGAGAATGCGATCAATTCTAGTAAGATTGAATTGAAGCAACATTTTTACTGGTTTACAAGTAGGCTTGGTTCTGTTGATTGTGAAATATTTATTTATTATGTGAAAGGAGAAAAAGTTGGACAGGTGAGAATTGATTTCGAAAAGCAAGAACAAGCGTGGGTTATCGACTATTCAATTGCAGCAGAACATCGCGGAAAAAAGTATGGAAAATCAATCATTCTCTCTCTAGTTGAGTTATATCCCCAAAAAAGTTTTATTGCACTTGTGAAAAACTATAATCAGGCTTCTGTTAAGGTGTTTGAAGAGAATAAGTTCATTGAAGTGAAATCCTTTGATTTGATCGAAAATCAGATCAGAAAGTTTAGGTATATACCTTTTTAAAATGGCAAAATATTTAATAGTATCAGAGAAAACATGGCATCAGAAATTAGTTAACGAATTATGTGACGAGTTCCCGGATCATACTTTTGCTTTAGTTAATCGGAAAGAAGATTTTAATTTAGATTACATAAAGGAGTTTGGTCCGGAAAAGATATTTATTCCTCATTGGTCTTATATGATAGATGCAAGTATTTATAATGTTTATAACTGTATTGTTTTTCATATGACAGACTTGCCCTTCGGAAGGGGGGGGTCTCCTTTACAAAATTTAATTGTTAATGGATTTTCTACGACAAAAATATCTGCCTTAAAAGTAGTTGAGGAATTGGATGCAGGTCCTATTTATATAAAGCAAGAACTCTCATTGTTGGGAACTGCACAGGAGATTTTTTTAAGGGCTGCTGATATAATTGGTATAATGATTTCAAAGATTATTCGAAATAATCCAATACCGATTGAACAGGTTGGAGAAAAAGTGTTGTTCAAAAGAAGAAAACCTAGTGAAAGTAAGATACAGGATATAGAAAGTATCTCGAAACTGTATGATTTGATTCGTATGTTAGATGCAGAAGGATATCCTAAAGCATTTGTTGAGATTGGAGAGTTCAAAATAGAATTTTCACGAGCGTCAATTAAATCAGACAAAGAAATAATAGCCGATGTTAGAATATTTAAAAAATAAGCGGGTCATGATTGTTGTTGCTCATCCTGATGATGAGCTGCTCGGACTTGGAGCTACTATGAATATGTTGATCCAGAAATGGAAGATTAAAACACATGTTGTAATATTAGGAGAAGGTATTACCGGTAGGTCTGAAGTGAGAGATTTGAAATTGTGGAATAAGCATCTTACTATCCATAAGAAAAATATTAGCTCTGCACAGAAAGCAATCGGATATCATTCCTTAAAGACATATGATTTTCCAGACAATAGATTCGACTCTGTTGCTTTACTTGATATTATCAAAGCAGTAGAAAAAGAAAAATCAGAGTTTAAACCTGATGTCATTTTTACACATCATGGCGGTGATGTTAATATTGATCATCAAAGAACTTTTGAATCTGTGATTACTGCTTGCAGGCCTATGGAATTTGAATCTGTAAAGTGTATTATAACTTTTGAAACTCCCTCAGGAACCGAATGGCGTTCGGTATCGGATCCAAGACAATTTCTTCCTAATCTTTTTTTTAGTGTAACAGAACAAAATCTTAATGCTAAGATAAAGGGCATGGAGTGTTACAAATATGAAAAAAGGACTTTCCCCCATCCTAGATCTCCTGAAGCCCTTCGAATTCAAGCACAACGATGGGGTGTAGTTGTGGGAAATACATTGGCAGAAGCTTTTCAAATAATTCGAATGATAAATTAATTAAGAATGAATATTGGCAGTTTAGATCTGAAAACGAGTCCGGTTTTTATTATTGCTGAATTATCGGCTAATCATAATGGTAGTCTTGAAACCGCTGTTGAAACTATAAAAGCAGCTAAAAGGGCAGGAGCTGATTGTATAAAGCTTCAAACCTATACAGCAGATACAATGACGATTGACTCCGATAAAGATGATTTTGTAATTAAAGGAACAATATGGGATGGAAGTAACCTTCACAAGCTTTATCAGGAAGCATATACGCCATGGGAATGGCATGAGATCCTATTTAAAGTTGCTAAAGAAGAAGATCTTATTTGTTTTTCTTCTCCCTTCGATGCAAGCGCAGTTGATTTTTTGGAAAAAATGAATGTGCCAGCATATAAAGTAGCTTCTTTTGAAATTACAGATATACCACTTATTGAAAAGATTGCTTCGCTTGGTAAACCAATGATCATCTCTACCGGAATTGCAACAGACAATGATATTGATCTTGCCTTAGATGCCTGTTACAGAAACGGGAACAAACAGGTGGCTTTATTAAAATGTACCTCCAGTTATCCGGCACCAATTGAAGAAGCCAATATGATTATGATACAGGATATGGCAAAGCGATATGGCGTTATAACCGGACTGTCTGATCACACTATGGGGAGTACGGTTCCTGTAGTTTCTGTTTGCTTTGGAGCAAGAATCATTGAAAAGCATTTTATTTTGGATAGATCTATCGGAGGCCCGGATGCTTCCTTTTCTATGAATGAGACGGAGTTTGCAGAGATGGTAAAGTCAGTTCGTGAGGCGGAAAAAGCAATTGGAGTTGTTAACTACCAACTAACTGAGAAACAAAGTAAAGGGAAAGATTTCAGTAGATCATTGTACGTTGTCAAGGACATAGCTGAAGGGGAGTTGATTACTGAAGATAATGTTAAGGTAATCAGACCTGGCTTTGGTTTACATCCTAAATATTATGCTCAAATTTTAGGGAAGCAGGCAAAAGTGAAACTGGAAAAAGGAGATAGGTTCAAATTGGAATATGTGTAATTGGAAAATTAACTTGAAGTAAAATAAATAATGCAATACAAGAAGAAAATAATTGCAGTTATTATAGCCAGGGAAGGCTCTTCTAGGTTGCCTGGTAAAGCAATCGGTACTGTTCATGGTCAACCAATGATCGGTCATATTGCTGATCGTTTAAAAGGTTGCGCTGGTATTTCGGAAGTCATCATAGCAACAACCATTAATGTTGAAGACAATATAATCGCTTCCTTTGCAGAACAAAAGAAAATAAACTGTTTTCGTGGAAATCCAGAAGATGTGCTGGATAGGTTATATCATGCTGTTGCAGATAAGGATTATGATGCAGTTATAGAAGTAGGTGGCGATTGCCCCTTTGTTTCACCTGATTTATTGGATCAAGGAATACAGCTTTATCTGAATAATGAAGAGGCTGATTTCGTTTCAAATGCACTTTTGCCACCATACACTTTTCCTGACGGATACGATTTTATTTTATTATCTAGAAAAACGCTTGAGAAGTTGCAACATGAAGCCATGTTACAATCAGAGCGTTTTCAACCTTTTCAATATTTGATAAAGAATGAAAAACAATTCAAGTCAATTTCTTTTACTTCAGAAATAAATTATAATCATTGGAGATGGACACTTGATTATCCTGAAGACCTTCAGTTTGTAAAAAGAATTTATGAAGAATTGTATGAGAAAAATCCCTATTTCAGTTTTGTGGAAATCAAACAACTATTGATTGAAAAACCTGAGCTTGTAGAAATCAACAAAATGCATGCACATAATACCATGTATAATTCCGCATGGTATACCGGTAGTTATGTGACAGAAGCACATCAAGATGTTCAATCTTTGTTGAATCATTGTTTAATTCTGGATAAGGAAAAGAGGTATGCAGAAATGGGCGAATTCTACTTAAAAGCGAGTAAAATCTTAGACGAACTAAATACAAGAGCAAATATCAGAAAGCTAAATGGATAATAATGTAAATATTGCTTTAATTGGCCCCGGACGAATGGGTGTTAATTATGCAAAAGTTATAATTCAGAACCCTAATGCAAGGTTAGTAGCAATTTGTGGGAATACTGTTGCCAATACTGAAAAGAATGCAGCTTCTTTTTCTGTGCCACTATATTTTAATAATGCATGGAATGAAATGTTTGCAAATCATCCTGAAATTGATACTGTATTGATAACAACTTCAGAGTGGGCACATCTTGAACCCTTCAAAGCTGCTTTGCAACATGGAAAAAATATTATCATAGAAAAACCTGTAGCAGTTGATCCAGCTTCATATGAAGAAATGGAAATACTAGCTTCATTATATCCTAGTTTGAAAATTTTGGTATGTTTTACATGCAGATTTGATAATCGATATTTACAAGCAAAGAAATTTATTGATTCAAATGATTTTGGGAAGATTGGCTATATCTATTCCCGCCGCAATGCAGATGTTAAAACTGCTTCCCGAATACTGGGTAAATTTCCAACGCCCTACTGGATCATTGTTCATGATATCGATCTGATGAGATGGATAACTGGATCAGAAGTATTAGAAGTATCGGCCGTTGAATCATCAATTTCCAATAAAGGAAATTTTTTATCCGTGCGCCTTTTGTTTGAAAACGGAGTTGCTGGGGTTATTGAATCAACCTTTTATAGTGAACCGGTTTCAGGGCAAGATCATACAAGAATGGATATAGAATGTGAAAAAGGAAAGATTGAATTAAAACTGTCTGACAGTGGTGTTAACGCTTTTCATTCTGTTAATGGAATAGAGACTCCAGATGTTAATGACTTCGTTGACATTCATGGACAGTTTACAGGAAATACTCCTGTTATGATCAATCATTTTATTGAAGTACTTCGTGATAAAATAAAACCAGTTGTTAACTTTTCGGATGGATTAACCGCTGTTAAAATAAGCAAAGCTATTCAACAATCAATTGAACTGAGATCATCAGTTAGTATTTCAGATCATCATTAATTCTGTGTTAATGAAATTTATAACTATATATAAAAATCCACATTTTTTTTCAAGCTTTCCGTCATTGAGTATTTTACCTGATGGATCTGTGATTGTTGCCTTCCGCAGAGCTGGTTTATTCAGTGTTCTGGCTGCAAAAAAAAATGAACCTACACACCATGACACTGATTCAGAAGTATGTGTGATTAAGTCTAATGATCAAGGAGAATCTTATGATGAAGCTTCGCTGCAGATTATAACAAAAATCTCATATGGTGTTAATGATCCTGGAATCAGCTTACTTTCAAATAGTAGATTGATTTTAAGAAGTTGTGTTATGCAAGTCTGTAAAACTTCGGAACGAGACTTGCTAGTTGCACCAATCACTGCACATCGTCCTGATCTTGGTACCATTTCAGCAGTTGTTGGACAATGTATTCAGTTTTCCGATGATCTTGGCAAAACATGGTCTCCACCCCATATCATTGATATGGAGGGCAATCCCAAAAATTTCGTAAGTAGGGAACCAATTATTGAGCTAGAGGATGGTACTTTATTAATGTCAGTTTATACGGGATTTGCAGATCAATCTGATAATGCTTACATCATCAGATCCTGGGATAAAGGGAAGAACTGGGAGGATGCTTCTTTGATAGCAACTGATGAAAAAGGGAAAAAATCTGTATTTCAGGGTGTTAGTTTTAATGAAACGGCTATTCTCAATCTTGGAAATGGTCAGATAATGGCCCTGTTGAGAGCAGACTCTGATTATCATACAAATGATAGTTATATGGCAATTGGAGGTATTGGTCAACTATTTCAGGCTTTTTCCTATAATGCAGGGTTTAGCTGGACTAATCCAAAACCGACAGGTATTTTTGGGCAACCAGCACATTTGCTTAGATTAAACGACGGAAATATCCTTTGCACCTATGGTTATCGAAAACAACCATATAGTATAAAGGCTGTCATTTCTCATGATAATGGAGTATCATGGAGCACAGAAGAAACCATTACATTGAAAGAAGGATGTGATTTTTGGGATATGGGATATCCGGTATCATGTCAAAGAAATGATGGAAAAATTATAACAGTATATTATTGGGTTGATGAAGAAAGAACAAGATTTATTGAATCAGTAATATGGGAGCTTCCGCTATGATAAAGATTGCCATATTAGGTTGCGATAGTACTCATACAGAAGCATATACAACACTTATTAATGCGGTGGAAGGGCCATTCTATAACAAAGCGAAAGTTTGCTGGATATGGGGTGAAGATCACCACCAGGCTTTGGAAAAAGCTGCTATTCTTAAGATTGAAACTGTATTAGATAGTCCGGATTCTGAAATACTAAAATCTGCAGATCTTATTATGGTTGTTGGTAGATTTGGAGATAGTCATTTTAAACCAGCCATATCAGCCATCAAATCAGGTAGACCTGTTTTTGTAGATAAACCATTTACAAATAGTGATCAGGAAGCGGTACAACTCATACAATTGGCTGAGGAAAGAAATGTGCCTTTGGTATCCTTTTCTCCATTGCGGTTCGCTGATGAAATTGTATCACTAAGGGATCAATATCCAGATAACAGTAAAATACAGACTGTAATTGCTACATCACCAATGATAACGCGAACTATTCATGATGAAAGAGTGAACAGTGTTTATTTTTATAGTGTTCACGCTATCGATATGTTATTGAGCTTGGTTAAAAAAAGGCCTGTAAGCGTGAATGCACATCGACATTCAAATGGAGTTTGGGTAGATATTGTATTTGATGATCAAAGCATATCAGCATTAAATCTTACTATAGACCAACCCGAAACATATCAAGTTACACTATTTGACCTAGATGGCCGAATTATTACAGTAAACATGGATCCAGATGGTCCGTACTATAGAAATACATTAGCTTTTCTCTTTAAGAATCTAGAAAACCTAAAATCTGATTCTGCACCTTTAATACAATCTCTGGATTCAATTAGGGTTTTAACAGCAGTTGAAAAATCATTGACTAATCATAAACAGACTCTGTTATATGGGTAAGTATAAAATAGCATTAATCGGTTGTGGTTGGATAGGTATGGGAGCAAAGTTGGATCCTCTTCGTCCAGCACCGGCAAGTCATGCTGAAGCAATTTATACAAACGACCGATTGGAGCTTTGTGGAATGATGGATACAGATATTGCCGCGAATGATCTGGCAAAAAAACTATATCCGGGTGTAAGCGTGTTTACAGATATAGACACTCTTTTAAAACAAACTAGTCCTGATGCTGTTGTAATTGCAACACATCCTGATACTCATTGCCATTACATTGAACTTTGCTCTAAAGCAGGAGTGAAATTGGTTTTATCTGAAAAACCAATTGCTCACGACGATATATCAGCTCAAAAAGTGGTTGAATATTGTGAAAAAAATGGAACCATATTGTTGGTGAATCATATGCGAAGATTCAATAAAATGATTGGAGAATTTAGAAACTACATCAATAATGAATATGTGAGAGATACTGCAATTGGGATACCAAGAGTAGTAACTGCTTCTTATGATAACGGTTTGTATCATGGCGGTACGCATATCATTGATATGCTTCGTTTTATTCTAGGAGAAGTAATAGCTGTAAATGCAATTAAGAACCATCAGGTATCTTCAGCATCTGATGATATTCATGTAGATGCAATCCTTCAGTTTACAACATGTAATGTCATGTTATACTATATAAATTCAAGAGAGTGCGCCGTTTGTGAAATAAATATTATAGGCGAAAGGGGGATAATAAGATTTAGAGATATGTGGGGATGCACAATTGATGTAATTGGTACGGTTACTAATACGGATTTTGTAAATCACAGAATCCCCGATTATTCCAATGCAAAATCATACTTAAATAACGAAAGTATGATGTTAGGTACTTACCAGCATATTATAGAATGCTTAGATGGTGATACTGTTCCATTATGTGATGGCAAGGATGCCCTTGAAACACTGAAGGTAATCCGGGCAATACAGAAAAGTGCTGAAAATGAAGGTATCAAAATACAACTGACATAAATATGGAACCTAAAAAAATTGTTATAATTGGTGCTGGACAAATCGGAAGCAGACATTTGCAGGGTACTTTGAGAGTCAAATATCCATTAGATATTTTTGTGATTGATCCATTCGAAAGTTCATTGGTAACTGCAAAGGAAAGAGCGTCGGAAGTAGAGCCTAATGGTCATAAAGTATACTATAAGACGGATATGTCAGGACTTCCTGGTAATATTGATGTTGCAATCATTGCAACATCTTCAAATGTGAGAGAATCAGTCATAAGAACGCTTGTTGAAACGGTTCAGTTGAAATATTTAATTCTTGAAAAGATACTTTTTCAATCTGCAGCGGCATACAAGGAAATACCTACTTTGTTGAAGGAAAAACAAATTACCACTTGGGTGAATTTGCCCATGCGTACCTATGAACACTTTAGGGAACTGAAATCTGTGTTAGGTCTATTGGATGAACGTATTTCATTTAATATTGTTGGTTCAAACTGGCGAATTGGATGTAATGCTATTCATTATATCGATCTCTTTGAATACATAGCAGGAAGCAAAATAGATCAATTGAAAGCAGACTGGCTGGATTCAGAAATAGTGCCTTCAAAAAGAGAGGGTTTTGTGGAGTTTACGGGAACACTTAAAGGGATAGCTAACAATAAGTCAACATTGATGATTAATTCATTTCCAGGTGAATTCGGTGATGCTACAATCTATATATCCACGCCAAGCCATCGATTTATAATACAAGAAGGAATTAATGGTGTAATACATCATCTAGAAAAAGAGAGTGGGTTCAATACAGTTTCTAAAAATTACTCACCTGTGTATCAAAGCACTCTAACAGGGGATTATATAACAGATATCTTCGATTCTGGTAATTGTAATTTGTCAAAACTTGATGAGAATGCAAATACACATAAATTGTATATAGAGGAATTTCTTTCGTTTTATAATACTACAAACAAGTCGGCATCTGTTTTGTGCCCAATAACCTAAACAATGAAGAAAATAATTTTGGTTGGTGCCGGAGTGATGGCAATAGATTACGATAAAGTATTAACTCATCTTAATATTGATTTCGATGTGGTTGGTAGGGGTGAAATTTCTGCCATTGCTTTCCATGGAAAAACTGGCAAGATGCCATTCGTTGGCGGCCTTGAAAGTTATCTTAAGAAAACCACAATTGAAAAAGGTACGTATGCCATAGTAGCTACAGGAACAGAGTATCTTCTTAAATCTTTGTTTCTGTTATTCAATGCTGGTGTGGAAAAAATTTTGATCGAGAAACCTGCAGCATTAAGTATAGATGAGTTATTGGATAGTGAAGAATCATTAAGACCTTACTTCGATAAGGTTTTTGTAGCATATAACAGAAGGTTTTATCAATCTGTTCAAACTGCAAAGAAATTGATTGCAGAGGACGGAGGAATTAAGACAATGCATTTTGAGTTTACAGAGTGGTCGCATCTGATTACAGATGCAGCTATACTTCCTGAAGTAAAAGCTAACTGGTTTTTTGCAAATTCAACACATGTAATTGATTTAGCTTTTTTCATTGGAGGACGGCCTACTGAAATTGCATGTTTTTCAAAAACCGGAAATCTTTCTTGGCATGATAAAACAAATTTTTCTGGTGCAGGAATTACACAAAATGGAGTGATCTTTTCGTATGTATCTAATTGGGAAAGTGCTGGCAGATGGTCAGTTGAGGTTATGTCTGATAAAAGGAGGTTTATTCTCAAGCCTCTCGAAGGAATTTTGGTACAAATTAAAGGAAGTGTAGTAATTGAACCTCTGGAGTTTAATAATGAAATTGATAT
>Ga0315906_10010853_pt1 | contig 10657 bp, 6 predicted proteins | sample LakEriMetagenome_4_FD_203526 | JGI IMG/M metagenome (GOLD analysis project Ga0315906, IMG submission 203526) | Freshwater fungal communities from buoy surface, Lake Erie, Ohio, United States - Buoy 2 MA122 | ecosystem: Environmental > Aquatic > Freshwater > Lake > Lake biofilm | place: USA: Lake...
TCGAAACATGTTTCTGATCAGGAGCTTTTTTGATGACTCCAATCATTACGCCAATTGGAATGGATAGATAACCGACAAGGAATAAGCCAGCCAATGCCGGACCAATCTTTGAAGTGATTTTTTTGATATTGGGATTCATTACGCCCAATGTCTGAAATGCACTTGATGTAGCATGACTCACATGTGAAGACATGAATATCAAGGCAATGATATATGATAGAGCAATGAATGGGTTTTGGAATCCTGCTACGACCATATTATAGACATTGTGTACAATTTCACCGGTGGATTCCATGCGATATCCGCCTGCATAATAGGTGTTCGGCTGTATGATACCGAATGTATAATGCAATAAATGATAAATCACAAAGAAGAGAATTGCCAGACCGGAAACCAACATTGTTCTTGATGCAAATGTTGATTTGAGAGATTTCTTGGTGTCATACTGAACAGGTCTTGCCAATTTATTTCTGGAAGCGAGTTCAATTGATGACCAAATATGCAGACCAAATGCCGCAATCATGGCAAATCGAACAAGCCAGAGGAGTGGTCCGAGATTTTTTAATCCGAGAGCATAGGCATTGATTTTTTCAGGCCCTGCAAACATCAAGAGATTACCAAGCATATGTCCAATCAAAAAACCGATGATAAGTAGGCCGGTGATGGCCATCACGATTTTTGTGAAGACTGTGGATCGAAGGAATTGTAGCAATGATGACATGGATGAGTATCCTTACAATGCTGTAATGGTTTGTGTAAAATCAAAATTTCTATGGCAAAACTATGGATTTATCGGCTATTTATCAAAAAACAGCCATATGTTCAAGGTTTCGCTTCGATATAGTATTGAGCGCCGAGCGGAAGCCAAGAAAGCATGGGTTCCAAAGGGCGCAAGAATGATACGAATGCAGGGAAGAACAATGTAAATCGTATGGATGTTCCTGAAAATCCGGCTTTTTGATACACGGATTTTGAATAAGCAGGAGATAAAAGCACGGCATCGATGTCGAATGGACAATCCTTGATGGTCTTCACGGTAATTGGATTCCAAGGATTATGCTCGAACATGAATAGTCTGCCATTGGGTCTGAGGTGATTTCGTAAATCTATCAAAATCCGCTCATGCTCTGAATGCGGGATATGATGGAACACATTTGCAATGAAAATCACATCAAATGTATCGCCAAAACCTATGGTCTCAGTCTCTGATATCAATTCCCAACGAATGCAATCCAAATCAGCATTATCTTTTTTTGCTATGTCAAGTGAATCATTTGATACATCTGCTCCGACAATCGTGGCATAAGGAAAATACTTATGGAGATATTGTTCACTTTTTCCGATTCCACAGCCAAAATTCAGAATATGCAATGGTTTATTTGTCTGATTTCGAGCATGCAATAAACGAGCAATCTCCTTTACCTTATACTCATCAAAAAAAGCGGGAGTATAACCTGAAGACTTCACATTCTCGGCATGCATGTCATCATAATCCCGAGCATATTTATCGAATTCACTCATTCTTTTTTATAGATATGTTCAACAATGTACAGCGGACGGAATTTGGTTTCATCATGTATCCTTCCGAGATATTCACCGATCATTCCAAGTGCGAGCAATTGTATTCCGCCGAGCAATAGTATGAAGATGATGATCGAAGCCCAACCGAGCTCTATTTGTGCTTTTGGAATAAAAAGCTTTAGAAATACAATGTATAAGCTATACAAGAATCCAAACATCGCGGTGATGATTCCCAAATAGGAAGCGAGCTTCAGAGGTATGGAAGAAAAAGAAGTAATGCCATCAAAAGCAAATTTGATCATCTTTGAGAGTGTATATTTCGTCTCCCCGGAATGTCTTTCATGTCTTTCATACTCAAGACCCGTTTGATTGAATCCAATCCAGCTGATCATCCCGCGAATAAAACGATGTCTTTCATTCATGGAAGTGAGAATCGTTACGACTCTTCGGCTCATGATCCGGAAATCACCTGTGTCAACAGGTATTTCAACATTTGTCAATTTCTTGAGCAATCGGTAAAACAATTTAGCGGTGAATAATTTAAATGGAGTTTCACCTTCGCGTTTTTTTCGAACAGCATAGACGACATCGAAGCCTTCCTGCATTTTCCCATACAGATCGACAATTGTTTCCGGTGGATCTTGCAAATCGCCATCAATCACTGCCACGGCATCTCCTTTTGCCAGATCAATGCCGGCGGTAATGGCTATTTGATGTCCATGATTGCGAGAAAGATTGAGTAATTGATAATGTGCTTCATCCATGCACAAGCGTTTGAGCGCATCAAATGTACCATCAGAGGAGCCATCATTCACGAAGATGATTTCAATGTCAGATGGCATGAGATCAAATTTTCTGTTGAATAAAGCTTTTGTATGTTCAAGTCTTTGATAGAGAGCATGTACAATACCTTCTTCATTGTACATTGGTATGACAATCGAGAGTTTCATTGTTCAATCTCCGAAATCTCAGTCGAATAATGCTTGAATTCTTCTTCCAATTGTTGACGCTCATGCATGTTTGCATAGACACCATTTAATGCGAGTAATTCTTTGTGTGTGCCTCTTTCAATGATATGCCCTTTTTCGAGAACTATGATTGTATCACATAGTGCTACTGTGGAGATTCTATGCGCGATGATGATGGTCGTGCGATGTTCCATGAGCATTGAAAGTCCTTTGATGATATGCTCTTCTGTTGCAGTATCCACTGCAGAAAATGCATCATCAAAAATGAGCAGTTCAGGATTCCTGATGATTGCTCTGGCAATTGCAGTTCTTTGTTTTTGTCCACCGGATAATGTGATGCCTCTTTCACCAACAATGGTGTCATACCCTTTTGGGAAATCAGCTATATCATCTGCCAAGCCCGCCAATTCAGCGGCTCTTTTTACATCTTCCAAGCTTGCATCGGGATTTCCGAATCGGATATTATCGGCAAGTGACATTGAAAACAAGAATGCTTCTTGTTGAATGAGACCGATCTTCTTTCGTAATATTTCGAGTGGCATTGTCCTGATATTGTGTCCATCAATGGTGATGACACCAGAGGTTGAATCGAATAATCTTGGAAGTAATGCCGCTATTGTTGATTTGCCGCTTCCTGTTGCTCCAACGATGCCGATGGAAGAACCTTTGGGGATTTCAAATGTGATATCATCTAAAGCGGGAATTGATCTGCCGGGATAGCTCATGCCAACGGCTTCAAATGAGATTCCGGAAATACCTTTCGCCTTAACAGTTTCAGAAATATCATTTATGATTTCTGATTCCATGTCCATGATATCACCGACTCTTTTAGCTGAAGCAGCCGCTCTTTGAATGAGATTTGTCACCCAACCAATAGCAGCAACAGGCCAGATGAGTTGATTGAGATAAATGAAAAACTGTGACAAGTCACCAATCGTTGCTTTACCTTCAATTGCAAGCATTCCGCCATATCCCAAAACCAGGAGATTTGAGAATCCCACAAGTGCCATCATTGAAGGCATGGTGAGAGATTGCAAAAAGGCAAGTCGTATATTCCTTTGTTGATAGACTTCACTTTGCTTTTCAAATTCACCTGTCTCGAAAGCTTCTCTTCGATATGCTCGAATCACTCTCACTCCACTGAATGTCTCTTGCGCTTTCGAAGTCAATTGCGAAAATTGTTCTTGTACATCACGAAATCCGATATGAACTTTTTTTCCAATAAAATATGTCAGAAATGCCATGAAGGGGAGAGGGAGCAAAGCCATCAATGTCAGCGAAGGATTAAGTGATCCCATGAAGGCAAGTGCGAATGAGAATGTAGTGATTGTATTCGCCGAATACATCAGGGCTGGTCCAAGAAATTCTCTCATCGCAGCTATATCATTTGTGGTGAGAGCCATCAAAGAACCCGTTGGATTCTTGTGATAGAAGGAAAGGGATTGTCTTTCAAGCGCAATCAGCAAATCATTGCGCAATTCATACTCAATCAATCGCGAGGCAACAATGATTGTCTTGCGAGTGAGATACATGAAAAAACCTGAACCAATTGTCAAAAGCAGAATGATTCCAATGGAAGCATTGACTTCATCTTGATCTATTTGTGCTTTTTGCATGCCATCAACGATTGACCCAACAAAACGAGGAATGGATGTCGAACAGATATTGGAAATCGTGACAAACAGAAAACCCAGCATCAAGCGTAGCTTATGCCTTTTCAGATAGGGAAATAATCGCGAGAGTTCTTTCATGAAATTATGCCACGGTGATCTCTTTACAGAGATAGACATCCTGAATACCTTGCAATAATGCAATGCCTTCATTCATTGGTTTTTGAAATGCTTTTCTGCCTGAGATCAAGCCCATTCCGCCGGCTCTTTTATTGATTACTGCGGTTGCAATCGCTTCCGACATATCATTTTCTCCGGATGCACCGCCGGAATTGATGAGTCCGATTCTTCCCATATAACAATTTGCAACTTGATAACGGCAGAGATCGATAGGGTGATCACTGGATAACTCGGTATACATTCGTTTATCCAATTTACCATATGAAGATCCACCCATATTTAAAGCCGAATAGCCACCATTGTTTTCGGGGAGTTTTTGCTTGATGATATCTGCATTGATCGTCACGCCGAGATGATTTGCCTGACCGGTCAAGTCTGCTGAAACATGAAAATCCTTCTCGGCAGTTTTGAATGCTGAATTTCTGATATAACACCACAGTATCGTTGCCATTCCCAAATCATGCGCCATGGCAAAAGCTTCGGATACTTCTATGATTTGTCTTGAACTTTCCGGAGATCCAAAATAAATCGTGGCTCCAACAGCCGCGGCACCCATATCATAAGCTTGTTTGATTGTCCCATACATGATCTGATCGGCTTTATTCGGATAGGTGAGAAGCTCATTATGATTGATTTTTACCACATAGGGAATTTTGTGGGCATATTTTCTGCTCGTCATGGACAATGCACCGAAGGTCGAGGCAACTGCATTACAACCACCCTCTATGGCAAGCTTGATGATATTCTCAGGATCGAAATAGGCAGGATTCTTTGCAAAACTGGCACCTGCGGAATGCTCAATGCCTTGATCCACGGGAAGTATTGAAGTATAACCGGTCCCTGCCAATCTTCCTGTATCAGCCATTCTCTGAAGATTCGACAATACTCTGTTATTTCTATCCGAAATACCAAATATCTCATCTACTGCATTCGGTGAAGGGAGATGAAGTTGTTCTTTCGGGATGGTATGTGATTGATGATCAAGTAAATAAGACGCGTTTTCGCCTAAATGGGAGACAATCGAATCGATCATGATGAAAGTCCGAATGAGTGAAACAGAAATACCGCGAGATGCCTTACAAAAGTAGTGAATTGAAAGCAATGAAGCAGATTCTATCCCAATAAGTTGTGCACAGTTTCAACCTTCATTCGAGAAAGTAGCATCGAGAATTCGGAAGAATTCCCTACATTTGCGATTCGTTTTTACGAGAACCACTTGGAAAGGTGCAAGAGTGGTTTAATTGGCACGCCTGGAAAGCGTGTGTACCGGCAACGGTACCGCGGGTTCGAATCCCGCCCTTTCCGCAAGCCGTCCTGGAGCAGGACGGCTTTTTTTGTGCAAAATGTGGAAAATAAGGGCAGTTTTGGGTGTTTTTTCAATCAGAAATGATCCCTCAAATGCGTACATTTGCCACTTGTAAATCAGTATCATTCAATTCTTGAAATACTATTATGTCATCGCTACTCAGCGAGCGCATACTTCCGGTTAACCTGGAAGATGAAATGCGCAGTTCATATCTCGATTATTCCATGTCTGTTATCGTATCTCGTGCATTGCCCGATGTGCGAGATGGCTTGAAACCTGTTCATCGCAGAATTTTATATGCGATGTATGAACTTGGTTTGGTCCCGAACAGACCCTATAAAAAATCAGCCCGTCTAGTCGGTGAGGTATTGGGGAAATTTCACCCCCATGGTGACTCATCTGTATATGATGCAATGGTGAGATTGGCTCAAGAATGGTCAATGCGATATCCACTTGTTGATGGACAGGGTAATTTTGGGTCGATTGACGGTGATCCACCGGCTGCGATGCGTTACACTGAAACCAAGCTTGCATCATTGTCCATGGAAATGTTGCGTGATATCGACAAGGATACAGTAGATTTCAGGCCCAACTTTGATGATTCTTTGCAAGAGCCGAGTGTATTGCCTACATCTCTGCCAACACTTCTTGTGAATGGGGCAGGTGGAATTGCGGTTGGTATGGCAACAAATATCCCACCTCACAATCTCAGAGAGATTATTGATGGTTTGCAGGTAATGATCAAGAATCCGGATGTCACTATTCCGGAACTCATGGAACATGTAAAAGCACCTGATTTTCCAACCGGCGGTATCATATATGGATATGAAGGTGTTAAGGATGCCTTCCTTACCGGTCGTGGTCGAGTTGTAGTCAGAGCCAAAGCCAGTGTTGAAGCCACAAAAACCAAAGAAACAATCATCATCACTGAATTGCCATATCAAGTCAGCAAGGCATCATTGATTGAAAAGATTGCGGATTTGGTGAGAGCAAAAGTATTGGAAGACATTTCCGATGTTCGTGATGAATCTGATCGGGATGGATTGCGCATTGTGATTGAACTTAAGCGCGATGCAACACCGATGGTTGTGTTGAATAATCTGTATAAGCATACACAACTTCAAACAACATTTGGCGTGATCATGCTTGCGCTGGTTGAGGGACGCCCAAGAGTTCTCAATCTCAAACAGATGATGGAAGAATTTCTTAAGCATCGTAATGAAGTCATTGTTCGTAGAACACGCTTTGAACTTGATGCTGCGGAAAAGCGAGCACATATTTTGGAAGGTTTCATCATCGCTTTGGATAATATCGATGCAGTGATCAAGACTATCAAAGAATCAAAAGATACACCAACTGCAAGTATCAATTTGCAGCAGAGATTTGGATTGTCTGAGATTCAAGCCAAAGCAATTCTCGAAATGCGTTTGCAAAGATTGACAGGTCTTGAGCGCGACAAGATTCAACAAGAATATCGTGAAATCATCCAACTGATTGAACGCCTTCGTGCCATTCTAGCAAGCAAAGAATTACAAATGCAGATCATCAGTGATGAATTGGCTGGTTTGAGAGCGAAGTATGGTGATGATCGTAGAACGGAAATTGTGCATGATGCTCGTGATTTCACATTGGAAGATATGATTGCCAATGAAGAAATGATTGTGACAATTTCACATAAAGGTTTCATCAAGAGAACAGCAGTCACCAATTATCGTAGACAGCATAAAGGTGGTCGTGGTGCAAGTGGTGCAGGAACCTATGAGGATGATTATGTAGAGCAGGTATTCCGTGCGGCTACACATCATTATCTCTTGTTCTTCACTGACAGAGGTCGCGTATTCCGCGTGAAAGTTTATGATTTGCCAGAAGCAAGTCGCAATGCCAAAGGTAGATCATTGGCAAATGTGATTGAAAAGGCAAGTGATGAGCAAGTGACAGCTACACTAACCGTCAAAGAATTCCCTGAGAATATGTATATCTTCATGGCTACCGAAAATGGTACTGTGAAAAAGACATTATTGTCAGAATTCGAAAGCGTACGCGCGAATGGTAAGATTGCAATTACTCTCAATGATACAGATCGATTGATTGCTGCTAGAATTACTGATGGTTCAAATGACATCATCATCGGATCGAATGCAGGCCTTGCATGTCGCTTCCGTGAAAGTGATGTAAGAGCAATGGGTAGAACTGCGGCAGGCGTCATCGGTATGCAATTGGCTGATACAGACCGTATTATTTCCATGGTTGCCATCAAGCGTCCGGATTCACAAGTGATTGTTGTTGGACAAAATGGTTATGGCAAGCGCACCAATTATGAAGATTTCCGATTGACCAAGCGTGGTGCGAAAGGTGTTATTTCCATGAATATCACCGACAAAACAGGTGAAGTGGTCAGTATCATGGAAGTGCAGGACAGTGATGATTTGGTAGTTATGACAACAGGTGGAATCTTGATCAGACAACCTGTCAAAGATGTCCGGATCATTGGAAGAAATACTCAAGGCGTTAGACTTATCAGACTTGAAGAAGGTGATCAAATCGCAGATATCACTACAGTTCCTCATGAGGAAGATGTAGATGAATCGGGTGATGATGCACCTCAAGCAGACTCACAACAATTAGATTTACTTTGATTAGATGAAAAACTATTTGGGATGTAAAGAGCAACTCTTTATCTTTGCTCTCCCAAAAACGGAGGGATGGCCGAGTGGCTGAAGGCGCCGGTTTGCTAAACCGTTGTAGTGTTTTAGGACGCTACCGAGGGTTCGAATCCCTCTCCCTCCGCTTCAACAAAAAAAAAATCTATTCCATGCATATGCATCGAATAGATTTTTTTTGTTTTACCATTTCCAAATTGGAGTAAACTTAACTTCAGATATGCTTAAACATTTCATATCGAAAAAAGTGAGACACATTTTCAAGAAAAATAATCTTGTAATCGTGATAATCTTGTAATTCTGCTCATCCTGCCCTCACTTCATCGTCCCACTCTTCCTAAAAGCATCTTCCTGCTCAATATAATTCACAATCTCAAATGCCTCTGCCGTTTTGCCTTTTCGATTGTATGCATTGACTAACATATAGCATAACTTATCACGAAGGGCGATTCGTTCATTCACATTTTGAATTTGTATCCATGATCTTTGTCGGAAAGGATGAGCAAGCGAATCAATTACGCGTTCAGGTTTATTGGTATCCTTCTCAACTTTTGACAAAAGGGAACGCATGATATTGGCATAATATTCAGGGTTTTTTCGGTCATTCTTACCAACGATATTCTTGACTTTGGATTCAATTGAAGTTTCAATATTTGCAATGTTTGAAGAGTCATAATCGAACACTTTAAGTTGATAACTTGACTTTGGCATCATTCTCACCCAAATACGATCAGGAGTATTGGAATTGAATCCATTTGCTCTCAATTCATCGAGAATATAGGATGCAGCATCATAAGAAAGATTTGTCGTGGAGAGTGCAAGTGCTGCTCTTATTCCTAATTGACCCATCAAATCATCCGTGTGGTCAAATGATCGAAGGATGGCTTGTCTGATGAATTGACCTTGATTATATGATCGCTGTTTATCTCCTGCAGCATATACCTTGCGAGATCTGATCACACGCAAAGCGCTGGATGCATTCTCTTTATACCCCATGATTTCAATGATGCCCATCGCTTGTGAAAACCCAAATTCAACAAAGAAATCAATCTTCTTCACTTCGGTAACTCTTCTGATTTCTTTCATATAGCGATCACGGCCAAGGGTAAGACGAACATTGCCAATCAATTGACCACGCGGATCAGTGAATTTTGCATCTGCATATGTGCTGCGTGGCACGGAAATGACTTCCACACAACCTGAATCCAGGAAGAATCTCACAAGATGGTTGGCATCCGCTCGGGCGGTTTTTTCGCCCAATCTGGAGTCTATTCCTGTGATAAGAACACTAATGACTCTGCCTGATGGCATTGGGTAATCAATGTCATCTATGTCAACAGTCGTATCACCGATAATTGGCTGATACTGTTTTTCTTGCGTAGGTTCTTCTTGTTCAAGATCACCAATCTGCATATTCTGTTTTTGGACAGATTGCACTTTGTTTGATTCAACTCCTTTTTGAGGTTCCTGTGACGGTTGATTTTCTCCGCAAGAGATAAGTAAGAGTCCCGTGAATGCAATGATGCATGAATGTAGAATAAACTGTTTCATCATTTGTATCGGTATTGAATAAAAATCAATGTTGATATGCTTCTTGTTCAAGTTGTAAATAGTCTTGCACTGTTTTTGCATCGACCGTTTTATTTGTTCTATTGAATGCATCAATGAGTAAAGTACAAATACGATTGCGCAATTGTACTCGTTCTTGTTTATCCTTTACTTGCATCCATGCCTTTTGCTGAAATGGGAAGGCAAGTGCATTGATGACACGAGCAGGGTTTTTGGCTGAATCAACTGCGGCTTTTTTGACAAGATTTTGCAATCTTTTTGCATATCCTTCAGGTGTTTTTCGATCGCCCTCGAGCATTCCTTTAACCCTTTTCTCTATGCCGGATTCCAATTGCTCAACATTTGCTGAATCAAAATTCAAGTGTTTCATTTGAGAAAGGTAATTAGGTTTCATGCGCACCCAGATTCTTTCATGTCCCATCGAGCTGAACCCATGTTTTCTTACTTCCTCGAGTAAATAATTCGTGGCATCATAGGAAAGATTCGTGTTAGCCAAAGCAAGTGCGGCTCTGATGCCGACTTTTCCAATCAAATCATCAGTCTGATCGAATACCTTGAGAATTGCTTGTCTGATGAATTGTCCTTGATTATATGATCTTTGATGATCACCTGTTGTAAACGCTTTTCTAGAACGAAGTACGCGAAGAGTTGATGCCGCATTATCTTTATATCCCAGCAATTCTATGATTCCCATTGCTTGAGAAAAACCAAATTCAATATAATAATCAATGGATTTCACTTTTGCGATTTTTGTGATCTCACGGATATATCGCTCTTGTCCAAAAATCGATCGAACATTGGCGATGATATTTCCACCGGATGTATCGCCTTTGCGAATCATTG
>Ga0315906_10010854_pt1 | contig 10656 bp, 7 predicted proteins | sample LakEriMetagenome_4_FD_203526 | JGI IMG/M metagenome (GOLD analysis project Ga0315906, IMG submission 203526) | Freshwater fungal communities from buoy surface, Lake Erie, Ohio, United States - Buoy 2 MA122 | ecosystem: Environmental > Aquatic > Freshwater > Lake > Lake biofilm | place: USA: Lake...
CGTTTCGACACCGCGCGCACGATGTTCGCGCCGTGCACGGTCGCGACGCCAGCCATCGGGCACGCGTCGGCATACGGCAGCCCGTGCAACACATGCAGACGGAAACATTCCCACCAGTTCTCACGATGTTCAGCGACAAGCCCCGTGCGCACACGGTCGTGTGCCTCGGTGACAAGCGCTATCGCCCAGGCGCGCTCAAGTGCGGCGAGCGCGTGTGGCTCGGTCGACGCGGCGAGATCGCCAGGCGTACCACCCGATTCGCCGCCGACACCCACATCACCCCGCGCACGCCGACGCGACTCCGCGATCGCGCGGTTTCGCACATGAAGCAAAAGCCCGTTCAACAACCAGCGTCGCAGCGGGAGCCCGCTTGCGATCCAACGTTCGAGATAGTTTGCGTCGCCGAGGCGTGCGGCGAAGAAGTCGTTCACGAGATCGGCCGAATCACCGAAGTTCCGCAGACTGGAACCCTTCACATAAGCGCGCAACGGCTCGAAGTACCGCTCCATCACATGCCGCGCGACCTCGTCGTTCGCAACGCCGACGCGCTCCGAAAGCCAAGTGGCGTGTGTGGTCGGGAAGTGGTCGCGCGTCGGGGTGCCTTCGGTCATGGTGGCGAGATATGCAGAAGTTCTGCGTTCATGTCGGAGAGGACTTGCGTCGCGTCACGAGCGACCCCACGCACCGCTAATCCATTGCTGTGGCGTGCGGTCTGAGGACCAGGGAGCCTCTCGGAACCCACCGTGGTCCGAATCGGGGGCCGAACCTCGCCTCTCGCCCGATCTTCCCCGAGATCCCGCATGACTTCGTGACCATTCCTCAGCAAATTCTGAGACAACCCCCGCATGGACTCCATCGGCGCGCCACCCGTGCAAGGCACGGGTCGACCGGACATGAACGACGACTGCTCCGATCTCGCGGCGCTTGACGCGGGAGACCGGCAAGCGGGCGGACGGATCTACGACCGGCACGCCGCCGTGATCTTCGCGCTCTGTCGCGACGAGATCGGCGTGCGGAGCCGGGAGGACGCCGAGGACGCCGTGCAGGAGACCTTCCTGCGCGCCTTCCGCATGCGGGACCGCCTGACCGACTGCACCGGCTTCCGTTCGTGGCTCTACGCGATCGCGCGGCTCGTCTGCAAGGAACGCCGGGCCGCGCGCGCGAAGGGAAAGCGCGACGTCGGCTACGGCCTCGACGTCTCGCGCGACGCCAACCGTGGCGACGCGCGTGAAGGAGCCAACCGAATGTCACCACACGTCACACACTCCATGCTGGAGCGGCAGTCGGGCGAGGCACCGACCTCGTCGCTCGAGAAGCAGGAGGCGCTCCGGCGCCTCGGTAGCGCGATCGACGCGTTGCCCGAGGACATCCGCCTCGCGCTGCACCTCTTCTACATCGAACCAGACCCCGTCGACGCCGCGAAGCGCGCGCTTGGAATCTCCCGCGCGCAGTTCTACCGGCTCGTCACGCAGGCCCGCCAACTCATCGCCGCGCAGCTCTCGCGCGAGGACATGACGCCATGAACAACGCGCACAACGACGAAACGCCGAAGACCAACGACGACACGAATACGCCGGAGCCCGTGCGCGGTGATCGCCTCGACGAACTGCTGCGCAGCTGGCACGACGAGAACGCGAACGCCGCGCGTGCAATGCGCGATCGCGTGCTTGAGCGAGTGGAGCGCGACACGGCTGCCGCGACCAAGCTAGGCATCTCCGCCGCGAACAGACCGAACCCGACACGCACGCACGATCGCGATCGTGGTGTGATCGCGCGGATCGGCCTCAGCCGCTTCGCGCAGATCGCAGCGCTTCTTCTGCTCACGGTCCTGCTCGCCACGCTTTTCGTCAAGAACACCGAGAAGTCGGCGTTCGCCGACGGCGGCATTGCGCAAGTGCCTGAAGGCGGCGCGCTGGATGCGCTTGATGAGGACGGCATGACAATCGGGCCGTGTCCGCTACAGAAGACGGATGTCGCTGTCGAGATCAGCGGGCCCTTCGCACGCACGGTGGTCGAGCAGACCTACGCAAATCCATACACGCGCACGATCGAGGCCGTGTACACCTTTCCGCTTTCCGAGCGCGCCGCCGTCGACCGCATGACGATGATCGTGCGTGGACCAGCCGGCGAGCGCACGATCGAGGGAGAGGTCAAGGAGCGTTCCGCCGCGCGCGCCATCTACGAGGAGGCGCGCGAGTCGGGCTACGTCGCGAGCCTGCTCGAGCAGGAGCGTCCGAACATCTTCACGCAGTCGGTGGCGAACATCGAACCCGGCGCGACCGTCGTGATCCGCATCGCGACGATCGAGACGGTGCGTCGCAAGGACGGCGTGTCGAGCTACGTCTTCCCGATGGTGGTCGGCCCGCGCTACGTGCCCGGTGCACCCACGTCGATGCCGACGCTGCCCGAAGGCTGGACCGTGCGCCAGGGCATCGTGCTGCGCGGACCCGCGCGTGTCGATCCGAAGAACGGTGAACAAGGCACGTCGCCCGTCGGCACCGCGCGACTCACCGAGCTTCTCGAGAAGGCGATTCCCGTGCGGCCGACCGACGGCGCGGTGGTCGACCGCATGCTCGCGATTGGCGACGCGATCGCCTTTACCGCGAACTACGCGAACGGCAGCGCCGAGCGCGGCATCTATTCGCCCGCGACAGGCCTGGGCGAGGTGAACGGACGCTTCTTCTTCGCGCCGATGTCAAAGGACGGCGGCACCGGCTTCGCAAACGACACGGAGCAAGTACCCGATGCGAGCCGCATCACGCCGATGCCCGTCCCGCCGACCGAGCGCGCGGGTCACGACATCTCCGTGCGCGTCACGCTCGACACGGGCAGCGCTCCGATCGGCAAGGTCGAGAGCGATCTCCACGCGATCACGTCGAAGGACGACTCCGCGTCGCGCCGCACGATCTCGCTCGTCGACGCGAAGACGATCCCGAACCGCGACTTCATCCTCGAGTGGACCACCACGCAGACCTCGGTCGAGCCTGGCGTCTTCGCGCACGTCGCGGCGTCGGGAGACCCCTCGGCGCGTGGCGGCTACGTGACGGTCGTCCTCGATCCGCCGGCGCGCGTGGCGCCGAGCGAGATCCGTCCACGCGAACTCGTGTTCGTGCTCGACGTGTCGGGTTCGATGAACGGCTTCCCGATCGAGAAGTCGAAGGCGCTTGCGCGGAAGGCGATCGAGCGCATGCGCTCGACGGACACGTTCAACATCATCACCTTCGCGGGTGCGACGAGCGTGCTGTGGCCCGAGCCGAAGCCGGCGACCGACGAGAACAAGCGCGTCGCCGACGAGTTCGTGAACGGCGCCTACGGCTCCGGCGGCACCGAGATGATGGCGGCGATCAACGCGGCGCTCGTCCAGGACGGTCGCAGCGGACTGAAGCCCGCGAAGCTGCTCGACATGCCCGCCGACGGCCGCGGTGTGCGCATCGTGGTCGATGCGGCGGCGCTCGTCCGCGCCGGTTCAGGTTGGACGATCGACGCGGGCGCCGGCCGCTCGGTGAAGGCCGACATCGCGATCGCGATCCCCTCGAATCCGAAGAATGCCGGGATCATCCTCGACGGTACATGGGAGACGCGCGACGCAGACCGCGTGTTCGTCGCGAGGAGCGCGCGCTTCGAGGACGCCGATGCGCGCACGCGCTACGTCGTCTTTCTGACCGACGGCTACATCGGCAACGACCAGGCCATCGTGCAGGCGGTGCATGACAACGCGCGTGCGTCGCGCGTCCATAGCCTCGGCATCGGCAACAGCGTGAACCGCTTCCTCCTCGAGGAGATGGCGCGCGCCGGACGCGGTGCATGCGAGATCGTCACGCTGAGCGACGAGGCCGATGGCGCGATCGACCGGCTCATCCGCCGCATCGATGCGCCGGTGCTCACCGACATCACGCTCTCGATCGACGGCGCGCTCGGCATGCACGACATGCTGCCCGGCGGCGACCACCTTCCCGATCTCCACGACGAGGAGCCCATCGTCCTGATGGGACGGTTCGATCGCGCCGCGTCGGGCGAGATCGTGCTGCGTGGTCGCACGGGCGCCGGTGCCTGGGAGCGCCGCGTGCGCGTCGAGCTTCCGGCCGAGGAGCCGAAGCACGACGTCGTGAAGACGCTCTGGGCGCGCGCCAAGGTCGATGCACTGCTGCTTCCCCGCCTCGGCGACGTCGAGCAGGGCACGCTCGACGCGCGGACGAAGGCGGAAGTCATCCGGCTTGGCGAGGCTTACGCCATCGCAACGCCGTACACGAGTTTCGTGGCGGTCGAGAAGAGCCGCGTGACGGTTGGCGGTAAGCCGATGCTTGTCGCGGTGCCGGTCGAACTTCCGGATGGCACCAACTGGAACGGGTTCTTCGGCGAGGGCGGCTTCGAGATGCTGCCGATGAAGCCGAAGTCGGTGGCCGCGGGCGGTGCTGCGTCGGGCGGTGCCGTCGAGACGTTCTTCCTCAAGTTCCCTGCGAAGGCCGCGGATCGCGGACTGATCGAATCGTCGGCCGCGGTCGAACTCGAGCAGCAGCTGGCATTCCGTCTCGGAGTGGATGCCGCGATGGATGACGAGTCGGGATCGGTCGAGTCTTTCTTCGGCCGACGTGAACCGACTGGCGGCATCGCAGGGAAGCGTGGCGTGGTGCCCAACTCCGCGCCGCCCGGCGCGGTCGCGGGCGCGATGGCTGCTCCCGAGGTGGGACAAGCCACCGTTGCCGGTGCTGCCGTTCGATCGGATCCGAAGCCCGCGGGCCCGCCGCCTGCGCCTTCGGCGGGGGCTGGTGGTGTGGCGCGACCCGGGTCGAACACCCAGCGATTCGAACTGAGGGAAGCTCGCTCTGCCGAGCGGGCGGCTGGAGCCCCGCAGCAGGGCCAGGGCAGTGGTGGTCTGAGCGGAGGATTTGGCGGTCGTCGCGACGCTTCCGTCGGCCGTGGTGGAGATGGCGGAGGCGGCGGCGGCTTCGGTGGAGGCGGAGGTGGCGGCGGGAGTGGCGGCGATTCGACCCGACGCCAGCGCGAGGACCGTTCGCGCGAGAAGGGCGAGGCCGGCGTGGTCTTCAGCCGCGAGTTGAAGGAGCCTGCCAAGGACGTCGGCGATCGTGAATCCTCGGATGCACCGATCGACGCCATCGATGGAGCTGCGAACGCGTCGGATGCGAAGGGCGCGGTGGCAGACGCCGCCCCCGCGGTACTCCTCACCGCTCCCGAGCGCGATCGCCTTGTGCGTGTACTTGACCGTCGATTGCTTGTCCTGGCGCTTGCATCGCTTGTCGGCGAAGACGCGCAGGTGCCGGCGATGGCGAGCGAGCTCGGTCTCGGCGAAGGCACGATGCTCGAGGTCGCCATGAAGGTGTCGGTCGACGCGAAGGGCGCGATCGATGCGGCGACGCTCGAGTCGTTGCGCGCACTCGGCGTGACGATCGAGGATGACGTTGCGGAACGCGGACTGGTCGTCGCACGCCTCGCGCCACAACAGCTCGTGAAGGCCGCGCTCGTCGCGGGCGTGAAGCGGATCGAGCCGATCGTTTCCAAGGATTGAGCCCGTCCGCATGCGGCCTCGCCGCGGTTGGGACAAGACCGATACAGCACCGCCGGATGGCCTCAAAAGGCCTCCGGCGGCGTTGTTTTCGGGGTTGGGTGTGTGGTGACGCGGTGTTTGTCGCGCTTTTCACGGGTTCAGGGCACTCCGAGCCGATGAATTGCTCATGTCCTCGTTCGGCCCGTCGCCGATTCCGATCAACCCGCCCGGCGCGGTGCAGTCGTCGTTCATCGCGCAGCACGCCCAGGCGCCGAAGGCACGCGAGAAGACAAAGCCACAGGAAGCCGATGCGCGGCCGTTCGTCATCAAGGACGAGCTTCGGCTGTCGGATCCTCTGCAGGCCGATGCGGTCGATCCGAAGCCAGATGCGGCCGAGGAGTGGAAGCACCGCCGCCCGCGTACGCCGCACCGCGACCCGCGCCTGCCTGGCGCGCCGCGTGCAGAGGGCGATGGCGAAGGCGGTCGACTCGATATCCAGGCGTGAGTCTGCATGGATGGTGTGGGGCGATCGACGTGGGCTGACTCGTGATCTCGTGGGAATCGATCTCGTGGGAGTCACTCTCGTGGGAGTCACTCTCGTGGGAGTAGATACCTGGGAGTCGGTCGATCCTCAGTGTTCGTCGGATGGACTCCCACGTCCAACGTTCCGCAGACTTCGTCTGCGGGCATACAAGTCTTCCGAAGTCTCGAGCGTGCGAACTCTCACGCGTGGTGCATTCCCAAGCATTCGAGCGGTCGGAGTCGCTTGTTCTGTGTGCCCGCAGACGGAGGCGACGCCGAAGTCTGCGGAACGGATGACGTGCGCCCTCGATCCGCCGTTCTCGAAAGCGGCATCGATAGTCCCGTCTTCCCAAGCAACTCGATCTCAGCGTTTCCACCGATCCCGCGCGATCACGCCTTCGCCCAAGCCGCGCGGAGACGCGATTGCGCCTCGTCGCCCGCGATGATGCGCGCGCTGATCTCGGCAGCTTCCTCGGCGATCGCATCGTCCATCGAGCCATCGAGTTCGTTGAGCCACTGCTTCGTGGCGGCGAGCGCCTTCGGCCCGCCCTTTGCGAGTCGCTCAGCGAGCGCCTGCGCGGTCGTCGCGAGCTCACCTTCCGCGACAAGATGCGTGGCAAGTCCACGGCGGAAGCCCTCCTCGCCCGACATCGTGCCGCCCGCAAGCAGCATCGCCCGCGCGGCGCCTGCTCCGATCCGCTTCACGAGCCACGGCGCGACCACGGCGGGGCAGATGCCGAGATCGACCTCGGGATAGCCGAGCTTCGCCTCCGGATGCGTGACGGCGAAGTCGCACACGACCATCAGGCCGCACCCACCGCCGATCGCGGCACCCTGGACGCGCGCGATGGTGGGGATCGGAAGGCGACGGATCGCCCGCGAGACGCGCGACAGCGCGCGCAGCATGTCGCCCATCGCGACGGGATCGTCGGCAACGGCCTTGAGGTCCATGCCCGCGCAGAAGCTGCGGCCCTCGCCGCCAAGGACAAGGACGCGCGCGGCGGCATCCTTCGCGACGGCATCGACCGCCGCGCCAAACGCCGCGATCATCTCGCGCGAGAGGGCGTTGCGCGCCTCCGGACGCGCGAGTTCGACCGTGTGGATTCCGTGGGCGACGCTGTGCTTGACGAGCATGGCGGGAGCGTAGCAAGGCCCGCGCACGCTATCTTTCCGCGCATGCTCCCCTACGAAGTCCGCGACGGCGTGCACGTCCTCTTCCTCCAGCCGAACCCGGAGAAGCCGCGTGGCGGCGTCGTGGTACTCGACGCGTGGCTGATCGGCGAGATCAAGGCGACGCTCGCCAAGATCGCGACGGAGAAGCCGAAGGGCTTCGTCCTCGCGAGCGCGTCGCAGCGCGTGTTCGTGGCAGGTGCCGACCTCGCCGAGATCGACGCGCTCGACGACGCCGGGCTCGACGCGTATCTGCGCGCGGGCGCGGAGGCGTTCGCGATGATTCCCGCGCTCGGCTGCCCGAGCGCTGCGGCGATCCATGGTGCGACGCTCGGCGGCGGACTCGAGATCGCGATGCATTGCGACGCGCTCGTCGCGGCGATGCCCGCCGAGGGCGGCAAGCCGTGGCAGGTTGGTCTGCCCGAAGCCGGTCTCTGCATCTGCCCGGGCTGGGGTGGTACGCAGATGCTGCCCGCACGCATCCTGCCGGCGCTTGCGATCGAGCGGACGGCGACCGGTCAGACGTGGGCCTGCGGCGAGGCGCCTCAGTGCCTCTTCGATGTGCGCGCCGAGCCGGGAAGCGGTGCCGAGGGCGCGATCGCGGCCGCGATCACGTGGGTGAAGGCGCAGGACGCGTCGACCGGGTGCTTCGTTTCGATGAAGGCCCCGCGCCGCGCGATTTCGCCGAAGAACGCCGCCGCGATCACGCCGGCGTGCGACGAACTCGCCGCGAAGGTCGGCGGTACGAAGCACGGCGCCGCATGCCTCGACGCGGTGCGCGTTGGTCTCGCGAAGGGTTGGGAGGCCGCGGTCGCGTGCGAGCGCGCGCATCTCGTGAAGCTGCGTCACACGCCCGAGGCGCGCGCGAAGCTGGATGCGTTCTTGAAGAAGTGACGCGCTGGCCGGGCGAAGTGCGAACTGCGGTGATTCGTCCAGAGCCAACTCACGCAACGGAAGTTTTGCCAAGGACTTTGATTCGCACGAAGCGCGCCGTATACTCCGCCTGCCGAAAGGCCCAAGCACATCCCCCCCCCTGCAGCGAACAGCGCAGGCAGCAGGCCGCCGAAAGGCGGCCTCGCTTTCTTTTGGCGCTCGCAACCTGCTTCGCAACTTGCTCGCTCCGGCGTGAGTGACGTCGGTGGTCGGAGCGCTCGCAACCTGCTTCGCAACTTGCTCGCTCCGGCGTGAGTGACGTCGGTGGTCGGAGCGCTCGCAACCTGCTTCGCAACTCGCTCGCTCCGGCGCGAGCGATGTCGGTGGCTGGAACGCTCGCAACCTCGTTCGCCCGCTCACCAACCCGTCGGCCTTTCGATGACTCCATTCGCGTCGAAGAGGCGATCCGGCAACTGGGAGTTTGCGAGATCGGCCCGACGAACTGTCTTTAGGAACGACGCTTCTGTTGCGAGATGTCTTGATTGCCTGTGTGGGTGAGGATTGATCACTCCGACGGGAATGCCCCCAGCGCGGCGCGCGATCCGAATGGCGCTGCAGAGATCACTGTCATTCGAAATGACCGCGGCGGCTTGACAGGTCGAGGTCAGTGCGTGATGAACGAGATCGACCGCAAGGTTGACATCGGAGCCCTTCTCCGTCGTCTGGAGCACTGTCACGAGTTCGCCAACGGTTCCGTCTGGACGGAGACGCGGAAGTTTCCGTGGCCCCGCAACATGCCGGCCGAGTACGACTCGTACATCTGCGCCGGCCCTCTGCGCTCGAAGGTAGAGCTCGTGGCGCTCCGCGATCCGTCCATCGGCACCAACACGATCATGCAGTGGTGCCGTGTAGAGAAAGACCGTGTCCACGGCATGGCGCGGCCCCAGGATCCGCTGCGACATGCGGCGAAGATCGACCCAGCGCAGGCCCTGTGGCCGCGCGGCGCCGTAGTAGAAGTTGAAGCCGTCGATGTAGACGGCGGTGGGAAGTCCCCGCATCCTCATCCCCCGCATCCTCATCCCTCTCATGCTCGACGGCTGCGTGCCGATACCGAGCGCGACTTGCGCACACGCGCGACGATCGAGAGGGAGAGGCTACAGGCGCGAGTTCAGGCTCCGTCGTTTCCGGCACTTTTTCCGCGTACTCGTCGAAGAAGCTCGACGACGGCCACTTACGGACACACACCCCAAGCGCCGAGCACTTCTGCAAGATCGATGGCGTTGATGACACCGTCGCGATTGACGTCGGCGTTGGTCTTGCCCGTCGGCGCGTTGCCCCACGAACTCAGCACGGCCGCGAGATCAACCGCGTCGACGGTGCCGTTGCCGGAGATGTCGGCTGCCTCGCACGCGCAGGAGCGCCCGTCCTCGCAGCAGTCGGGGATGTTGTTGGCGTTCGTGTCTTCAAGTTCACCCGCGTGAATCTGCCCGTAGTCGACGATGCCGTCGGCGTTGCAGTCGGCGGACCATTCGATGAGCATGGAGATTGGACTTGGGCAGGACGAGGTGCCCGATCCGTTGAAGTCATTCCACACCATGTTTGTGATCGCGCGCCAGGTTCCCTTGTAGTGCAGGTGGTTCTCGGGACCGCAGCTGCAGTGACAGTTGTTGGGTTCACTCGTTCCTGCATTTGTCCACTGCGCCCAGCTCCAGGGCTCGTCTGAAGTCCACTGCCAGCCTGCACCGGGCTCGGCAAAGCTGGGACTCGCTGGATTTTGATACCCACCGAGCCACGGCCCAATCTCACCCAGTGTCCATGCTGCGGCATCGGCTGCGACCGTTCGAAGGAAGGTGTCTTCCGAGGCACTGGTCGGCGTTGCGAGATAGCCACCGATGGATACAGCATGATCGCGCGCGGCGGGCCATGACACACCGTTCGGTACGAGTATCAATGCATACCAATGCCCGTTCCCGCCGTCCTCGACGCGCCACTGGACGGCGTCCTGCGCAACCGCGCTCGACCCCATTGCGACCGCGGTTGCAACCGATACGCGTGCCGTCCAGTGCTTCATGTCTCGTGACTCCTCTTGGGCGATCCTCGCACCCGCGGGGGACATCGCCGCGGCCTGCGCCGAGGCGGGGGATCCGCGGGACGTGACTCCATGCGCGCAGAACGCCGAAATCACGAGGAACAGCGCGCTCGCCGCGATGGCACGAGGCCTTCTCGGACGGAGAGCGGGATCGGCGAGGTCGAGGATCCGCGCCGCGGAGCGCTGGTTGAGGTTTGGCGTCATGGAGCGGGTGTCACGTTCGGATGGGATATCCACTTGTCGTCGATCCGTGCGCGGGCGCTGCCCTCTCTGGCTTCGCATGGGAGTCCGTCGCCGACTGATGTTGTCTTCCGGCGGGCGTTGTACGTCGTGAACGAAGGACCGGCGCGCCTTCGGCGCGCCGTCCCTCGACGCCTGTGTCACGAGATGACCACGACCCTTCGGTCACTTCGCTCCCTCAGGGCTCGTGGCACCCAACGGCCTTCGGCCGTTGGCCTCCGGTTTCCGGTCGGCTTCGCCGACCGGGTGCCACGACCTC
>Ga0315906_10010857_pt1 | contig 10654 bp, 11 predicted proteins | sample LakEriMetagenome_4_FD_203526 | JGI IMG/M metagenome (GOLD analysis project Ga0315906, IMG submission 203526) | Freshwater fungal communities from buoy surface, Lake Erie, Ohio, United States - Buoy 2 MA122 | ecosystem: Environmental > Aquatic > Freshwater > Lake > Lake biofilm | place: USA...
ATTAAAGACAGGAATGTATTATTTGAGACGCAGAGGCAAGCATAAGGCACAGCAATTCACAATTGAACCAAAGAAGGCGGAAGAATGCATTGCTTGCAGTGCATAATAAATAAAAAAAAGTTTTATTATTTATTACATAACTTAATAAATATACAAAAAAAAGGAATATCCCCTTTGTTTTTGATTAATTAAATAATAATTTTATATTTGTTTTTATTTTTGCAGTTTTATATTAATAATATGTAATATGAATGTGGTCAAATTAATTAATAATTTTACACGATTTGCCAAGGACCATGCTTGAGTCTAAATCACATTCAATGAATTTTGAATTCTTAAAAGTAGTATTATTTAAAATAACATCTTTAAAAACACATTCATCAAACTTGACATTATCAAACACATAATTTGTGAAAGTGGTATCAATAAATGTGGCGCGAGTGATGGTGATGTTGGAGACTGTTTTGTCTTCTATGTGCCATTGACTGAAGTCGCAATATGAGTATCTGAGGATATTACCTCCATTATATTCCATAGTCCATTCATCACATTCATCACGAGGACAACATCCAATATGTTCAACGTAGTTTTCAATCTGAAGATCATTCATGTTTCGCAATGGCATGTCCATCAAATCTACATCTTCTTCGTCTCTTAGACGTTCGTCGTCTTCACGTCTTTGGCGTTCTTCCTCTTCGTCTATTAGACGTTCGCGTTCTTGTAACCTGGCACTCTCTTGCATGGCGAGTATTTTCCACATTTCTGGATTGGGTTTAAATTTATTTTCTTCCCGCCATGCCAAATACTCTTCCATTTCTTCTTCGCGGTCTTTCAAGTATTGACGTTCCCGTTCTTCGCGTTCTTCTCTCAGACGTCGTCGTTCAGATTCTGGTACTCTAAGGCGCGCTTGTTCTTTGACTGCTTGTTCTTGGCGCGCTTGTTCTTGGCGTTCTTCTCTCAGACCTCTGTGTTCAGCTTCTGACATTTTTTGGTATAATAATGTTTTAATAATAAATAATAAGCGTTTGGTGTAACAATGTTTTAATTTTATGTCTTTATTATTTTTGCAAAAAAATAGTTCAATTTTACGTCATTTACTCTGTTTCATTAGTGAGTTCTATCATTTTTTCATTCAAATTATTGCAATATGCAATGAATTGCTCTTTTTCAAATTTCTCTTTTTCAAGAAGGCTCTCCAACTGTTTAGTTTTGTTAAGCAAATCAACATATTTGGCACACAAACTGGTATCATAAAGCCGATTATATTCTAGCGAAAGTTCTTTGTATTCATATTTATACGTTTTGCAATTTCTCTCCAGATGCGCCACTTCTTTATCTAATGTTTTATTTTTGTTTTTCAAATTGGAAATACATTCTTTATAAATCTGGTCAACATTCAATGTAATTTCTTTATTATTATCCTTGATATACTGTTCAAAGTTAATAATACATTTCTCCAAATCATACTCAAGCCCCAATGGCGGAAGGCTGATTGCAAATGTTTTGGTTGATTTCTGGATTGTTTCTAAATTCTGTTTCAAAAATCCAATTTCCAATGGTGTAAATATATGCTCACTAATAATTTTATCGGGCAGTCGATTTCTATGGTTTTCTATTTGAGACATCATTATTTTTCCATCAACTTGAAAAATCTTCACATTTTTGTAAGTAGGATTTCTAGCGGATGGTGTCCAATCGCTCAATGTGATTTCCAACAGCACTGAGGAGGAGGTCATTATATATTTGGTGCAAAAAATATTTATTGATAAAATATAAAAATATTATTAATAAATAAATAAATAAGAATGAGCATAACAATTCAAATCCAGCAACGCAATGGAAAAAAATCAACCACATCGGTAGTTGGATTAGCCGAAAACCTGGACCTGAAAAAAATATTGTCGCATCTAAAAAAAACGTACCAGTGCAACGGATTTATATCGAAAGACTCCAAATTGGGTGAAGTCATTACTTTAACCGGCGACCAAAGAGAAAATGTGTGCAAATTCCTGGTGGAAGAACAAATAAATAGGACAGATGAAATTACTATTAAAGGAACATAAATAAATCAAAAAAAATATATTTAGACAGTAAATATATTTTTATACAATGAACCTTTTTCCAACAGCAAAGCCGTCTCTCACATACGTATCTTGTTTTGTGAATATAAATTGCAAAGAACCCCACAAAACCCACAGTTGGCGAATGGACAATTTTGCAAAAATTGCAAAAACAGGTGTTCCCATCGTTCTCTACGTGGATGCCGAGATTAAAGAAGCCTATAAAGATGAATGGACCAAATTTTCCAACGTGGTTTTGCGAGACGTGGATTATTCCAAATCGTGGACATATAAGGTCTGCAGCTTATACAATGGCAATTTGCCAGCTTCTCGCAACGTGGTGAAAGACACCTTTCTCTTTCTCTGTTTGATGAATATGAAAATCGAGTTTGTAGTGAATGCGGTCAATGAAAATCCATTTGATACACAGCATTTTGCGTGGATTGATTTCAATTTAACACACATATTCAAACGTAAAGAGGCAACGAGTAACTATATGAAATTCTTGACCACTTGCAAATGGAAATCCAAATTTATTGCAAATCCCGGTTGTTGGGAGAAAGGGCAAGGAATGGAAAGCATTGTAGACAATATTAATTGGCGGTTTTGCGGCGGATTCATGATTGGTGACGGCCAATCCTTTCTCGACTTATTCGACCTTTATTTGGAACATTTTACTGTGTTCATGCACCGGTACCGCCACATTACTTGGGAGGTCAATTTCTGGGCATGGTTAGAAGTTAATGCTGGTTGGGAAATTATTTGGTTCAAGGCCGACCATGACGACAGCATTGTCCGCATTCCATCGCATCTTTTTTCCAGATGCATTGCCGACGAAACCGGAATGGCAACCGTGCGATACGCGTTTCCAGAGAAACCCGGGTTCTATCCATCATCCAGTAGTTATGTATTCTTTGATGGGCAGCACATTTTGAACGTGCGATACGTCAATTATAAGTTGGACGACTATGGCAGATACCACATTAATCACCCAAAGGGCAATTTGGAGACACTTAACTTGCGGTGTTATTTGACGGATGATTTAAAAGAAATTTTACCGGACCCTGAGTTTATGTGGGAGGGGATGATTGGGCTTCGCGAATATGACAAATCCATTACAGGATTGGAAGACGTGCGATTATTTATTAGTGGAAATCAGCTGAAGTATGTGGCAACCAACAAATCTTACCACGTGATGCAGAAAATCCGGATGATAACCGGCGATTACTCTGCATCCATGGCGATGTTTGAGAATGGCCGCGTTTTAGAACCGCCAACAGATACATATTGCGAGAAGAACTGGATACCGATAAGTAAGCAAAGCGACAGATTCATATACCGATGGGCACCATTTGAAATCGGCGAATTGGAAGGTGATACACTGAAAATTATCAAATCGGTTCCTACAGAACAGCTGATAACAATCCGTGGTTCAACCCCGCCGCAATGGTCGGAAAAAGACCAATGCTATTATTGCGTGGTGCATTATTGCGAACATGTGCATGGGGCAAAAACGCTGGCCTACTATCATATGCTGGTGAAATTAGATAGTGAATTTGTGCCGTTTGAGTGGTCGAATGTGTTTCATTTCAACCGAGTGGGAATCCAGTATTGTATTGGTTTTACGATATTGGACAATGGGTTTGCGTTCTGGTTTTCGGAACATGATGGGAACCCGGGGTTTTTACGAGTATAATTATTTCTTTTTGCTGCGTCTTGATTTTTTAGATTTTTTGTTTCTTTTTCTACGAGAACCACCCGGTACGGGTGGTCTTTCCATTGGCATATCGGAATCAGAACCACCAGTTTTGACATCAGGATCAGGTATTGAATCCTCTTTTTCGTATAACAAAATTGTCCAATTTTTTTCTATTTCTTCTTTATTTTTGTAAGTATACAATGGTTTCCTATCAGAATCATTATATTCATTTTTATCTTGGATAGATTCGTAAAAATAATGACCACTATTTGGGGTTGCACCAGAATGAACAACAACGCCAATAAGTTTAAATTTACTACTATTTACAGTTATTTTTTCGTCAAATACAACCTTAGTTAATTGTTTTGTAGGTTTTTCTCCAGAAACGACAGCCTTTTTCTCTCTAACAAGTGTTACCAAAAGGTATTTTGAAAAATCACTGTATTCTGGAATAATATTATTATACATACATACGTTGATTTTTGATAACAAGGTTTCTAATTCATTATCATTACTAGAAGGATTCATTTCTTTTAATTCATTCATGGTTTTATCAATTTCTCTTTTATCACAAGGGGTTTGTCTTTTTTCTTTTTTATTTGAATTAAACATTGTTTGAACAGTTAAATCTGTTTTTTTTTCATCTTCTTCATCCAATTTTAACATAATATTTGTTGCTGAATCTGGGTTAGGGTCCCTTAGTATAATTCCGGTTTCATTTCCATCATCATTTAAATAATATTTTTTTTCTTTTTCTTTAAGTCCAAACATTTCATTAATTTTTAATAAATTTATAGAATTACTACCTGGTGGTTCAGTCTTTATTTTAAGTTTTTGAATAAATTCAAACGAATCTTGTTGTTTGTTAATCTCATCCGGAAACAATAAAACTGGAATCAATGATGTTTCGTATGTAATTTTGATATTATCACCACGAATATATTTAAATATTTGTTTGAGTAAATGACCAAAAATATTTTTATATTCATCTGGTGAAATATCTTTTGGCAGCCAAGACCAAGTTGGATTTGCATCTTTTTCTTTTTGTTCCAATGTTTCAAATTCTTTTCTATCATCTCCTTCTTTTAAAGAATCTTCAAGTTCTTTTTTTCTTTGTTTGTCAGCTTCCGTAAATGTGCCAAATGATGACACGATTTTATCCATTTCTATTGCGTGTTTTGTAAAAAAACTTTGATCCCAAATTGTATCAATAATATAGTTTCTAAATTTTTCTGCATCATATAACATTTGATAAATACCATTTGCCCAACAACTATTACCAACGTTATCAACACCTCTTCTTACACCACCAACTACGGGTTCTTCAGTTTTAGTTACAGTAGAATCAGCAGCAGCAGCAGCAGCAGCAGCAGCAGCAGCAGCAGGATCAGTTACAGCAGGATCAGTTACAGCAGGATCAGTTACAGCAGCGGCAGAAGCAGCAGCATCAGCATCAGCCTTTTTAGCAGCAGCATCAGTTTCAGTTTCAGTTACAGTTACAGCAGCAGCAGCAGCAGCAGCAGCAGCATCAGCCTTTTCAGCAGTTAAAAACGCTTCATCCAATAGTTTTAATTTATCCAATTCTGAGAACTCTGGATTATCGTCCCAAACCACATTATAATTGGAACCATCAAAATTAAAACAAACTTGTTTATTATTTACTGTAGTACTACAATTTCCTGTTATTTTCTCAATTTTTACAACAAATACATTACCATAATCCTCAGCAGTTGGAACAGCAGTTTCTGTAATTGTACTTTTATTTACATACATATATCGTATATTATCACTCATTATATATTTAAACAATACATTTTTTTAAATATATTACTCCTAAAAAACATTAATCCACCCTCTCCATCGAATCATCAGCTTCAATAGAAGCCGTTCCAAACCCATTGGTTGGCTTTATCTCTGCAACCTCTCTCTCCTCAAAATTAACAGTCTTGGTTACACCTACCAACTCACCATCTTCGGTCATTGTCTGAGTAAGCTTGTTGCCAGATTCACGCGCCTTTTTCACGTTCTCCTCGATCGCCTTTCTCTTTGCATCACGTATGCGTTGGTCAAACTCCTGCTTTGCCTTCTCCTCATTCTTCAACTTCTCGTGATGCAACTGATTTAGCTCTTCCTCCATAAACTCAACACGACCCGTCTTGTAGGCATCAGGATCCCAAGGCATCCAAATACCAACTGGCCCTACAAAAATGTCGTGATTCGGGTCCGACTCTCTCAACTTCTTGGCACGCATCTCAGCCTCCGCCTGACTAGAATATGCACCACGAATTTTGATACCACGCACAGATGTTTTAAAATCATTATGTTTGTTGAAATCTTCGGTTAAACGTTCTTCATTCTTATCCATAAAATTCTTGAAATCGTCGGCAACCGAATAAGACTTTAGGTGTTTTTTCTCCTCCGTTACATATTCCTTCATATCAGCCATCACATCATCCAACTTTAGCTTATATTTGAATGCAACAAAATTCATAAAATCACCAAACTTCTCAATAGATTTACTAAACTCCCATTGCTGAACAAACTTCTCAAAAATGTATTGTTCGCGTTGCTTTAGCACTTTTTCGGGGGAAATAAAAGAGATGCAAACAAACTTTTGAGAAGGGATTGTGGCATCCTCTTCGCACAAATCCACATAATTGGGATTTTTAGAACCATTATCTAATTTCTTTTTTTCAAATCCAGACATTTAGAAATAATATACTATTTATTGATTGAAGGTTTTAAGTATTTTAACAACAATATAATTAAATCTTGATGATTTTTTTATTGGTTTAGTATATATAAAATGTCGCACGAAATTGTCAAGAAAGCCATTAAGTACATCGTTGAAGGTATTATTGTTGCATTTGCTTCTTACGTGATTCCCAAGCAGTCATTGAAACTTGAGGAGGTCACTGTTATTGCATTGGTTGCTGCCGCTACCCTTGCTATTTTAGATACTTTTATTCCCTCAATGGGCGTATCTTCTAGACAGGGCGCTGGTCTCGCCATCGGCACTGGACTTGTAGGCGGTGTTCGCATTGCGGGTGGTATGTAAATAAAAGAAACCTACGGTTTCTCTTAAACTCTTCCCTTTTTTTAGAACCTCCCTTTTTTTGAAAAAAATAAAACCCTGTGATGTTTTATTTTTTAGAAAACGGTATAAACATTAAACCCATGTTTTATCAGCAAAAAATGAATTTACTTTTAGATTTAAAAACCATCTGTACTACCAACATTTTTTTAATGGAAACAAAACCAAATATGTTGTTTGACGGTATTTTTACCAAAATTAATTACTGCGATGAATTTTTCACAATGTATGGAATATATATTAATATACCAACTGAAGACCCAAATTACAAAATTACAATGAATGAATTAATAAAATTAGAAACCGAATTGTTACATATATATGGTAAATCAAAACCACTTAGTTATAAAATGGTTTTTAAATTAGCCGAATTTTTACAAACAAAATTTACAACAAAAAATAAACAAAATTGTTTAAAAATATCAGGTATATGGGAAAATAAAAACAATGAATATGGTCTTTCATTCAAATTTTAATTTGTCTGCGTGTTTTTTTTTTATTACGACGACGATAACCACCTTTATTGCCTTCTTTATTATTTTTTTGTGTTTTAAATTTAGAATTTACAACACCAATATATTCGGTTGTATCTTTCACATTTTCCAAATCAATATAGTTATATAATTGCACATTTTGACTATCTTCTTCGGTATTTTTAATTAAATAGTTTAAATTTTTTCCTAATCTATGTGAATTGTAGTTACATAAAAATGTATAATTGGTTGTCGTAATTTTTCCTCCAACCAATGCAATACCAATTTGAATTTCATATACTCCATTTCCAATTTTATCAATTCCGGAATAATTTTTTCCGTCTTTTTCAAACAACTCAAAAAACCTGGAAAAATCATTTTTATTAACTAACGAATTTTTAAGATTCTTATCTGTTGATACACGTTTTGGTGGTAAATATTCAACAATTTCTTTAATATATGTTTCATGAATTTCAATTTCCGGAGTAGTTTTTTTTAAATAATCAAAAAACTCTGTTCTATAATATTGATCTGAATTTCTATTGTAGTAACTTGGTGTAGTGATAATAAATTGTTCGACAAATGTTTTAATAAATTGATTGTACAATTTTTGTTCATCATTATCAAAAAGTAAAAAATATAAAATGCAAATATTTTTGTCAGGTAGTAGTTCATATTTACTAGTTTTTGAATCATAAACAATTTTTGTTTTCAAATATTTTTTAATATTTATCAGTTTAGTACTATCATCGTCACTACTAGAAACAATATCTTGTATTTTTGTTTCAGTTATATTTTCATCAATATAATTAAATATCATTTTATAATATTTTTTAATTTTTTGATAAAGTTGATAATATGTAGGATTACTCGAGATTGTATTTAACCAAATTACCTGAATTACAGTCGAAACCTTTCCAATATTCAAGTATACATATTCTCTTGTTTTAAATGTTCGTTTTATCATATTCATTAAATCCAAATTAGTGTCATCCATTAATGTTACTTGGTCCTGTATTGGAAATGAAATTGGAAATAATGCATTCAACATAATTGTAATATTTTCTTTTACTATTGCATTGTTGATTTCTTTTTTTTTAGAAAGTTTAGATAAATAATTTACAAAATCATCTTTATTATTTATTGGAGTTTTTGGTTTTTCATCAAGATTGTCAATAATATTTTGTTTGTTAAGTTTAGATATTCTTGATATTATTGATTTTAAATCTTTTGGATCTTTTGGACCTGAATAAAAATTTAGATTATCCATTGTTTCCTGAATTTTTTTTTCAAACACAGTATCATCAACATTATTTGCACTTACGAAATTTTTTTGTTTTTTTTTTATTTTTGATGCAGATACAAAATTATAAAATTGTATGCGATCAAAAAACAAACTAACGCGTTCGGACAAAGTTTTATAATTTAATATGTCTTTGCTGTATCTGTAGTTTGTGCATAAAAATGGATATTTTCCAGAAACAGGTTTATCAATTTTAAACTTATCTGCTGTTAATTCTTCAATAGTATCCTTATTTGTATGCATTTGAATTTTTAACTCAACTATTTCTAAATCTTGTGACATTTCTTATTATAAACTAGAGAGAAAATAATAAGAAACATTTTTATTTTGCAGATGCGCAATTGCATTTTTTGGTTTCTTTTTGCTCTACGTATTTTTCAACTGTAGATTTTGCCTTTACATAGTCATCATGCGAAATATCTTCATCTATATTTTGGTAGTATTCTTTGAGTTCGTGGGGCAAAACGCATAAACTGCTGTTTTCGTTAAAAAGAAAATCAAATAATACTATAAAAATTAAGGTTAGACCAGCTGCAACATAAATGTCGCGGGTTCCCATCCACGCCATTGCAAAAACAAGGATTTGTCGGCTAAACGTATATTTCAAATACATCTCTGCAGTTTTTCCAAATTTAAAGGTCACAAATTTGGACGCAATGTTCAGCGTAATAATCATTAACCCTGCAAACATTTTACTTGTGTTTAAATCCAATATTTTATTGTGCATACCTTTGAAAAATGAATCGGAATTTGATTTTACCATTTATATGTTATTTGTAGATTTTAAGGGAACTCGTCGTTCCCTTAAAATCCCATACTTTTAAGGGAAGAGTCAAAGACGTAAACTTGTTGAACCGTAGGTTTCTTTTACCGTAGATTTCCTTTACATTAGGGTTCCTTTACCGTTGGTTTCCTTTACAGTAGGGTTCCTTTAAAGGGAAGGTTCAAAAGGAAACCGTAGGTTTCCTTTACAGTAGGGTTCCTTTAAAGGGAAGGTTCAAAAGGAAACCGTTGGTTTCCTTTGGTTCAAATGGTTCAGATAATCCAAAAAATTTAGAAAACGCATCAAACAAATCATTTGACGTTTTGGAAATCAGTTTGCTTTCTGTTTCCAACTTGGCCTCAATAATGTTATAATTGCATGTTCGGTCGCACGGGTTGCACTTTGTTTTTTCATTAAATTTAATTTCGCTATATACGTGATCAGCCATCTCTGATTTTACTGGAAAATCTTTATACATTAGAACACCATTTTTGCATTTCTCTTTAATGAATTCATCCTTTGCAGCATTGAAGTTGTCTACAGTTATGATTGGACCAAAACCTTCTAAAGATGCTGATGTTGATGTATCTTCAATTTCAGGTAAATTAGTGCCATCTTCTACAACATTTTCTTTTTTCACTTCTTTTTTTACTTCTTCTGCAAATCCCTCAATTTCTGTTCTTTGATAATACCAAATAACTAGAATGCAGCAAGCAGTTCCATAAATAAAATCCATACGAGTGTAATAAAGAATTAACATTACTGCAAACAATTTTCCTAAAATACTGTGACTTAATTTTGTAAATTCATAGCGAAATGATGCATACAACAGTATTAAAACAATTGGAATAAATTGCATAACAACTGAATTATTTTTGAAATAATTAGTTGTTTCTTTTAAAAATTTTTTTGCGATTATTGTATTCATTATTATTTCGTTTATATATATAACTAATAGAAGATGTCATTATTAAATACTGCTTCTCCTTGGAATTCATCGGGGTCGGATACACGAAGAAAAAGAATAATTGGAAAAGATAATCGAAAAACACAAAAAGCACCATTAAGAGATGAAGATGATGACAAATCAGATTTTGATGAAAACGAGGTATCTGAATCTATGCAAAACACAGTTTCTTTGAATGAAAGTCGTGGAAACGCTATTAATGATTTACTAAACAAAATTACTTCCACACAGGTGGGAGAAGGACTTGCCGATTTTAAACCAGTTTCTACGGTATCAAAAGATTTAGCAAAGACGC
>Ga0315906_10010863_pt1 | contig 10651 bp, 11 predicted proteins | sample LakEriMetagenome_4_FD_203526 | JGI IMG/M metagenome (GOLD analysis project Ga0315906, IMG submission 203526) | Freshwater fungal communities from buoy surface, Lake Erie, Ohio, United States - Buoy 2 MA122 | ecosystem: Environmental > Aquatic > Freshwater > Lake > Lake biofilm | place: USA...
ATGTAGATTATGCGGTCCAAAAAAATATTTTATGTGTAAGTAGTCCAGAAGGTAACAAAGATGCTGTTGCCGAACAATGTCTTGGTGTTTTGCTTTCTATGATGCACAATGTTTTCAAAGCGGGTTTGCAGGTAAGAGTAGGGAAATGGTTAAGAGAAGAAAACAGGGGAATTGAATTGGGTGGAAAGACTGTAGGTATTATTGGATATGGTAACACCGGATCAGCTTTTGCAGCTTTGCTGGCGCCATTTGGAGTAAAAGTTTTGGCATATGATAAATACAAAACTGGATTTGCAAAAAATCATGTACAAGAAGTAAGTCTTGAAGAACTGCTCAACAAGGTTGATGTTGTTAGCTTTCATTTGCCATTAAATAATGAGACGCATTATTTTGCCAATGTTGATTTTTTTCAATCCCTTCAAAAGCCAGTTTTTCTCTTAAATGCGAGTCGCGGTAAAATTGTAAACACAGCAGCATTGTCTCAGGCAATTGATGAAGGAAAAATAATTGCTGCTGGTCTCGATGTAATTGAAAATGAAAATATAAACTCCTATACAGAAGAAGAGCTCAAACATTTTTTAAATCTGGCCAATCGGGAAAATGTATGGATTACGCCACATATAGCTGGATACAGCAAAGAAGCGCTTGGGAAAATGGCTAAAGTGTTGATTTTCAAGCTAGATGAGGCTGGAATGGGGTAATTTCAAATTTTTCTTAACTTTGCAATACAGCAACGCTTCAGATTTTTCTGGGGCGTTGCTATTTTTTTCAAATCAAGCAACTGAAAAACTACCGTATGAGTGTAATGTATGTAACCAAAGAGACCTTGGATCAAATGCGTGCTGAACTTCAACATATGAAGGCGGTCGAAAGGCCTGCTGCATCAAAAGCAATTGCTGAAGCGAGAGAAAAAGGAGATCTGAAGGAAAATGCTGAATATGATGCGGCTAAGGAAGCTCAAGGTTTATTGGAAGCCAAGATCAGCAGAATGGAATCGGAACTTGCTACAGCAAGAATTTTGGATGCAACCACAATTGACACAAGTAAGGTTTCAATTCTCACAAAAGTAACCATTACCAACAAGGCAACTAAGAAGTCGATGACCTATCAAATCGTTTCTGAAAAAGAAGCTGATTTGAAACTGCAGAAAATTTCTGTGACATCTCCTATTGGTAAAGGTTTATTGGGTAAAAAAGTTGGTGATGATGCAGAGATTCAAACACCCAACGGAAAAATCTTTTTTCAAATCGATAACATATCTATTTGATAGCATGGCATCCATTTTTTCAAAAATCATTGCAGGTGAAATACCCAGTTATAAGATAGCTGAAAACGAAAGATTTTATGCTTTTCTTGATGTTTTTCCTTTAGTACATGGGCATACTTTGGTTGTGCCTAAACAGGAAGTGGATAAACTTTACGAATTGAATGATGATGATTTGTCTTCTTTGCTTCAGTTTGCAAAGCCCATTGCCAAAGCCATTGAACAAGCATTTCCATGCAAACGTTGTGGGATGTCAGTTATTGGATTAGAAGTGCCTCATGCTCATTTACACTTGGTGCCCATTAATACTGCAGATGATTTGAATTTTACTCGTGCTAAAATCAAACCTTCCGAAGAAGAATTGGCAAATGCACAAATGAAAATTCTTGCACAGTTGAAAATCAATAGTAACTGATATCATGTTGAAACAAGAGCTATTGTTTAACCTCTTTATTGCAGTACTTTCTGTACTGGGACTATTTGATATCATTTATACGTTTACGGGAGCTTCTGCTCAATTGGGTATCCTTTATCCATCCGCTCATGTGTTACTTAATATCGTTGGATTTGTAGCTATATCTTTTATATGGTCACGCGACAAATGGGCGAACTGGTTATTCCTGGGAGTAGTATTATCTCATTTGTTATTGGATCTTGTAGTAGGAGGATTTCACTGGCTCAAATTACTGTTGCTCATTCCCGCACTTTATTTCTTTATAGTCAAGAGATAAGGCATTAATCTAGGAGTAAGTTTATTTTTGTTTGATGCGATCTGGATTCTTTTTCAGAAAACTGTCCCAGTCGGCCGACTTTTTTGAACTGCTCTTCTTTTTAGCTGTACTAACTGTGTTAACTCCATTGGCATTGAAATGGTGACAAACAGCAACAGCCAGCGCATCTGATGCGTCATAATATTTCAAGGTATGTTTCAATGGCATGATATTGTTCAGCATTTTCCAAATCTGTTCTTTATCTGCATTACCATTTCCTGTTATGGATTGTTTTACTTTCTTGGGGGAGTATTCTGCAACTGGTATATCATTGGATATGGCTACCGCTATCGCTACACCTTGTGCTCTCCCTAGCTTAAGCATGCTCTGCACATTTTTACCAAAAAACGGTGCCTCAATGGCCATAGCATTTGGCTGGTATTTATCGATCAGGGTTTGAATGACTTTATTGATGATTCCTAAGCGCTCAAACATGTCTTTTTTGCCATTCAGCTTTACTACATCCATCTCCAGCATTTCCATTTTATTCCCTTGGGTGGATAAAATACTGTAACCCATAATGACCGTCCCAGGATCTATGCCTAAAATAATTTTATGTTTCTGAGTCAACTGGGTTTAATTTTGGGTTCAAGGAAACTGATTGAACAAAAGTATCAAAATATTCATCAATTACGTGCTGAGCCCTTTGCTCTTTGCATGGCTTGCTTTCAGTGTATTTGAGGAAGTATCTTCTCAGAAGGATCTTCCACTTTACATCAGCAGATTGTACAATAGCATAAATGAATATACATTTTTGATGCTTCTGTTGGTGCTATTTTTCATGTTCGTTCAATGGATGATTGAAGCAAAAAAATGGCAATTGCTATTGAATGGCACTATCAACTTGTCTTTTTTTAAGGCACTGAAAATGATTTTCATGGGAATTTCATTTTCAATAGCCACACCGAATAGGGTGGGTGAATTTGTAGGAAGGATTTTTCATTTGCCACAGGAGGCAAGGGTACAAGGAACGGGATTTACATTTATTGGAAATTTTGCACAATTGATCGCGACTTGTATAGCTGGTGCTATTGGTATCAACTTAATTGAAGTCGGAATTCTATTCAATCAGAATACAACATTTCATATCCCTGTATTTTTATTGCAAATAGTATCTCCCTTCCTTGCTTTGTTTTTATTGTTTGTTTATTTCAAGGCGAGTCTTTTTTTCTCTTGGATCGCTCATCTTAGATACATGAAAAGATGGAAGGATCAGTTCATCCAGCTTTCAATTTTACCTGTACAAGTTTTATTGAATGTATTGTTTTTGTCGCTAATACGCTATGGTGTTTTCTTGCTGCAATATTGGCTGATGTTCGAAGCAGTTGATTTGTCGCTTGATTTCCCCCAAATGTGCATCTCAATTTCAGTATTGTTGTTCATGTTGTCTATTGTGCCAACCATATCTTTAGTAGAGTTGGGACTCCGATGGCAACTTTCTATATTGTTATTTGCTCCCCTTACATCTAATGTAACTGCTCTAACTATGGGGGTTACTCTTATTTGGCTTTTCAATATGGTTCTTCCTGCAGGAATAGGGGCTATTGCGATGTTGACGAATAAAGGGCAAAAAAATTGATGCTAAGCCAATTTTAAGAAAAAATTATTGATGTTTTAAATTAGAGAACAAAATCCATGCCTCAATGGTTTTATATTTGTTCTATGTCTATTTTCAAAAAAATCATACTGTTAATTCTCCTGAGTAGTGCTACTATTCGGTTAAGTGCCGGTAATGATTTCTGCGGAGTTTCAAATTTTTCCTTTTCTGGAGGTGAGGTTATCACCTTTAAGGTTTTTTATAATGTAATTGGACTTTATGTTGATGCAGGTACTGCATCTTTCACTGTTTCCAATACACGGTTAAACAATAAACCTGTATACCATATTGTTGGGCTGGGCACTTCTAATCCTTCATACGACTGGATTTTCAAAGTGCGTGACAGGTATGAAACATATATTGATACTACAACTTTAAAGCCTTATCGTTTTGTTCGACATGTGGAAGAGGGCGGATATCGTAAAGATGAGTTGGTCAATTTTTATCATGATGAATCAAAAGCAGTAAGTACAAAAGGCACTTTCAGTATTAATAATTGCATGCAGGATGTCTTAAGCTCAATTTATTTTGCTCGGAATATTGATTTTTCTAAATATAAAATAGGCGACAAAATAAATTTCAATATGTTTCTGGACGATGAGGTCCACAGCATCTATATCCGTTATTTGGGTAAAGAAATTATCAAAACCCGTTATGGTAAATTCAGGGCCATTAAGTTCAAGCCTATGCTGATCAAGGGTACAATATTCCAGGGTGGTGAATTGATGACTGTATGGGTTTCAGATGACCTCAATAGAGTACCATTGAGGGTTGAAAGTCCAATTACGGTGGGCAGCGTAAAAGTAGACATGATGGGCTACAAGAACCTGCGTTATCCAATGAAGTCAATGATGAAGTTCAATTGATGTCTATACTGAATCAAGGTTAAATACCTCTTTCCTTTTATATCCCTTTTCAGTTAATTCTACCGTGCAACATTCGCCAGCTGGGTCATGTTCAAAGAAAAGGATATAGTTTTCCTCACAGGCTTTTTTAAGAAATATTTCTTTTTCTATCAACGTCGTCATAGGAAACATGTCATATCCCATTACATAGGGTAGTGGTACATGCATTGACGATGGAATCAAATCTGCCATGTAGCAAATAGTTTTCCCTTTGTATTTGATCAGCGGCAACATCATGGATTGTGTATGGCCATGTGCAAAGAGAATATCAATGTTATTCGAAAATGGAGTAAGTTCTCCGTCTTTTTCTTCAATAAACTGTAGTTGACCATACTCTTGAAGAGGCACAAAATTTTCTTTCAGGAAAGAAGCTTTTTCTCTGCTGTTGGGGTTGATGGCCCATTCCCAATGTTTTGTTGTGCTCCAATATATGGCGTTTTGGAAAGCGGGCGTTAGTTTTTCGTTTGTCAGTTTGACTGCTCCTCCGCAATGATCAAAATGTAAGTGAGTAAGAATAACATCAGTGATATCATCTGCTGAAAACCCCAATTGATTCAATGATTTCATCAATTCACCTTCTCCATGGAGGTGGTAGTGGCTGAAGAATTTTTCAGATTGTTTGGTGCCCATACCAGTATCAATCAAAATCCTTCTTTCACCATCAACTACTAGCATACAACGCATCGACCAGGAACAAAGATTGTTTTCGTCAGCCGGATTGAGTTTGTTCCAAATAACTTTTGGTACAACTCCAAACATGGCACCGCCGTCTAACTTGAAAAAACCTGTATCAACTGAATAGACTTGCATAATTATCTTTTGTAACAACTTTTTTAGTGTAGAGTAAAGAGAATAAGCTCAAGATGAAAAATACCATCAATACTAAAATTGAGTTTCTCATACTTCCGGTTAATTCTTCATTGTATGCGAAAAGGAATAAACCTATGGTAAGTGCAATTTTTTCAGTTACATCATAGAAGCTAAAAAAAGCAGTCGTATCCTGTGTCTCTGGAAGTAGTTTAGCGTAGGTGCTTCTGCTCATAGATTGAATTCCGCCCATTACCAATCCAACGCATGCTGCAAGAATGTAAAACTCTGTCTGTGATTTGATGAAGTATCCCCAAATACAAATGACGATCCAAATAGAAATGCCAATAATCATGGTAGCGATATTACCAATCAGTTTTGAAATTCTGCTAAGTGCAATCGCACCAAAGATGGCAACAATTTGAATCAATAAAATGGTGACCAATAATTTGGGTTCATCTTCTGGTTTGGGAAAAATTTCTTTCTTGCTGTAGCCTGCAGCTACAAGCATTACCGTCTGTACACCAACACTGAGCAAGAAAAAGGTACCCAAGAATCTTTTTAATGCAGCAATTTGTTTTGCTTGGTTCCAGACCAATTTTAGTTCATGAAAGCCATTCACCAAAAGATGCTTTTTTAGTTTTTTATTGGATTCTGTATTATTTGGAAGATGGCGAAATGCAATTTGCGCGAAACCCAGCCACCAGCATCCAACCAGCAAAAATGAAATTCTTGGTCCTAGTGTTTTATCAGTCGTGTCCAGTCCAAATAATTCTGGTTTCAAAATGATGGCAAAGCAAATGAGTTGAAGTATGACACTGCCAATGTATCCCATGGCATAACCCCTTGCACTCAAGCGGTCTCTGTCTTCAGGGGCAGCAATATCCGGCAGATAAGAATTGTAGAACACCCAGCTGTTCCAAAAACCCAAAGCAGCAATTGAGAAGAAAATGATGCCATACTCAATCTTATCTGGAGTAAAAAAGAACAAGGCAGCACAGGACAAAGAACCCATCAGTGTAAATGCACGCATAAATGCCTTTTTATTGCCTCTGTAATCGGCAATAGAAGACATAATTGGAGAGGTAATTGCAACGATTAGAAATACAAATGCTAGAGCATAATTCTGTAAAGCTGTATTGATGATTTTTAATCCAAAAAAATCGACGTAAGAAAGTGAATTGGGATCACTGCTGGTAGTGATTGCTACATAATATGCAGGAAAAATAGTCGAAGTTATAACCAGGTTATACGTACTGTTTGCCCAATCGTACATCGTCCAGGCATTCTGTATCTTTTTATTATTTTTCATATGCTAAAGCTTACCCATCAAGATAAGCATTATTAGGACAGACCCAACAATAATTCTGTACCAGCCAAACAGTCTAAAGCCATTTTTCTGTAGAAAGGAAATAAGGAATTTGATGGCAATCAGTGCTACAATAAAAGCAATTAAAGAACCTATTAGAATCAATTCTATACCTGCGTTATTGAGTAATGCAGGCTCTTCTTTCCAGATGTCGTATACACTTTTTGCTGTAGCAGCACACATGGTTGGGATAGCAAGGAAAAAAGAGAATTCGGCAGCAAGTGATCTCGTCAGCTTTTGTTGCATTCCTCCAATAATGGTAGCGGCTGAACGGCTCAGCCCAGGGAATGCAACTGCCAAAACCTGGTAAACACCAATCATGAATGCATGTTTATTGGTGATTTCGCTCTCTTCCTTTACTGTACCATCTTTGAACCATTTATCAACACCCAGTAAAAGAATTCCACCAACAACCATAATTATGGAAATCATCAAAGTATTACCTAAAGCATCTTTGATGAAGTCTATCAGGCCCACGCCAGCAACAAGTGCTGGTATCATGGCAATAATCAGTTTCAGGTAAAATTTATAATTGATAAAGTTGAAAAGCTTGCGCCAGTAAATTACTGTTACAGCAAGAATGGCTCCCAATTGAATAACGACCAGATAAAGTTTGGTAAATGAATCATCTTCAATATTGAAAAACGCTGATGCAATGGCCATGTGGCCAGTTGAAGAGATAGGCAGAAATTCGGTAATGCCCTCAATGATGGCCAGGATAATGGCTTGAAATGTGTTCATGTGATGGGTTAATGAAAAGAGGCTAAAGCGATTATTTCCCTTTTTTCATGATGGCATAAATCTCTATGATGAGTCCAGCTACAATAAGCAAGGGTGCAATTGTAATTCTAGTAGTGCTGTACACTTCTGCTTCATTGAAAATGTTGGGGTCTTCAGTTTTCCCACCAGCCATTAAAAAAAAGCCAAGAATGATTACTATTGCGCCAATGAGCATCCACATCAAATTCTGTTTTCCGAAAAGCGTATTCTTATTTGCTTCCATGCCAATTCATTTTTAATAAAGGTCGTCAAGTTTCATTTTGAGATACTTAATGACACTTCTATGTGTACTGATAAATGTTATACTGATGCCGATGATAATGAGCCCCAAAAATAGGAGAAACAACATTGTATTGTCGTGCAAGGCTTTTATTTCTGGTAGCCACCAATTTTCAACGCCATAAACGATCACCAGTATGGCGAAAATAGCCAAAACTGCACTGACTAAACCGTTTAAAATTGCTTTTTGATCGAATGGCTTTGAAATGAACCACCTGGTTGCGCCAACCATTTGCATGGTTTTGATCAGAAAACGGTTAGAAAACATAGCCAGTTTAATGGTATTATCAATCAGAATAATCACAATTAGTGCTAAAACTCCTGCTAAAGCCAGCAGAAAATATCCTGTTTTCTTTACGATGTTATTGAGGTTACTTACAACAGCGTCAGGGTACTTGACTTCACTGATGATGAAATTCTTGGTTATTTCAGCAGTAATTTTTTTAAGGCTGTCTTTGTTCACGTATTCTGGTTCAAGGTAGAAGTCAATACTGGCTGGTAATGGATTATAATCTAAAACCTTGTTCCAGTCTTCATTTCCGTCTCCTATGAATTTGGTCCTTGCTGCTTCCTTAGTGGTATATTCCACATTCCTGGCATAAGGTTTAGCGGTGATGGCTTTTTTCACAAGATCGACCTCTTTTTGAGGCGAACCATCTCTTACAAAGGCATTCACTTGTACGCTGCCCTTGAAATAACTTTCTAATTTACTTGCATTGATTACCAGCCAGCCGAGCATTCCCAAAATGAAAAGTACAAGTGCAACTCCCAGAATGGCCATAAAATAGGAGGGTTTACTGCGTTTCATTGAAGATTTGCTTTGTGCTGCCATGTTTGACTTGAATTTATTTTGGGTTTGGGCGTTGGTTCAGATTTCAAAAATAGCAATTTTAAAGCGTTTGTGTATTTTTGCGCTTCCCAATAAAGGTTTAATTTTCAACAGAGTCAACAAAGGAATTTAAGATGGAATACGCATTTAAGGATATAGAGAAAAAATGGCAGGAAGCATGGATTAAGGAAAATGCGTACAAAGTGTCAAATAACAGTGACAAGCCTAAGTATTATGTACTGGATATGTTCCCCTATCCAAGTGGAGCTGGGCTCCATGTTGGGCATCCGTTGGGTTATATAGCGAGTGATGTATTTAGTCGCTACAAAAGAACCAAAGGTTTCAATGTGTTGCATCCTATGGGTTACGATTCATTTGGTTTACCTGCTGAGCAGTATGCGATAGAGCATGGAATTGCTCCGTCTATTTCTACAAATAAAAATATTGATACGTTTCGTTCGCAGTTGAATAAAATTGGATTTTGTTACGATTGGGATCGAGAAGTAAGGACTTCCAATGCAGATTATTACAAATGGACACAGTGGATTTTTCTTCAATTATTTGATAGCTGGTTTGATCGTGCTATCCAAAAAGCCAGGAAAGTTGAGGACTTGATTTCAGTTTTTGAAAAAGAAGGAAACCGAAATCATGTTTGTCCCGGAAACCGCAAACTGAACTTTACCCATACGGAATGGCAGGGTTATACAGATAAGGAAAGATCTGATATCCTCATGAATTATCGATTGGCATATTGCGGTGTTGGAGAAGTGAATTGGTGTGAGGCTTTAGGCACTGTACTAGCCAATGATGAGGTGATCAATGGCGTTAGTGAAAGAGGCGGACATCCTGTAGTCAAAAAGAAATTACGTCAGTGGTATTTGCGTATAACAGATTATGCAGAGCGTTTACTGAAAGGTTTGGAAACAGTTGATTTCAGTGATAGTATGAAAGAAATGCAATCCAATTGGATTGGGAAAAGTTTTGGTGCTGAAATTGACTTTGATATTGTTGGTCAAGCACACAAGCTGAAAGTATATACTACAAGACCTGATACTATTTTTGGTATTGACTTCATGGTTATTGCACCTGAACATGAGTTGGTTGCTTCTATCACTTCAGCTGCTCAACAGCATGATGTTGATGATTATTTGTCGTACGTGAACAGCAGAAGTGAGCGTGAGCGTATGGCAGAGAAAAAAATAACTGGTGTGTTTAGTGGTGCTTATTGTCAGCACCCATTTGAAGACCGCAAAGTGCCCGTTTGGATCAGTGAGTATGTTCTTGCTGGCTATGGTACTGGTGCAATCATGGCCGTCCCTTGTGGCGATGAACGTGATTTTAAATTTGCTACTCATTTTGATATTCCTGTTACGAATATCATTGGCGATTATTTCGACGGACAGGCAGCGAATCCAACCAAAGATGCAAAACTGCAAAACAGTGGCTTCTTAAATGGTTTACTGATGTCTGATGCAATAGGGGTTGCTATTGATAAACTGGAGGAATTGGGGATTGGTAAGCGACAAACCAATTATAAAATGAGGGATGCTGCTTTTAGTCGCCAACGTTATTGGGGTGAGCCTTTTCCGATAGTTTGGAAAGATGAGGTTGCAGTCCCTTTACCAGAATCTGCCTTACCAGTATTGTTGCCGGAGATGAGTGATTTGAAACCTGGGCCAGACGCACAGGGGCCTTTGGCTAATCTTCCTGAATGGGCAAGCTTTGATGGTGGTACCAGGGAAGTAAATACCATGCCAGGTTATGCAGGAAGCAGCTGGTATTTCTTGAGGTACATGGATCCCAAAAACAACAATGAATTTTGCAGCAGAAATGCAAGTGATTATTGGGGGCAAGTCGATTTGTATATAGGTGGTACTGAACATGCAGTAGGACATTTGTTGTACAGCAGAATGTGGACCAAAGCATTGTATGATTTGGGATATATTGGATTTGATGAGCCATTTAAGAGGTTGTTGAATCAAGGTAAAATAGGAGGAGATTCAAGATTGGTTTATCGTATCAGGGGCACACAGGAGTTTGTTTCTGCAGGC
>Ga0315906_10010869_pt1 | contig 10648 bp, 7 predicted proteins | sample LakEriMetagenome_4_FD_203526 | JGI IMG/M metagenome (GOLD analysis project Ga0315906, IMG submission 203526) | Freshwater fungal communities from buoy surface, Lake Erie, Ohio, United States - Buoy 2 MA122 | ecosystem: Environmental > Aquatic > Freshwater > Lake > Lake biofilm | place: USA: Lake...
GGCCGCGTTCTCCTGCGCGCCGGCCCGCAAGGCGAGGTCGCGCATCGGCGCCAGGTCGGACGGTGCCAGCCCCAGCCCGAGGTCGCCGGCCCAGAGTCCGGCCCCCGCGGGGGGGGCTTCGCCGAGCACGGCGGCGGAGACCTGCGCGAGGTCCTTGGCCGAGCCGGCGATCCAGCCGGGCGTGTCATAGCCGGGCGAAAGCGGGAAGAGGTCGCCGACCGGCAGGATATCGGGCGACAGCCGCAAGCCCCAGACCCCGCAGTAGCCGCACGGTACGCGGATCGAGCCGGCGGTGTCCGTGGCCAGCGCGAACGGCACCAGCCCGCGGGCGACGGCGAAGGCCGAGCCGGAGGAGGAGCCGCCCGCCAGCGCGTCGGGGTCGGTCGGGTGGGGGCAATCGCCGAAGTGCGGGTTCTCGCCGGTCAGCCCGAAGGCGAACTCGTTGAGCTGGGTGCGCCCGCATTCGATGGCGCCCGCGTCCTGCTCGAACGCGTCGGGCAAGGTCGAGCTCCGGCTGGCCGGGCCGATGACCTCGGGGAGGAACGTCGACCCGGCGAAGGTCGGTTGGCCTTCCCGGAAATACAGGTCCTTGGTCAGGAACGGGACGCCCCCCAGCGCGTCGTCGCGCCGCGGCCAGGCTTGCTCGAACCGACGCGTCAGCTCGGGCACGCTCGGCAACGCGCAGAGGGCCGCGCGCTGCTCGCTCGGGGCGATGCCCGCCAGCTTCAGCAGGAAGGCCTCCGCGGCCATCCGCGGCCCGCGGGTGAGGGTGAACTCCCGCCAATCCTCGATGGAAACGGGGACGACGCTCACAGCTCCAGCGGGACGCCCGGTTCCGGGTCGTGGACGCGCGTCGCGGGCATCCGCTTGGCCAACGTCTCCTTCATCCAGGCGCGGGCGGGCGGGTCGCCGTGGGTGAGCACGATGTCCTTCGGCGCGAGGTCACGCGCGAATTCCACCAACTCGTCGCGGTCGGCGTGGCCGCTGAGGTGGAAGCGTTCGACCTCGGCGCGCAGGGTCGAGACGTGGTCGAGTCCCTTGAACTTGAATTCGCCGCCCGGCGCCATGCCGATCAGCTCGCCCCCCGGCGTTTCCGGGTCGCAATAGCCCACGAAGAACACCGCGTTCTCCTCGTCGTCGAGGATGTTGGCGGCGATGCGCCAGGCGGGCGTCTTCTCGACGAGCATGCCGCTCGAGAGCAGGTAGATGCCCTGGGCGGGCAGGTTCTTGCCGGGCTGGACGTAGCGGCGCGAGAGCGGCTGCACGCCGAGGTCGCGCAGGACCTGGCGGCTGAACTTCACCTGCTTTGTCTTCTTGCTCGCCGCGTCGAGGTAGTCGCACAGGTCCATGCCGAGGCCCGAGCAGTAGATCGGCACGTCGACCAGCTCGCCCGCGTCGGCGGCATCCTGGAGGAGCAGCAGGATCTCCTGCATGCGCCCGAAGGCGAAGGCCGGCAGCAGCACGTCGCCGCCGCGGTCGGCCACGCGGTTGATGGCGTTGATGAGGCGATCCTCCTCCTTCTTGCGCGTGACGTGCGGCAGCGTGGGCGTGGCGCCGCGCGTGCACTCCATCACGAGGGTGTCGACCGGGGTCCGCGGGAAGGCCGCGCCGGCCACGGTCCGCTGGGCCTGGAAGTGCACGTCGCCCGTGAAGAAGTGCTTGCGCTTGCGGTGCTCGACGAGCACGCCGACCGCGCCGGCCACGTGGCCCGCGAGGTGGAAGGTGAGGGCGACTTCCTCGCCGCCGCGCCCGACGATCCGGGGGTTCGCGAGGGGGACCGCCGCGAGGGCGTGCTCGACGCGCTCGACGTCCTGTTCGACGTAGAGCGGGTAGTCGGCGTTGCCGGTCTCCTCGCGCTGGCGCTTCATCACCTGGATCGAATTGGAGAGCAGGCGGCGGACGAAGAGGGTCGTGGCGGCCGAGGCGTAGACCCGCGCGCCCGGATGCTGCCGGACGAGCAAGGGCAGGGAACCGAGGTGGTCGAGGTGGCAGTGCGTGAGGATGACCCCGTCGACGCCGCCTTGGATCTTGTCCAGCCGCGGAAGGGCTTGGCGCCCGTCGAGCTTGGGGTGGAGGCCGCAGTCGACGACCAACCGCACGCCGCCGAATTCGGCGAGCATGCAGTTGGCGCCGATTTCGCGGCCGGAGTTGAGGTCGGTAAGTCGCATCAGGAAAGGTCGGGGGGCGGGGTCATCGCGAAGGCGGGGATCCGGACGAAGACGCGCCGGCCATCCGCCGTGGTCCCGTGGAACGCCCCTTCCGCGGTCAACGCGGCGCCCGTGAGGTGGTAGCTGTTGTAGGAGAAGGTGCCGCCCGGCGGGAGGGAGGGGGTCTCGCCGACGATGCCATCGCCTTCGATGACCTCCACCGAGCCATCGGCGGCGCGGAGCACCCATTTCCGGCCGAGGAGCCGGACCGTCTCCTGCGAGACGTTGGTGATCGTCAGGAAATAGACGAAGGCATGGGGGGTCTCCGGCGGGAAGTTGGCATCCCGATGGTGGACGACCTTGTCGACGACGACCCGGAGGCCTGGGAGTTCCTGTCCAGTGGCTTGCACGTCCCTTCAACAAAGGGGGGTCGCCCGCCTTAAGGAAGCCATAAATCCCTCGGACGGCGGTTTTCGTGGGGCTTCCCGCCTTGCGCCTCGCCTTTGAGGCCGTTTGATGGGCGGGGATGGCGCCTTCCCCTTCCCACCGGACTATGCTCGGGCGTATCCCCGGCAAGTGGAAGGTCGTCTTCGTCTACCTCGTCCTGCTGCTGTTCTCGGCGAAGTTCCCCTTCTTCAGCTCCATCGAGCGTTTCGCCCCCGGTACCTCGGTCGAGGTGCCCGCGTTCGACCTCGTCGGCGATCAGGTCGTGCGGACGGAGCGCAAGGTGCCGATCCGGGCCCAACTGCATGGCGTCGATGGTCGGCCGTCCGAGGAAGCCCAGGTCGGCCCCCTTCCGCGTTTCCGTCCGTCCGTGGTGGTCTACCTGCACCGCATCCCCTGGGACGACCAGGGGAGCCGGCTCTGCGCGGCGCTCGCGAAGGACCCGCGGGTCTCGGTCATCGAGGCCTTCTTGCCCGGCTTCCATACCTCCTCCGGCGATGTGCCCAGCCACTCGATGGAGACGAACGCCGCGGTGGTCGCCGCCCTCGTCGAGCACTACGGGGTCAAGGAGTACCATGTCGTCGGCCAAGGCCTGGGCGGCGTGGCGGCCCTGGAGATGGCCCGGGCCCATCCCGAACGCGTGCGTTCGCTCAGCCTGGTCTCCGCGCCCGGCGCCCAAGAGTTCGAGATGATGGGCAACCCGCTCGTCAACAAGCTCGTCTACGGGTTCCATGGCGCCTTCTTCTGGGGCGTCTCGCGCCTGACGCCGAACTTCGGGGCGGCCGACCTCCTGCCGTGGGACCGGGATTACGCCAAGACCGTCTTCGACACCGACCTGACGGACTCCAAGAAGATCCTGCGTGAATGGCGCAAGCCCCTCTTCCTGCTGCACGGCGAGGATGATTGGGTGACGGCGGTGGACGCCGCGCGCTACACCGCGCAGCTCGTGCCGCACGCCAAGCTCGAGGTCCTCCCCGGCGGGCGCGACGCCGTCTTCGCGGATGTCGACGCGGGCGCGGCCAAGCTCAACGCCTTCCTCCTCGGCGCCGAGCGGCGCCTCGACGCGCCGACCTTGGCGCCCGCGTCCGACCCGCCCGTGCCCACCGCCCAAGGCGCGCGCTACTGGATCCTGATGCTCATCATCGTGCTCTGCTGCCTGGTGGCGGAGGACCCGACCTGCCTGGCGACGGGCCTGCTGGTCGGCATGGGGCTGATCGACTTCTGGTCGGGCGCCATGGCCTGCACGGTCAGCATCTTCATCGGGGACGTCGCGCTCTATTCGGTCGGCCGGTTCTTCGGCAAGCAGGCCCTGACCCGCGCGCCGCTCAAGTGGCTGCTCAAGCCGCACCAACTCGACCAGTGGGCGGGCTGGTTCTCGACGCCGCGCGGGATGTTCGTGGTGGTCAGTTCGCGCTTCGTCCCGGCCAGCCGCGTACCGACCTTCATCACGGCCGGCATCCTCCGGCTCAGCCCCCTGCGGTTGGGCATGTTGCTCTTCCTGGCCGCGCTGGTCTGGACTCCGGTCCTGATGCTCATCGGCCTCCGCTGGGGCCCGGTCATCATCGAGAAGCTCAACGAGTACCACCGCATCGCCGGCTGGATCGTGGTCGGGATGTTGCTGCTGCTCTATTTCTCGACGCACTGGTTGCTGCCGGCCCTGACTTGGCGCGGCCGTCGCCAGCTCGTGATGAAGGTCCGCAACCTGCTGCAGCCGTCCCTGTGGCCCGCGGCGGTCCTGTACCTGCCCGTGCGCCTGGCGGTCCTCTACCACAGCATCCGTTGCCGGAGCCTCACCGCCTTCGCGTCGGCCAACCCGGCCTTCGGCCGCATCGGCGGCTTCATCGGCGACGCCAAGTCCCTGCTGCTGCGTCCGTTCCAACGGGACTCCCGCTGCTGCCCGACCTTGGCGCTCGCGCAGGAGGACCAGGTCGAGGAACGGCTCAAGGAAGCCCACGCCTTCGCGGCCTGCCATGGCTTCCCGCTGGTCTTCAAGCCCGAGGTCGCCGAGGACGGCGCCGGCCTGCGTTTCGTGCGCGACGCGGCCCACCTGGAGCGCCTCGTGGTCGGCGCCAAGGAGGATTTCCTGCTGCAGAAGTTCATCCCCGGGCTCGAGTTCGAGGTCGTCTGGCGACGCAACCCCGGCAAGGACGACGGGCGGATCATGGCGATCGTCCAGAAGCAGGATGTCGTCGTGCGCGGCGACGGTGAGCAGACCTTGGAGGAGCTGATCTGGCTGGACGAAGTCGCGGTCTCGCGGGGCGAGCTCTACCAGCGGTGCCACTCCCGCGAACTGAACGACGTCGTGCCCGCCGGCCAGCTCGTCACGCTGAACCTCAGCGGCAGCTACGGCCACGGCGCCCGTTGCGTCCACCGGCATGACCTCAACACGGCGGAGCTCACCGCGGCGGTGACCGCCTTCGCCAAGCGCTTCCCCGGGCTGCATTTCGCCCGGTTCGACCTGCGGGCGAGCGGCGAGGCCGAGTTCAAGGCCGGTCGTTTCGTCAGCACGGAGGTCGGCGGCTGCTGCCACGTCTCCAGCCTGGTGCGCGATGGCTCGCTGCGCTTCAGCCGATCCTACGCCGCGGTGTGGCACCAGCTGAAGGCCTGCGTCGAAGCCGGTCGCTATAACCTCAATCAGAACGTCCGCCCGGTGCCGCTCGAGGAGTTGATGGCCCGCTGGAGCCAGGCCCGCGGTCGCGCGGACGAGTACGCGGTGAGCGAGGAGTAAACTGTCTCCTCCTCCCTTGGTGGCACGTTCGGCTGTGGGTGCTGTTAGGTTCTCCGCCTGCAGAGAACCCATGAATTGCACGCCACTGCAGCAACGGGTCCTATAAGCGGGCGAATCTGGGTGCATCACCTCACTCGACGATGGGGATGAAACCCTGGTTTCGCTGAAGGTCCTTTCACGTGGAAAAAGTCAACCTAGGAGTGTTGGCCGAAATCCTATGCGAAACAAAAAACTCTGCGGAACCACGATGCTGTTCGCGGCCGCCCTACTCAGCCTCCGTCCAGCCGTCGCCGCCACCGTCACGTGGGACACGTCGACGACCGCGGGCTTCCAATCGGGCAGCGGTAATTGGTCCGATCTATTCTGGACCACCAACGGGACGACGCTCTTGCCGTGGGTCTCGGGTGATGTCGCCGTGTTCAGTGGGGGTGCGTCCGCGGTCAATGACACGATCAACCTCAGTTCCGCGCAGACAGTCGCGGGACTGACTTTTGGGTCCGGCAACACCTCGGGAAATTGGACCATTACGGGAAGCGACATCAATTTGGCGACCACAACCGACTTCACGGCCAACGCCGGATCGACCGCAGCCATCGGCAACATAATCAGAGGTGCTTTTGGCCTGAATAAGAGCGGCGTGGGCGTCCTTCGCCTGAGCGGCAATAATACCTATGCCGGGATTACGACGCTTGCCGGCGGCGTCCTCGAGGTTGCCTCCTTGGCGAATAATGGTAGCGCATCCAGCTTGGGCGTAGGAACGGGCGACTCCGGCGCCAACATGGTGGGGATACTCTTTCGGGGAGGAACCTTGAGGTTCGCAGGTTCGACTGCGCAGACCACGGACCGTGGCATCCGCTTTGGCCTCGCGGGTGGTACGATTGATGCGTCCGGCACGACGCCCGAGGCGACCGTGGTGTTCTCGCGGGCTTCGCATCAATGGTGGGAAAACGATGGCACGCGAACGATAACTTTGACCGGCAGCAACACCGGCGCCAATACCATTATTGCGGGTCTTAGCGAGGCGCCAATACCATCATCCACTGTGACGAACTTGGTGAAACAAGGTGCCGGCACCTGGGTTTTGGCCGGTTCAGGTAACTACAAAGGGACGACGGAAATCAAGGAGGGACTCCTGGTGGTCGCCGCCAGTGGCGCCCTGGGTGTAAGTCAGGTGACGATCTCCGGCGGTAAGCTCAACCTCGGAAACTTTGACCTGACGAATACGATCACCTTGTCATCGGGCATTTTGGCGGGGAGTCAGCTGAACGGCGACAGGCTGGTCCTTAGGAGTGGGGAGGTGATTGGCAACATCGTTAGCGGTTCGTTGGCGAAATCCGGCACGGGTGCCGTGATCTTGAGAGGCAATAATACCTACGCCGGGGGTACGACGGTCTCCGCGGGCACTTTGATTGCCGGCAGTAATAGTGCGCTAGGCAGCGGCGCGGTGACGGTTTCCGGGGGCACGCTCGACCTCGGGACTTCGGCCTTGTCCAATACGATCACCCTTTCTTCGGGTACGCTGGCGGGGAGTCAGTTGAATGGCGATAAACTCGTGCTGCAGGGGGGCGAGGTCACGGGCGTCATCGTCAGCGGGGCCCTCTCCAAGACAGGCAACGGCACGGTGACGCTTAGCGGCGCGAATACCTACGCCGGGGGTACGACGGTCTCGGCGGGCACCTTGGTGGTGAACAACGCCAACGCCCTAGGCTCAGGTGCGGTGACCCTTTCCGGTGGTAGCCTCGACGTGAAGGGGCAAACGGTGGCCAAGGATATCACGCTGACCAGCAATAGCGGCATCGCGGGGACCAACGGCACTATTTCAGGGGTGATCTCCGGTGCCGGCTTGCTGATCAAATCCGGAGCCGGCACGGTGACGCTCAGCGGCGCGAATACCTACGCCGGGGGCACGACGGTTTCGGCGGGTACCTTGGTGGTGAACAACGCCAACGCCCTGGGCGCGGGTGCGGTGACCCTTTCCGGTGGTAGCCTCGACGTGAAGGGGCAAACTATGGCCAACAATATCACCTTAACCGCCGATAGCGGCGTCGCGGGGACCAACGGCACAATTTCAGGGGTGATCTCCGGCTCCGGCTTGCTGACTAAATCCGGTACGGGCACCTTGACGTTGAGCGGGAATAACACTTTTGAGGGCGGCGCCTTGGTCAATGCCGGCACCCTGGTGGTCAATGGCGAGGTGCTCGGCAACATGGTTGTCTCAGCGGCGGCCAAGGTCGCGGGTTCTGGCATAGTCCATGACGTTACGGTCGTGGCCGGCGGGTCGATCAAGGCTGGCGGGCTCGCTACGGTCGGCACTTTGCGTGCCGACACCCTCGGCCTCCAGGGGGGTAGCAAAATCGAGTTGAATGTCACCAATGCGGCTCTCGGCGCCGGCAATGGCTTCGACCGTCTCCTGGTCTCGGGCATGTTTGATCTCAGCGCGGCCGCTTTGACCAGCAAGTGTCAGCTGATTCTCGCAGGCCTGCCTGTCGTCTTCGATCCCACGCTTGCTTACTCGTTCGACTTCCTGAAGTACGGCAGCCTGAACTTGGGCGGCAACAATAGCATCTCTGACCTCTTCACCATCGATGTGAACGGACTGAAGGACCAGTTGGGCGGTGCCCTCGATGCCTCGAAGTTCCGTTTGGTCGACGACGCGGCCAACCAGAGGATTTTGTTGAACTATGGCACGGTGGACGTCTCGCCCATTCCTGAGCCCTCCACCTACGGACTGAGCCTCGGATGCCTTGGTCTGGCCATTGCGGCCGTGCGCCGTCGCCGTCGCCGTCGCAAGGCCCAGGACTGATCCTGGTTTTATGGCCACTCTCGCTGAGGCGGTCTTTTGGTCGGTCTTCAGCGGGCGTTGTAGGCGTGGCACAGGGCTACCGCGGCGGCGTCGGACTCATCCAGCGGCAGTTCGTGGTCCAAACCCAAGACCGACTTCACCATGCGCCCGACTTGCTCCTTGGAGGCCGCACCGTGGCCGGTGACGGCCATCTTGATGCGTTTCGGGGCGTACTCCCTGACGGTGGCTCCTAGCCGCGCCAGCACGCTCAAGGCCGCCCCGCGGGAGGCGCCCATGGCCTGGGCGGTGCGGAAGTTCTGCACGAAGATGGTTTCTTCGATGGCCGCCTGGGTCACGCCATGTTCCTTGGCGAGCGACTCCACGGCGTCGGCGATCTTGCCGAGGCATTCGTAGGGCTCGAGCTTAGGCGCTAGTTTCAGGGTCAGGCTCGCGAGGAGCCTCGGCGTGCTGCCGCGCGTATCGACCACCGCCAGGCCGGTGCCGCGCAGGGAAGGGTCGATCCCCAGGATGATGGCCTTGGCTCCCCGGGTGGCCGTCATCGCCATGGCCGGCGACTTGCGGGGGCGCGCGACCGACGATTTGACGTCGAGGGCGACCCCATCGCGGAGCTTGGCGGTCCAGAGGGAGCGCGAGGAGGAGCGGGCCATGACTTATCTTGGCGGGCAGGGTGGGTAGGTATCCACCGTAAAAACGCATCGTCCCGTATTGCCTGCCCGTGCCCGCGCCCCCCAGCATCTTCGGATGCGGCCCCTCTCCTTGCTCGCCCTCGGCCTGACGGCCGCCGTCTTCGGCGCCGAGCCGCCCGTCGTCGTCCGGGAAACCGCGGACATGCCTTCCGTGGTGCCGGTCCTCCACGCGCGCTTCAACAAGGAGGCGGTTCCCGAGTGCTCGGCCCTCTGGGCCAGTCCCACCCAGCCCGGGCTCTTCTGGACGCTTTCCGATTCCGGCGACAAGCCGCGCCTGACGGCGATCCGGGCCGACGGTAGCTTCGTCGACGGACCGTCCGGTCCGTGGCGCACGGTCGAACTCAAGGGCGCGACCAACGTCGACTGGGAGGCCATCACCGGCGACGCCTCAGGCCGGATGATCGTCTGCGACGTCGGCAACAACATCTCGCTCCGTAAGGAGCTCGCCCTCTACGTCTTCCCGGAGCCGAACCCCGGTGCGGCCACGGTGACCGATTTCCGCAAACTCACCTTCAGCTGGCCGGACCAGAAATCCTTCCCGGACCCCGAGCTCGCGCACGACTGCGAGACCGCCTTCATGGTGGCCGGTCGGCTGTACCTCCTGACCAAGCACCGCCGCGACACCCTCACGGACCTCTGGAGGGTCGATTTGCCGGCCACCGGGGACAAGGCGTTCCCCGTCAAGGTCGGCCGCCTGGACGCCAAGGGGATGGTCACCGACGCCGCGGTTTCGCCCGATGGTAAGCGCCTGGCCGTCATGACCTACACTTACCTCTGGGTCTTCGACCTGCCGGCCGCGGGTGAGGCGTTCTTCTCCGGCCCCGCGCGTTCCGCCCCGCTCTCCTTGCCGGCGCTCTCCTGGCAGGTCGAAGGCTGCTCCTGGCTGGACGATGCGACGCTCCTGCTTGGTTCGGAGCAGGGCGACCTCTTCCGCTTGCCGCTCGCCGCCTTGAAGGAAGCCAAGTGATCGAAGGAGACTTCGCGGGGTGTGAGGCTGACTAGGTAATCACCTCATTTTAGCATCGGGGAAACACCTCACTAAAATCCCCTCGTCCTATTCGCCGCCCGTCTTGAAATCCCCGGCGATGAATCCGCCGATCCGCACCTGCTATTTGTTCGATGAGTTTGGCCGGCAAATCGGGCCCCTCACCATCGGTGAAACCCTCCGGCAACTCGAGGAATCCCGTCAATCGTTCAGGGCGCGTCCCCGGCGTCTCCAGGTGTGGACCATCGGCTGGCCCACCCGTCTGCAGGCCGACGATGCCCTGGCTCGGCTGCGCCAGCGTCTCGAGGCGTCCTCCCGCTAGGCACAAAAAAGCCGGCCCGAAGGCCGGCTTCATGGGCTGACCGGAAGTCGTCGCTCAGAGCGCCCTGGCGGCCGAGACGACGGCTTCCTTGGTGATGCCGAGCTCCTTCATCACCACGTCGCCCGGGGCGGAGAGGCCGAAGGTGTCGGTGCCGATGGCCTTGCCGGCGGTGCCGACGTAGCGGCCCCACGAGAGCGTCACACCGGCTTCGATGCTGACGCGCTTGGTGCAGGCGGTGGGCAGGACTTCCTCCTGGTAGGCCTTCGGCTGGCGCGCGAAGACCTCCATCGAGGGCATCGAGACGACGCGGACGCCCGCGCCGAGTTCCTCGCCGGCGGCGAGGGCGAGCGAGAGTTCGCTGCCCGTGCCGATGAGGATGTGCGTGAGTGCGGCGGTCTCCTTGCGCAGGATGTAGCCGCCCTTGAGCGCGCCCTGGCGGCGCGTGGCGACCGGGACGGCGTCGAGGGACGGGACGTTCTGGCGGGAGAGGATCAGGGCCACGGGGCCGTCCTTGCGGGCGACGGCGTGGGCGA
>Ga0315906_10010871_pt1 | contig 10648 bp, 7 predicted proteins | sample LakEriMetagenome_4_FD_203526 | JGI IMG/M metagenome (GOLD analysis project Ga0315906, IMG submission 203526) | Freshwater fungal communities from buoy surface, Lake Erie, Ohio, United States - Buoy 2 MA122 | ecosystem: Environmental > Aquatic > Freshwater > Lake > Lake biofilm | place: USA: Lake...
GGAGCAACACCGCCACCATGCGCCGTGTGTCGCCGCAACGGCTGGTGCACTACCGTGACAACTGGTATCTCGACGCTTGGGATCATGAACGCGAAGCCTTGCGCACCTTTGCACTGGAGTGCGTGCGGGACGCTTCTGTGGTGGTTGAACCGGCGCAGGAAATCGACGACGCGGTGCTCGACCAGGAACTCGGCGCCGGCTACGGCATTTTCGCCGGCAAGCCAGTCGCCACTGCCGTTCTCTGGTTCACCTCACATGCGGCCCGGTGGGTGGCTGATGAGACCTGGCACCCGGAACAGACGTCACGCTGGCTGCCTGATGGTCGCTTTGAGCTTGTGTTTCCGTACGCCGCAACTCCTGAACTGCTGAAGGACATCCTGCGTCACGGCGCCGCCGTGGAAGTCCGGGCGCCCTCTGAACTACGTGAGGCTGTCCAGAGTGAATTGCGGACAGCCCTGGGCATTTACGACTGATTCGGCGGCGGACGCCTCCTGAGGGAAACGCCCGCCGCCTGGACCTGCTATCTGAACTGGGGCAGCAGCACGCTGTCGATGATCCAGACCGTGCCGTTGGTGGTCTTGACTGCCTGACAGCTGGTCTTGGACTGGTTGATTTCCGGACCATTGTCGTAATCGAAGAACACCGACTGACCCTGCAGCGTCCTGATCTCCCGCGGGTCCAGTGAGGCCCTCGGATCACGTCGACCGGCCGCCACGTGATAGGTAAGCACCGCGGTCAGCACGCTCGGGTCACCCCCGATGGCGCTGAGTACAGGACCGGGAATCTTGGCGAACGCGTCGTTGGTCGGCGCGAACACGGTGAGCGGGCCGGGACCGCTGAGCGCGGTGACCAATCCGGCTGACTGAACCAAGGTAACCAGCGTGCTGAGCGCGGGCGTCGCAACCGCCGCATCAACGATGGTGCCGTTGAAATTGATCGGTCGCTTTGCCAGGCAACTGAAGTAGCCGAGGCTCGTGGCCTCCGCGGACGGCAGATGCAAGGCCACAGCGCTCGCAGCGAGGATCGCGGCCTTTCTGATTTTTTTCATGACGATCATTGTCCTGTCTCCATTTTTATAGGTGTTTGGGGGAGTGAAGCGACAAGCCCTCAACGGGAGGAACCAGCCTGACGAGGCGGAGTTTGCCTCTGGGTTGCATCGCATTGCAACAAAATTTACAGCGCTGCAGCGAAAGTACTGACGACAAATTCCCCGCACTGCGCCACAGGGGCGCCATTTGCCCCACTGCCCCTCGTATCCTGCGCGCCGTGACGACACCCGCAGGAGGCATCATGCAAGACTTCGGCAAACCGGCAGACCTGGCCTTCGAGGCCCGGCTCGCACAACTCGATACCCTTCGCTATCGCGTACATGCACACACCACACTGCCCGGGCAGAGAACCCGGGTCTCGGTGACGCTCAAGACCTTGCATTCCGCCCAGCACCAGGGAGACGAATCCCTGCATGCCCGCCTCCGGCGGGTGCTCGTTCACTTTCTGCCCGCCGCCTGGACTCTGTTTCTGGTGGGTCGGGCGATCGGTGAAGACGGCGTAGAGGCATTGACCTACCGGGCGAGTGCCGAACTGCCCAGGGATGCCCCTGCGGACCTGGCTGCCCGTGCGCGGGACGCATCCTCGGAGACCGTCACCCTTATCGGCCCGGAAATCTCGATGACCGTGGATCTGGAGGGCTACAGGCGGCGGATAGGGACGCTCCAGCAGGAGGCCCTGCGGGCGGTCGCCAGAGAGCGGGAGGCGTTGGCCGCCGCGTCCGGGCGCCAGTGGGAGATTCGGGACATCCATGCCCGATGCAGGCCGCTCCCCGGTCAGTCCGGCATGGCCGCCTCAGCGTCTGGATTCGATGCGGGCAGCGTCGAGGACGGCGTCAGCCTGGTACTGGAGGTCATTTTGGGTGCCGATTCACCCGTCCTGCATTGAAACTGCCGGTAAGCAGTTCGCCCATCCAGCGGTAGAGAAGGTCCTCGAGACCCAGCAGGGAAACAAGTGCCGGCTGCTCCAGGGCGCTGCCAATTTCCTCCAGCAGCCTGGACAGTGGAGGTATCTCGGCGGACTCGCGCGTGAAGCGGAAACTTGCAGGGCGACAGCCGGCGAATTCAAAGTCGCGCGCCGGAATCGCGCTCGCAGTTCGCGAAGCAAGTCGCAGGCGTTCCGGGTCGGGGCTCACGAACAAGGCCGTGCACGGACCAAACTCACCCCGGACGGGAGCCCCGGAACAGAACGCGGCCGTTCGGCCGCCGGTTGCCAGACATTCACGTACTTCCGATCTGAACCGTAACCTGCCCCGAAACGGGATGATGAGACAGGGCTCCGCGCGCGTATCAAAGGTGAAACCGACGGGATCCATTGCGGCGACGCACACACGGGTCGAACCTAAGGTGAATACATTCGACCGATGACGCAGGCTGATCGGTGGGTTTGCCGCTGCAATCTCGCCGATACCCGGTAACACAGGCTCGAGCATGCCCCGCAGGGCCTCGGCACCCACGGCGAGCACGCTGCCCCGATTCGCCAGAGGCAACAATGGAACGGACCTGCGGCGCAGGGGGTGCGAAGTCTCGGTCAAACGGCGTGCCCTCGTGATACTCAGGGAGCCTTCAGCGTGCCGCGGACTTACCCGCTGCACGCATCTTTCCGCTCCCATACGGTACCGTATTGTCATCGCACGCAAGACAAGGCTCTATCCGAAATGCGCATGGGCATGGGGTATCTGAAACCGCGTAACCGCCCCGGGGGCAGAGGGATTCAGGCTGGACCCACCTTGGCTCGCCAACGATTCATGCCTTCCAGCCAGCGGTCGACGTCCGCAGTCTTGCGCAGCAGATAATCCCTGACCTCCGGGTGGGGAAGAATTAGAAAAGCTTCCCGCGCCATCGTCTCCACCACACAGTCCGCGAGCTGGGCCGGTTCGATGAGGCCGTCCACGCTGGCCACTGCGGCGCCATCGGCACGTTCGATCATGGGGGTGCGTACCGCCTGCGGGGCGAGCACGGAAACCCGGATGCCCTGGTGTCGGTACTTGATTGCCACCCACTCGGCAAACGCCACCGTGGCGTGCTTGCTCACCGAGTAAGTGGCCGACTGGATATGGCTGAGCAAACCGGCAGCAGAGGCTGTGTGGACCAGGTACCCGCTCCCCCGCGCCACCATGCCCGGGGCCACCGCGCGCACCGCGTACACATGCGCCATGACATGCACGTCCCAGTTGAGTTGCCATTCCTCGTTGGGCGCATCCTCGTCGCCCAGGCGGGCGATTCCCGCATTGGAGCAAAAAACGTCGATGGGCCCCAGTTCCTGTTCGACCCGGGACACGAGACTTTGTACCTGGGATTCATGCGTGACGTTGCAAGGCACTGCCAAGGCCCCGATATCGGCACCAACTCGCGCCAAGGCTTCACCCTCCAGATCCGCTATTGCCACGGCCTTGGCGCCCCCGGCGAGAAACCTCCGTGCCATGGCCGCGCCGATACCGCTGGCACCTCCGGTCACAACACAGACCTTGCCCTGAATCTCCATCCCCAGCCCCTCTTTCGAATATCTTCCTGCCCGATTGGCATCCCGGAACCCTAGCACGAGTGTGCGCAGGTCGGATTCCTCGACAGACCGCCGGCCTTTGAGCAGCGGCCGGGCGAATTTCGACCGTACGGTAGGGTATGGTATGTTTCTGATGCGCCCCCAGCGCTCCCAACCAGATTTCAACTGCTGCGAGCAAGAAAACCCGCCATGAACGAACGCGTCTCCCCTCCGGAATCCCACAAACACACTCTCGTCCTCGGCATTCCGGGGTTCAGCTATGAAGATCTCCATGCGCCGGCACGCCTGCGCGACCTGCTCGATGTTTTCCATGGTGAGTTCAAGTCGGCCGACGCTGCTGCCTTCGCCCGGTTTGATCAATACCGCGTCGGCAAGGGCGAGGGCATGACCCCAGAGGCGATCTCGGATGTCCTCGTGGAAGCCGCCGGACATGTCGGTCGGTTCATCGCGAGGCTCTTCGGCGTGGGTGCGGAGGAAGAAGCGCGGCGTCAGCGGGTAAAGGCCGAGTTCGACACGATCTTCCGCTTGAAGCACGAATTGCTGGAAGGGCTGCCCAAGCGTTTCAAGGGCCAGGATCCTGCAAGCTGGGACCAGACACGGCTGAAGGCCACGATCGCCGCGCTGCGCAAGATTGCCCACACGGCGGATGACATACACGGCGATGAGGAATTTCTGACTGCGAAAGCAGGCATTGGGCTGGTCGATCTCGCGGCGCGACTCGCAGCGGGAGATGAGGCCGCGCGTGGCGATGCGGCGGCGTTGCGCGCCACGGTGGCTGCAAAGGCTGCGAGCGAGTGCGCAGACGTGCTGGGGGCTGACGGGGATGAGGCATTCGTTCAGGCACTGCTGGAAAGCGTTGCGCGCTGGTGTCATCTCGCGGCCACGGACGCGGACTTTGCTCCAGCAACTCACGGGTGGGCGCTGTTCCGCCATCCGGAAAAGACAGACTGGAACGCCCTGGTTGAATTCGTGCGCAACGATCGGGGCGAATATGAAGCGCTCATGGGGCCTGCGGGCCACCGCCGTCGGCGCGATGGATTCTCGCTCACGGATCCGCGTTTTCCTGAGCGGCGCGTTCACCACGAAATAGACCATTGCATCTACTGCCACGACCGGGACGCCGATTCTTGCTCCAAGGGCATGCGCCAGAAAAAGGAAGGCGGCTTCAAGACCAACGCGCTGGGCGTCACCGCCACCGGCTGCCCGCTGGGCGAGAAGATCTCCGAGATGCACCTCGTGCGGCGCAATGGCGACAGCCTGGGCGCGCTTGCGCTGGTCATCATCGACAACCCCATGTGCCCGGGTACCGGGCACCGCATCTGCAATGACTGCATGAAGGGTTGCATCTACCAGAAGACCGAGCCGGTCAACATTCCGCAGATCGAAACCAACGTCCTGACCGATGTGCTTTTCATGCCCTGGGGCTTCGAGATCTACAGCTTCCTCACGCGCTGGAATCCATTGAATGTACAGCGCCCCTGCGCCCTGCCCTACAACGGCAAGAACGTGCTGGTGGTCGGCCTTGGTCCCGCGGGCTATACCCTGTCCCACTATCTGCTCAACGAAGGCTTCGGCGTGGCCGGCATCGATGCACTCAAGATCGAACCGCTGCCCCAGACGTTGCTGGGTGGCAATGGCGCGGCGCCCGAACCCATCCGGGATTTCCGCGTGCTTTATGACGATCTCGACACCCGCACCAATCTAGGCTTCGGTGGTGTGGCCGAATACGGCATCACAGTGCGCTGGGACAAGAATTTCCTGAAGGTGATCTATCTCACCCTGTTGCGCCGTCAGAGCTTCCGCGCTTACGGCGGCGTGCGTTTCGGCGGCACCCTGTCCATCGACGACGCATGGACCTTGGGCTTCGACCATATCGCGCTTGCAACCGGCGCCGGGCAGCCCTCGGTGATTGGCCTGAAGAACAACCTCATTCGTGGTATCCGCAAGGCTTCCGATTTCCTGATGGGCCTGCAGCTCACGGGTGCCGCCAAGGACGCCGCGCTGGCCAACCTGCAGGTCCGCCTGCCGGCGGGCGTGATCGGCGGTGGCCTGACGGCCATAGATACGGCCACCGAGGTGCTGGCCTATTACCCGAAGCAGGTCAGCAAGTTCCTCAAGCGCTACGAGGCGCTGTGCGCTGCGCTGGGTGAAGCCCAGGTGCGGGCGAGATTCGATCAGGAAGAGATCGGCATTCTCGATGAATTCGTGAGCCATGGCCGCGCCGTGCGGGCCGAGCGGCAGCGCGCGGAAGCCGCGGGCGAAGCCCCGGATTTCGCGAGCCTGTGCCAGCAATGGGGCGGAGTCACCCTCTTCTATCGCAAGGACATCAGCGACTCTCCGGCCTATCGGCAGAACCACGAGGAGATCAAGGAGGCGCTGGCCGAATCCATCGCGCTTGCGCCCAACATGAACCCGCAGGAGGCAATTGCCGATGAGTTCGGCGCCTTGCGCGCCGTGCGCTTCGAAAGCACCCAGGGCGAGGCAAAGAAGCAGGTGGAGGTTCCCCTGCGGGCATTGTTCGTCGCCGCCGGCACCTCGCCGAACATCATCTACGAACAGGAAAACCCGGGCACCTTCGAAGTGGCTGGCAAATTCTTCCGGGATTTTGCGCGCAAGGAAGCCGAGATGATCGGCGGCCCTGGCGCCGGCATCCTGAAGCTTACCGAAGTCGCGCCCTTCACTTCCTACGCGGAACACGGCCGCCAGATCAGCTTCTACGGCGACAACCATCCGCTCTACGCCGGCAACGTGGTGAAGGCCATGGCGAGCGCGAAGGACGGCTACCCGCATGTGGTGGGGCTCTTCGCCGATGCTCTTGCCGGACTCAGAAGTGAGGATCAGGGTCTGCGGGACAAGTCACTGGGCGAACTCTTTGCCCGCCTGGATGACGTACTGCTTGCCACCATCGTGCGGGTCGAACGCCTCACGCCCACCATCATCGAGGTGGTGATGAAGGCGCCGTATGCCGCGCGGGGTTTCGAGCCGGGGCAGTTCTATCGGGTCCAGAATTTCGAGGCTGACGCGGAGGTGATTGATGGCAGCCTGATGAGCGCCGAGGGCTTGGCGCTGACCGGCGCCTGGGTCGACAAGGAAGCCGGTATCGTGTCGACCATCGCGCTTGAGATGGGCACCTCCAGCCGCCTGTGCGCCACCTGGAAGCCGGGGCAGCGCGTGGTGGTGATGGGCACCACCGGCGCTCCCACGCATATCCCACACAACCAGACGGTCATCATGGCTGGTGGCGGGCTGGGCAATGCGGTGCTCTTCTCCATCGGCAAGGCGCTGCGCAATGCGGGTAACCGCGTCGTTTACTTCGCCGGTTACAAGAAGGCCCAGGACGTCTTCAAGCTGGACGACATCGAGGCTGCGGCCGATGTGGTGATCTGGTCGGTCGACCGGACGCCGGAGGCGGTCGCCCCCACCCCGCGGCGCCCGCAGGACAGGTCCTTCGTCGGTAATATCGTGGAAGCCATGGTCGCCTATGCGAAGGGTGAACTCGGCGCGGTGGATATCAAGCTCTCGGATGCCGACGAGTTCATCGTGATCGGGTCCGATCTCATGATGGCGGCGGTCAAGGCCGCGCGTTTCGCTGCGCTGGCGCCGTATCTGAAGCCCGAGCATCGGGCCATCGGCTCCATCAATTCGCCCATGCAGTGCATGATGAAAGGGATCTGCGCGCAGTGCATGTGCCGTCATGTGGATCCGGTCACCGGCAAGGAAAGCTTTGTCTACTCCTGTTACAACCAGGACCAGCCGCTCGATCTGGTGGACTTCCCGCATCTGCGTGGACGCCTGCGCCAGAATTCCGTACAGGAGAAACTGGGCAATATGTGGCTGACGCAAATCGCACCATCACTGGCAGGCTGAGGCAACGATGAAGCTGTAACTGCGGGAGCCGCGCCTCCCGACCGCGGTATCCCTGCTTTCTTGTCGCAGTGCGGGTGGGCCAGAATCCTGCAGTCTCAATCGCAGGAGTGCCACTGGTGCCGGTTTCTTCCCAGGGCTTGCAGCTTGGGCTGTTCATGCCCAACTGCAGCAACATGTCTGCCATCAGTACCCATCGCATCACGGAGGATGAGTGGGACTACGAATCCAACAAGCGCATCGCACTGGCGGCCGAGGCCGCCGGTTTCGACTTCCTCTTCCCGGTAAGCCGCTGGCGGGGGTTCGGGGGTGAGACCGATTATCTTGGCACCTCACTGGAGACGATGACCTGGGCCTCGGCACTGCTCGCCGTCACCTCCAGGATTCGCGTGTATTCGACCGTGCATGTGCCAGCCTTCAATCCCGTGGTCGTGGCCAAGATGGGCGCGACGCTCGATCACATCGGCAAAGGTCGCTGGGGTATCAATCTCGTCTCCGGCTGGAGCAAGGAAGAATTCGGGATGATGGGGCTAGACATCCTGCCCCATGCCGAGCGTTACCAGCGCACTCGGGCATTCATCGAGATCCTGAAAGGCCTGTGGACCCTCCCGCCCGGAAGCTTCAATCACGAGTCGCCGTGGTATCGCGTCACCGGAGGCTACTCCCTCCCCCAGCCGGTGCAGTCGCCACACCCGCCCATCGTGAACGCCGGCAACTCCGAGGATGCGCGAGAGGTGATTGCCGATCATTGCGACTGGGCATTCATGAGCATGGCGGGTCTGGATGCTGCGCGCACAACGGTCGCGGATATCAAAGGGCGCGCAGCTTCGCGCGGGCGACGGGTGCAGGCAGCCTGCTTTCCCTTCGTGCTGTGGCGGGACACGCGCACTGAGGCGGAAGATGAGGTGGCACGCATCATTGCCCACAAGGACGAGGTCGCCAGCAGTAACTGGCTGCGCGGCCTGAACCTCGAGAGCGGCTCTTTCGACCGGTTTACCCTGGACATGCTGACCTTGGGGGCAGGCGCCTACCCGGTCATCGGCACGGCCGAGGACGTGGCGAACCAGCTCGGGGAGATCCATTCCGCAGGCCTCGACGGCGTGCTCATGGTCTTCCAAGCCTACCATCGCGACACGCTGCGTTTTGCGCGCGAAGTAATGCCCTTGCTGCGCGAACGGAGCATCGTCGACAGTCACAGGGAACCTGCGCCCACGCAGGATTCGTCAATCACGCGAGGAGACTGACCATGCCCATGATGCTCGAAGGCATACGCGTACTCGACTTCACGCAATACGTGGCGGGCTCGGGTGTGACGCGACTCATGGCAGAGCTCGGGGCGGAGATCATCAAGGTCGAAATCGCGCCGGTGGGAGATCCGGCGCGTCTCATCCCGCTCATCAAGAATGGCCGCAGTGCCTATTTCGTACAGCAAAACCGCGGCAAGCAAAGCCTGTGCGTGGATTTCAGCAAGCCCGAAACCCTGGACCTGCTGCGCGAACTCGTTCCCCACTGCGATGTGGTGGTGGAAAACTTCGGCCCCGGGGTGCTCGAAAAACGCCAGCTCGACTACCCCCATCTGCGACGCTTGAACGAGCGCCTGATCATGCTCTCCGTGTCGGCCTATGGGCGTGAGAGCCCGCTCTCCCACAAGACCGGGTACGACTGGATCATCCAGGCTTTCGCGGGCTTCATGCACATGACGGGGCCGCGCGACGGCCCGCCGCATCCCATCGGCCTGGCCCTGCTGGATGTGAACGCCTCGGTGCACGGATTCGCCGCCGTCGGCATGGCCTTGTTCCATCGTGGGCGGACTGGCGAGGGTCAGTACATCGATCTGTCGATGGTGGACGCGGCCTTCCACATGCACGATCTCAACGTGGCAGGGCCGTCGGTGGATCCGGACTTCAAGCCCCATCGCATGGGTAGCCATCACGATCTGATCTTTCCCTTCGGCGTCTTCAAGGGCCCCACGGGCTATCTTTGCGTGGCCGCCCTGCAGCTGCAGTGGAAAAACCTCTGTGAATGCATGGGCCGACCCGATCTCGTCGATGACCCGCGCTATGACGACGGACTTAAGCGCGCCCAGCATCGGGATGAACTGATCCCTGTGGTGGAAAACTGGATGGCAAGCCTCGGCAGCAATGAAGCGGTGCTGGAGGCGCTCGACCGCCACCGGGTCCCGGCAACCGCAGTCATGAGTCCGGCAGAGGCGCGCAATCACCCCTACTTCAAGGCCCGTGGCACAGTGCGGACGGTCGAGGACCGGCTGCTGGGGGCAGTGGACATTCCGGGCTACCCCTTCCGCTTCTCCGCCCAGCCGTCGCTGCCTGATCTGCAGGCGCCGCTGCTCGGCGAGCACAATGCGACCGTGCTGTCGCGCGTGCTGGGCTACGCCCCGGAGCGGATCGAGGGGCTGGTAGGCGGTGGCGTACTGGTCAGTCGGGACTGCTAGAGCCCGGGCATCACGCCTCTCGGACGCGCGTCGGCAAGATCGTGCGTCGCCCGGCCGGAATCTTTTCGAGTCGGGCGGGAACTTCATCGCCTTCGCGAAGTCCCATTGCCCTTCATGGGCAAGCGGGCCAGCAAGAGCCCTCATGCCTCATGACGGGGACATGCATCGCCGAACAGCACACATCAGGGATCCTCATTCATGACGACTGCCACTACCAGCGCTACTCTTGGCCGTGATCTCACCGCAGGGGGGGTCGTATTTCTCGTCGCGGTTCCCCTGTGCCTCGGTATTGCACTGGCCTCGGGCGCACCCCTTATCTCCGGGCTGATCGCCGGTGTCGTCGGCGGCATCGTGGTCGGCTTCCTCAGCGGTTCCGCCATCAGTGTGTCCGGCCCCGCTGCCGGCCTCGCTGCAGTGGTCTTGGCCCAGATCACCGAGCTGGGCTCCTTTCCGGCCTTCCTGCTGGCGGTGGTGCTAGCCGGGGCACTCCAGCTGGTGTTCGGGGTCCTCGGCGGTGGCGGCCTCTCCAGATTCTTTCCGACCAACGTCATCAAGGGTCTGCTCGCGGCGATCGGCCTGTTGCTGATTCTGAAGCAGCTTCCGCACCTCGTCGGCCACGATGCGGATTGGCAGGGTGACTCCGCCTTTCAGCAGCATGACGGGTCGAACACCTTCTCCTCCATTCTCCTTGCCGCCCGCGCCCTGCTGCCCGGAGCCGCCCTGGTGGGACTGCTCTCGCTGGCATTGCTGCTGCTGTGGGAGAAGACGCCCATGCTCAAGAAG
>Ga0315906_10010874_pt1 | contig 10646 bp, 7 predicted proteins | sample LakEriMetagenome_4_FD_203526 | JGI IMG/M metagenome (GOLD analysis project Ga0315906, IMG submission 203526) | Freshwater fungal communities from buoy surface, Lake Erie, Ohio, United States - Buoy 2 MA122 | ecosystem: Environmental > Aquatic > Freshwater > Lake > Lake biofilm | place: USA: Lake...
GGCACCGTGTCGGTCTTCGCAGTCGGACCAGCCCCGGCGGTCGACGCCCCAGACCGACATGCCGCCGCCGGGGTCTTCATTCCAGTCGAGCCTGATCTTGGCCCGCTCGGCCGCTTTCTGGGTGGCCAGCGCCTCACCGCCCACCACCATCGCTGCCGACACCTCGCCACGGGCCACCTGCTCGCTCAGACGATTGACGCTGTACTGGGGCATGTTGCCGCCCGGGTGGGTGTAGATATGCCGACGCAGGCGGCTGGCGCCAATGCGGTTGGCCAGTGACTTGGGGGGGTTACTGTAGGTACCGAACGGACTGGCAAAGCGGTGACTGGTATCCGAGAAGCTTCGGATGACGACCAGACTGTCCAGCGCCTCGATCAGACGCTGACCGGGGCCGGCATCCTGAGCCGCCTCGCGGGCCACCTGCGCCATGAGATCCATCGGTGAGAGTGCCTTGAGCGGGTCGCGTTCACGTTGCGTAACCTGCCCACAGCCAATCATGACGGGCGTGTGACGATCGTCCATACAGGGTCTCCTCGATCTGGGTGCGTTTTATGCGGCATCATCATAGCTGTTCGCTACTACGGCCCCCGACAGGGTTCGTCACGCGATTCCATGAAACCGCGAGCGCCTGCCCGGCTCGCCTTCCGACAAGAGACATGAGCACCATCACTTTCACGCTCAATGGCCAACACGTCACGGCTGAAGTCGCGCCGCAGACCCTGCTGGTGGATTTCCTTAGAACCGATCGGGGCCTGACCGGCACCCATGTGGGCTGCGACACCAGCCAGTGCGGCGCCTGCACCCTCCTGGTCGACGGCCGGTCGGTGCGCAGCTGCGCGATGCTGGCCGTTCAGGCCGATGGAACCGAAATCACCACCATCGAAGGCCTGGGCACTCCCGAGGCACCGCATCCCATCCAGCAGGCCTTCATGCAATGCCACGGGCTGCAGTGTGGGTTCTGCACGCCCGGCATGGTGATGTCCACAGCCAGTCTGCTGCGGACCTGCCCCAATCCCACCGATGAGCAGATCGTTCATGGCCTGGAGGGCAACCTGTGCCGCTGCACCGGCTACGTGAATATCGTCGAATCGGTCCGCGTCGCGGCGGCCGCATTGAAGTGAAGGAGCCTCGCGAATGAATGCCCCCAATGAAGTCGGTCGGTTTGGCAGCGGCCATTCGGTCAGACGCATCGAGGACCCGACCCTGGTGTCGGGCACCGGCCTGTACGCCGATGACGCCCAGGCGGCCGGCCAATTGCATCTCGTGCTGCTGCGCTCGCCCCATGCCCATGCACGGATCGTGTCGATTGATTCAGGCGCAGCCCAAGCCATGCCCGGCGTCGTGGCGATCTACAGCGGCGCCGATCTGGTCGCCGCGGGCGTGAAGCCCCTGCCCACCGTCGCAGGCTTTCTGAAGCCCGGCGGAGGCCCCGCCGTCTCACCCCCGCGCCATGCGCTGGCCGTGGAGGTGGTGCGATTCGTCGGCGAAGCAGTGGTGGCAGTGCTGGCTCACACCCGTGCGCAGGCTCAGGCAGCGCGTGATGCCGTCATGGTCGATTACGAAGACCTGCCCACAGTCGTCGATGTCTTCGATGCGATTGCCGATGGCGCGCCTCAGGTCTGCCCTGAGGCACCAGGCAATGTCGCGGCTCAGGCCCTGCATGGCAAGGCTGCCGAGGCGGCAGCCGCATTTGCCCAGGCCGCCCATGTGGTCGAACTGAACCTTGTCAACCAGCGGCTCTCGGCCGTGCCCATGGAGCCTCGCGCGGCCCTGGCCACGCCCGACACAGCCTCTGGCCGGCTCACGCTGCGCCTGTCCAGCCAGATGCCCAGTGGCGCGCGCAACACCCTGTGCGACAACGTGCTGGGCATCCCCCAGGACCGCGTACGCGTGGTGGTGGGGGATGTGGGCGGAGGCTTTGGCATGAAGACCGGCCTGTATCCGGAAGACGCCGTAGTCGCCTGGACGGCCCTGCAGCTCCAGCGCCCCGTGAAGTGGGTGGCCGATCGCAGTGAGGAGTTCCTCAGCAGCTCGGCGGGACGTGATGTCAACACCACCGCGGCGCTGGCCCTGGATGCCCAGGGCAGGATTCTGGCCCTGCGCGTACAGTCGCTGGCCAATGTGGGCGCCTATGCCACGGGCACGGGCGTGGCCATCCAGCTGCTGATCGGCCCCTGGGTCGGCACCAGCATCTACGACATCGGTCTCATCGACTACCGCTTCCGGGCGGTGCTCACCAACACCGCACCCGCCGGGGCTTATCGGGGCGCCGGTCGCCCGGAGGCGATCTACATCATCGAGCGTCTGATGGACGCCGCAGCCCGCCGCATGGGCATCGATGGGGCCGATCTGCGTCGACGCAACATGATCCGGCCCGAACAGATGCCTTACACCAACCCCATGGGTCAGGTCTATGACACCGGGCATTTTGAATCGATCACCCGGCAAGCCGTGGCCCAGGCTGACTGGAACGGTTTCGAGGCCCGTGCAGCGCAGTCTCAGGCGCGGGGTCGCCTGCGGGGACGAGGGATTGCCAGCTTTCTCGAGTGGACCGGTGGCAATGCCTTCGAGGAGCGCGTCACCGTGAATGTCACGGCTGAAGGCACGATCGAGATCTTCACGGCCACCATGGCCATGGGCCAGGGGATCGCCACCACCTATGCACAGCTCGCCGTCGACATCTTTGGTGTGCCGATCGAGCGGGTACGCATCATCCAGGGCGATACCGACCGGGGCGTGGGTTTTGGCAGCGCTGGATCGCGGTCGCTCTTTACGGCCGGCTCGGCAGTCAAGGATGGCGCGCAGCGGACCGTCGATCACGCCAAGGAGCTCGCTGCCGATGCGCTCGAGGTCGCGCCCACCGATCTCGAATACATTGCCGGCCGGTTTGGCGTGGCTGGCACCGACCGAGGCATCGATCTGTTTGAACTTGCGTCGCGTCAGCCGACCCGCCGCATCGACGTGGAATCGGTCACCAAGGTGCTCGGGCCGACCTGGCCCAACGCCTGCCACATTTGCGAAGTGGAGGTTGATCCCGAGACCGGTGAGGTCGCCATCCTGGACTACAGTTCGGTCAATGATGTCGGGCGAGCGGTCAATCCAATGATCGTCATCGGTCAGCTCGACGGAGGCGCGGTGCAGGGCATCGGCCAGGCGCTGTGTGAGCAGGTCATCTACGACCGCAGCAGCGGCCAGTTGCAGACCGGCACCCTGAGCGACTACGCCCTGCCTCGGGCCGACATCATTGCGGCCTTCCGGACCACGCTCGATCAGAGCGTGCCCTCGACCAACAATCCCCTGGGCGTCAAGGGCGTGGGTGAACTCGGCACGATTGGCGCCACGCCTGCAGTGGTCAATGCCGTGGTGGATGCGCTGGCCCGCGCCGGCCAGGGGCAGGCCGCTGAGCAACTGCAGATGCCACTGACCCCCGAGCAGGTCTGGAACGGCCTGCAGGGTCGTTATCCCGCCCTGCCCCGCATCGAGATTCCGGGAGCCTGATGCCATGAATGCCTTCGAACATCATCGTCCTGCATCGGCCGCTCAGGCGGTCGCTGCCCTGAACGCCGCCGCTGACGGCCGCTTTCTGGCAGGCGGGCAGTCCTTGCTGCCGGCCATGAAGTTTGGCCTGGCCGCGCCATCCGACCTGATCGACCTCGGCCGTATCGCCGAGTTGCGCGGCATCCAGCGTGAGGCTGGCGCACTGCGCATCGGCGCCATGACCACCCATGCCGAGGTCGCCGAGTCCTCGCTGGTTCAGGCTGCCATGCCTGCGCTTGCAAAGCTTGCCGCCGGCATTGGGGACCCCGGGGTCAGACACCGTGGCACCCTGGGCGGCAGCCTGGGTCTGAACGATCCTGCAGCCTGCTATCCCGCTGGCGTGCTCGGTCTGGGCGCGACGATCCGGACCGACCGCCGCACGATAGCGGCCGATGATTTCTTCATCGGTCTGTACGAGACCGCGCTGGAGCCAGGCGAACTGATCGTGGCGGTGGATTTTCCGCTCCCCGAGAAGGCTGCCTGGATGAAGTTCAAGCAACCCGCCTCAAGGTTTTCAATGGTCGGGGTCTTTGTCAGCCGAGGGCCTGCGGGCGTACGGGTTGCCGTGACCGGAGCAGCTTCTTGTGCCTTCCGGGCCACCGCCCTGGAAGCGGCCTTGACGCAGCAATGGTCGGCACAGGCCTGTGCAGCAGTGTCGATTGACACTGCGAATCTGAACACCGACCTGCATGCCAGCGCACAGTACCGGGCTCACCTGGTTCGCGTGCTCACCCAACGGGCCGTAGCGTCGACCTGAGGGGTTTCCCCCCGACCCGACGGTCAGAAGAGTTCCCCCTGGCGGGGGTTCTCGGCCGCGCGGGGGCGCCGGGGCGCACGGGATCGAGTCTGCGAGGGCGGCAGCCCACTGCGCCGCGAACCGTGTCGCTGCTGGATCTGATCGGCCTCAAAACGCGTCTGTTGCTGCTGGCGCAGGCCATACATCACGGATTTGGCATGGGCGAGCGCCTCGCGCTCGTTCACGATCGGCGCCGGATAGGACGGCGTTCCCCACTCCGGTACCCACTGTCGGATGAATTCGCCGGCAGGATCCTGATCCGCAGCCTGCTTGGCAGGCGAGTAGATGCGCAGGGTGTTGATGCCCGTGGTGCCCGATTGCATCTGCATCTGGCTCCAGTGGATGCCCGGCTCAAAATCAAGAAACTGTCTGGCCAGGTGCAGCCCGGGCGCACGCCAGTGCAGCCAGAGGTGATAGGCAGCAAAGCTGACCAGCATGGCGCGCATGCGAAAGTTGAGCCAACCGGTGGCGTTGAGCGATCGCATGCAGGCGTCCACCATCGGAAAACCGGTCATACCGGCCTGCCAGGCTTCCAGACGCAGGCGAGCCGGGGCATCGAGTGCCCGGCCCGGACCCGATTCATCGCCGTCCCGCAAACCATCACAGGCGCGCATGAAATTGCGGTATTCAATGGCCGGCTCGTCCTCGAGCTTTTGCATGAAATGGCAATGCCAGCGCAATCTCGACGCAAAACCCGAGAGATCACGCCGCAGACTCAGATCCTGCGTGGAGCCCAAGGCCGCCCGGGTGGTCTGATAGACCCTGCGCATCGACACGGTGCCAAAGGCCAGATGCGTCGATAGACGAGAGCAATGCTGAGCCGCGCTTAACGGACTGGACAGCTTGCTGCGATAGCCCAGTGCATCCTCCCGCACGAACTGTTCGAGTCGCTGCAGGGCGACGCTCTCGCCTGCCGGTGGCTCTGGCTGTTGCTCAACATGACAATCCAGCCAGAGGCCGGGCAACCCGACCGAGGGCCCACGATACCGCTCCGGCACCGCCTGCAGGGGCTCGCGCATGCGGGTCTCCCAGCGGGCCGCCCACCCCCGTCGATCCTTCAGCCGTCGAATCACCCCGGTCTGCGGGTACTCCAGCCAGCGTACCCCCCGAGCAGCGCACCAGGCTGCAACGGCTTTGTCTCGTGTCCAGCTCCAACCCGGCCCCGTCTCCTCGTGGCTGACCAGAGTATCGAAGGGCCACCAGGCATGGATACGACCGAGCGCCTCGATCGCCTCCGCCTCCCAGACCATCACCGGAAGCCCGCGTCGGGAAAGTGCTTGAGCCAGAGGCCCAATCGCACCCAGCAGCCAGGACCGATGCCGTGGATCGAACGCCTCGCTGGCCACCCATTGCGGTTCGATCAGGCACAGGCCCAGCGCCTGCGCCGCCTGACTGGCCGCGACCAGAGGCGCGTGATCGTGCTCACGCAGATCACGTTTGAACCAGACCAGGGTGCGGGATGTCATGGGGGCATGAGCTTCGCATGCGACTCGAATCCCCCATCGAATGACCGGATAAGCGGGGGCCGCAGGGTTGCCGCGCCGTCTCTCGTTCAGGCACAGCGCTTGCCTGTTTGCAGACCAGGTCTCGGCGCGATGAAATGAATCATCGAGCCGTCCAGCTGTTTCGCCCGACCGGCATCGAGTCCCCGTTTCCCCCCTGATTTTTCACCAAGCGAGGCCATTCATGAGCATCCCCAATCCCGGCAGCCCCTCGATGAGCAGCTCCGGCATCACGACACTGACCCACACCCAGGAGCATCGGGCCCGTCTCGCAGACGAGTTCTCGCACGCCGTCGATGAGGCGCAGAGCCTGCTTCATCGGGCGGCCACAGAAGGCGGAGAGAGGGCGCGCGAGCTGCGCGCGGAGGTGGAAAACCGATTGCTCACCGCCCGTGACCGACTTCAACAGATCCAGGAGCAGGCGACAGACCGGGCCCGTGAAGCCGCCAAGGGCGCAGATCACTTCGTGCACGCCCATCCCTGGCAGGCCATGGGTCTTGCGGCAGCGAGCGGCCTGGTGATCGGCCTGCTGATGCATCGACGCTGAGCGCAAATCCCCTTGTCAAGCGCTTCATCATCGAACACCCCACCCGCCTCCACACCCGGAGCCGCGCCACCCACCGGCCTGCTGGGTGCCGGTCTGCGTCAGTTCACGGGCCTCATGATCGAGGCCCTGCAGGCACGGATCCAGTTGGCCGATCACGACTGGCGCGAGCTGCGGGCCCAGCTGTTGAGACGGGGCCTGCTGCTCGCTTTCGGGCTGCTCGGCCTGGCCTTTGTGGGCGTCGCCCTGCAGGCCTGGGTCGTGGTGTACTGGTGGGCCGCTGCAGGACCTGCGATCCTGCTGCTGCTCGCAGCCCTGTGGCTGGTCTTGGCATCATGCATCGGCCTGATGCTCATTCTCGATCTCAAGGCATCGGGCTGGGCGGTGATCCGGCGCCGCGGGGGCCGATGACCGGGTGCCCCGGTGCGAGTCGATCGAGGGCGACCCGGGCAAGGATCAGATCCGGGTCACCGGGCGATAAACGAGCCGGACCACCCACCGTTCACTGGCATCCACTGGACATGGGGGCACCATGAGCAGACTCTCGGTTCGATCACATTGATACAGATCGCCGCCGAGGGCCGTCATGCCATCAAGGATGAGACGGTCTGTGATTGACACCGTGTGCTGCGACTCGGTGTTGCCAAACAGGCGCGACAGTGGAATCAGCGAGGCACTGCCGATCTGAACATGCCGCAGCGACTGGCCCAGCAGCAGTCCGACCGAAACATCCCCCGAGCCGACGGGAACATGGACGACATACCAACCATCGTAGGAATGTCGCGCCTCGAAATCTTCCTGCGAGACCCGCTCGCCACGCATCAGGATGCCAGCCAGCTTCTCGGTGCGCTGAGTGGTCTCGCGCAGGGCGAGTTCAAGACCGAAGCGTTGCTGGGCCAACAATGAGAGCGACAGTTCCACGCCTGCCGCATGAAGCTCCGCCGGTTGAACCAGGCGCATGGTTTCCAGGTTGTTCTCCATGTAGAACAGGCCCCGTTCGCGCAGACCCTGTAAACCCGCCTCAAGGTCATGCACACGGAGGGTCTTGTCGGTCGCCAGATTCATGTCGAGGGAAAAACCACCCAAGTTCTGATTCTCAAGCGGCGTCGGGAAATAGATCATGCGCAACAGCTCGCCCAGTGCCGCGTCGCGGAGTGCATCGGGATCCGGCGCGGTGCTGCGCTCGAAGCAGGTCTGCGCATCGCGCACGAAGCGAATGGCCTCATCCTGGATGGTCGAGACGCGCAGCTGCTGGAACTGGGCAGTGAGTTGGGCATCCAGAATCGGCTTGCCTTGCCCGTCATAGGCAATCACGCTCGCATCGTCGGAGGTGCACAGGGTCTCGAGCAGGGCCACATGGCGCACCACGGCCATGAGGGTGCGGTCATCACACCAGGAGGGCTCGATCAGCCCACGGCGGGATCGAGCCCAGTCGCGAACCCGCGCCGCAAGGAGGTATCTGCCCTGAATTTCCACATTCCATTCCTCGCGCATCACCGGGGTCAGCACCCGTTGAGCCGTGCCCTGGTAACCCAGGTCAATGAAGATCAGGGTATCGCCGGGCATCACATCCGCAGAATCACGAAGATGCGCCTGCAGCGTGGCGAAATAGTCTTTTGAAGCCTTGACGATGCGCCCCACCCGCTCGGGCTTGAGGCACTCGCGGACGAGCTTGCGCGAGGGATGGCGATCGGCGCGTGCCATGCGAATCAGCCCAGCCGCCTCGGCTTGGGGTAGGAGCAATTGCTTGCACACGGCCTCAAGATAGTCAGGGTTGGCGAATTCGGCCAGATAACGCTCGATATCTGCGGCACTGCGAAAGCTTGACGCATAGGCGGCAAAACGGCTGATCCTGACCGCGGCGCCCGGTGAGCTGCCCGCGATGGCCTCGCAGGCACGCATCGGCAGCCAGGCATCGCGCATCAGAAAGACAGGCCGAACGCGGTTGCGATTCGCTCTGAGGTCATCGATCTCAGCAAGAATCCAGCGCGCAAAGGCATGCATGATCGGCCCGAGCGTGGCGTAGCCGATGGTTGCAGCGGCCTGATCATTCAGCGCCTGACTGGCGAGCACAGCGTGGTACGGACGCGGCAGACTGCGATCGCGCCGGATCCCGGCGTCAGCCATGCCCAGCGCCATGGCCTGCATGCGCTCCTGCGATTCAAGCGCCACGGGCAGATGCACCAGATGAACTGAATTCAGTCCTGCAGCCAAGGCGGCGACCCGATCGGCCTGCTCATTGTCGCCCACATGAACGATCTCCCCAGCCCGATGGTTCAGCCGATCAAGCACCCTGCGAAACAGGCCCCCGCCCTTGGACACGCCATGCTCGCTCGAGACGATGACCCGACTGATTGCCTTGAATGCATCGGTGGGCAGGCAGTGCGCGAGCAGCCGCGTGAGCTGCTCCTGACTGAAATAGGTATCCGAGACCATGATGACGGGCATCTTGCGCCGTGCGGCATCAAGCAGCAGATCGATTGCGGGCGGGAAGGCATGGCAGGACAGCATCTCGGTCTGCAACTCGACTTCAGCCAGAGCGTGCCAGTCTTCGCTGTCCGCAGCGGGCAGAATCTGCCGATAGATCTCGAGCAGGGTGACTTCACTGCCCTCGCCTCTCGAAATGCGCAGCTGGCGTGCCGCGGATTCCGCCTTGGCCCGGATCTCCGCCGTGATGTCATGCTTCAGAAACAGCGGATGGCGTTGGAGATCGAAAAAAACATCGATGGGCGTTGCTGTACGACGCCACAGAACGGTATCGAAGCAATCAAGCGAAAGCAGCCCGATCTTGGGAAAACGCCCAAGAACGCTTGCCAGCTCGTACGCAGCGATGGTTTCGGCATGGGCCGGGCTGACCGGCTCAGCTCGCACAGCCCGTGCAGGTGCGGGGCTGGGTCGACGAAGGGGGGCTGGAAAATTGAGCATGTCGAGACCTGAATTCATCTCGACCGATGATGCCCCCGACGGCGTCGCCTCAGGCGTTGATCAACGGGGGTCAGCCTGCCTTGTTCCGGCTGCCGCGGCCCGTCCCCGAACTGCTGCCCTGGCGGGAGGATGACGGAAGGCCTCGCCCACCCGCGCCTGACCCCGCGCGTGCCGGGCCACCGGTGCCACTGCGTCCTGCACCCGCGCCTCCCCCTCGCCCGCCTGCTGGCCCCGACCCCGTCCTGGCCCCGGGGGTCGAGCTCGAACGTGCACCTTGCGATGTTGGCCGGCGCGCCGCGGGGCCCGGCCCTCTGCCACGCGGGGTTGGCGCTTCAGTGGCATTACGCCTGCGCGGTACCGGCTCGATCAGACTCTCCGCTGAGGGCTGCACAAAATCCTCAGACCGAACCCGCTCAATCGGACGGCGCAACAGTCGCTCGATATCAGCCAGCAATTTGAGTTCATCGCGCTCCACCAGCGACACCGCCGCCCCCGGGCTGCCCGCCCGGCCCGTCCGACCAATGCGGTGGACATAATCCTCAGGCACGTTCGGGAGCTCGAAATTCACCACTTGAGGCAACTGCTCGATGTCGAGCCCCCGCGCAGCGATATCGGTGGCCACCAGTACCGGAATGCTGCCGTCCTTGAAGGCCGCCAACGCCCGGGTTCTTGCACTCTGGCTCTTGTTGCCATGGATGGCCATGGCCTCGATGCCGTCCTTGCACAACTGCTCGGCCAGACGGTTGGCACCATGCTTGGTTCGGGTGAATACGAGCACCTGATCCCAACGATGACGGTGGATCAGGTGAGCCAGCAGGTGGCGCTTGAGGGTTTTGTCGACAAGATAGACCGACTGCTCGACCAGCTCCGAGGCGGTATTGCGACGAGCAACCTCCACGCTCTCAGGACGTTGCAACAGGCCATCCGCCAGTTCGCGGATCTCATCAGAAAACGTCGCTGAAAAGAGCAGGTTCTGACGCTGACGGGGCAACAGCGCAAGGATCTTGCGGATGTCCCGGATGAAACCCATGTCGAGCATGCGATCGGCTTCATCGAGCACCAGAATCTCGATGCCCGAAAGATCGACTGTGCGCTGGCCGACATGATCGAGCAGTCGGCCCGGCGTGGCGACCAGGATATCCACCCGACCCTTGAGGGCCTTGATCTGAGGATTGATGTTCACACCGCCAAACATGACCAGCGAGGTCAGGGGCAGGAACTTGCCGTAGGTTCGGACCGAATCCTCCACCTGCGCAGCCAGTTCGCGCGTGGGCGTGAGCACCAGGGCCCGCGGGCGTCCGGCACGGGGTGCCGGAATCTGGCCGTCGGGGCCGGGCTGCGA
>Ga0315906_10010875_pt1 | contig 10646 bp, 11 predicted proteins | sample LakEriMetagenome_4_FD_203526 | JGI IMG/M metagenome (GOLD analysis project Ga0315906, IMG submission 203526) | Freshwater fungal communities from buoy surface, Lake Erie, Ohio, United States - Buoy 2 MA122 | ecosystem: Environmental > Aquatic > Freshwater > Lake > Lake biofilm | place: USA...
CATATTCAATCATTTGTTGGGCGTGGAAGGTGCCTTCGTTGCCAGTGAAACCTTGTACGATTACGCGAGAATCTTTGTTAACCAGTATGCTCATAGTATTTATGCTGCGCGAAAATAATACAGAAGCCCCCAAATTCAATAAGGGGTGTGTGATTATTTCTATGTAGTTATAGCTTGTTAAGGCAAACCAATCAACGCCTATCTTTGTTACTCAACCATGAGAATCCTCAGAATTGCCTCCGTTGCTGCCGCCATTGGCTCATTGATTACCGCTTGTGTATTTGGTAAAACCAAAACCATCGACCCTAGCCAAAGCACAGCCGCTGCAAAAAGCATTTACGATATTCAGCTGAAAACATTGGACGGAACTAGCCAGATCAATCTTTCTCAGTACAAAGGCAAGAAAATTCTGATTGTAAATACCGCTTCAAAATGTGGTTATACGCCTCAGTACGCTGAACTTCAGCAATTGCAAGAAAAATTTACCGAAAAGTTGATCATCATTGGATGCCCATGTAATCAATTCATGGACCAAGAACCCGGGGGTGCCGAAGAAATTGCCACTTTCTGTCAGAAAAATTACGGAGTTACTTTTCCCATTTCAGAAAAACTGGATGTGAAAGGCAACAAACAACATCCTTTGTATCGCTGGCTTTGTAACAAGGCTGAAAATGGCGCCCTTGGTGCCACGGTGGGTTGGAATTTTAACAAGTTCTTGATCAACGAACAAGGGCAGCTCATCGCTTATTACCCTTCTGGTGTGAAGCCAATGGGTCCAGAGATCAGCGAAGCCATCGCCAAGTAGTTTGCGCAAGGCTGGGGATAGCATGCTTAGAGTTTTTTAGTTATTTTCGTGGGATGCGATTGAATTTTTCTAGGAGCTTTCTATTGAGTTTGGGATTGATGCTGACGGGAATGTTGGGTTTAATTTCCTGTAGTGAGGAATTGCCCCCCGTGATTATGACGGAAGAGGAAAAGCCCTTATTGGATACATTTTATATAGGATCTGTGCCAGCGGCTTCAGTGAAAAAGGTGTTGTTGTTTGATGTAACTGGTGTGCGTTGTAACAACTGTCCAAAGGCGGCTGTATTGGCGAAAAACTTGGCATCGAGCAATTCAGGTAGGGTTGAAGTGGTGGCTTTGTATCCCAAAACGCCTATGAGTTTGACCTTCCCTTGGGCCGGGTTTGATACCATGATCACCCTAGAGGCAGAGCAAATTGCGACTGCGATGGGTGGAATCACCTCTTTGCCATTGGGTGCGGTGGATCAAGTGGCGTTTAATGGAAGTAAGTTGCTCAATACCAGTGATTGGGGTGCGGCTGTAACTGCGCAGTTGGCCAAAACATCGCCGTTCAATTTGTCTGTTAAAAGTACTTGGAAATCTGCCGATGGTAAGTCGAGGGTGGAAATTAAAGCAATAGCCAATGCTGCCATTGTATCGAATTACAAATGGGTGGTGGCCATTACGGAGAATGGCGTAAAGAGCAAGCAGTCGGACCAAGATGCGCCGGGTGGCATGGTGGATGATTATGAACATGAGCACGCATTGCGTGGTGTGGTGGGTTCTACGTTGGGTAGTGACATTAATACAACTGCGGTTTCGGCGGGATATATTCGCGAAAAACACTTTTACTTAGTTCCAAAAGCCAAATGGAATGCATCCAATTGTGATGTGGTGGTTTGGGTGTACAATGCGGATACCAAAGAAGTGGTGCAGGTGGAAAAGGTTGCGTTGAAATAATGACAACTACCGCTTGGATAGGAGCAAAACAACGATTCAAGCAATATTTGCAGTTGGAGCGTTCGCTATCAGTGAACAGCGTGGAGGCCTATTTGGCAGATTTGGAAAAGTTTGAATTATGGAGTGAATCGCAAGGGTGGAAGGGTCCGCTCGACATGAATCAACAGCGCATACAGAAATTTCCCGAGTGGATTGCGGATTTGGGATTTCAGGCTACGTCGCAGGCCAGAATCATCAGTGGCGTACGGTCGTTTTACAAGTTTTTGGTCATGGAAGACAGCTTGGCGGAAAGTCCGGCGGATTTTTTAGAGCCACCCAAAACCGGTCGCAAGTTGCCGGTGGTCTTGAGTGAAGAAGAAATCGACGCCATGATTGCGGCCATTGATCGCAGCACTGCGGAGGGAGAACGGAATGTGGCTTTGTTGGAAACCTTGTACAGCTGTGGGTTGCGGGTGAGCGAGTTGGTGGGATTGCGGTTAACACAAATCCATCCGGCAGAGGGATTTCTGCATGTGGTGGGCAAAGGAAACAAAGAGCGTTTGGTGCCGGTGGGCGCCAGGGCACTCAAGCACATCCGTTTGTATGTGGATGAAGTGCGGGTGCATGTAAACATTCAGTCCAGCGAGCGCGACGTGGTTTTTTTGAGCAAACGGGGTGGTTCGTTGAGCCGTCAGTCTGTGTTTCTGCTGATCAAAGCGTTGGCATTGAAAGCCGGGGTGCGTAAGAATATTTCGCCCCACACTTTCCGACATAGTTTTGCCACGCATTTGGTAGAGGCCGGTGCAGATTTACGTGCCGTACAAGAAATGTTAGGTCACGAGAGTATCACCACCACAGAAATTTACACCCATTTGGATCGGAATTACTTGGCGGATACTTTGTTAAAGTATCATCCGCGGAGTAGTTGAGAATATAATGCGGCGTATTGGGCGGCCAATTGTTTGGGCTGGAAGCGAAGGTGGTTTTGAAGTCCGTTTTGGACGAGTTCCTCGCGCAGTTGTGAATTTTCAATGATTTTCAAAAAGCCTTCTCGGATTGAACTGATATCAAAAGGATTAACCAGCACAGCGGCATCGGCTGCAATTTCTGGCATAGAGGTGGTATTGCTAGTGATTACGGGCCTGCCCACGGCATTGGCTTCCACGATGGGCATGCCAAATCCTTCCAGGGTAGAAACCAGGCTCAGGATATCACACTGATGATATTGTTCTAATATTTCATCATCGGATAACCGGCGTTCAATGCATTCGGTTTGAATGTTGTTTTCCTGAATGAGGGCTTTGATCCCATCGCTCACTTTGCCCACAATTACCAAAGTACAGGGGATGTCTTTCAGTGCAGGAATCAGCCGCTCCAAGTTTTTGTTGGGTGCGGTGCCCACGTGCAAAATCCTTGGTTGGTTTTGGTTGAAAGATTTAGGAAAGGGTTGAAATCTGTCCTGAATTGAAACGTATACAATACTGATTTTATCTGGATTGCAGGGAACAAAATGTAATATGTCTTCTTTGGTCGCTGTTGATATGGCTGTTAAATGGGTCGCTCTTTGAATGGGTAATGTGAACCAAAATAGTTTGAGTATTTTGTGCTTTAGGCCTGTGGTCTGGTGCAGCATGCCGCAGTCTAAAATCGTGAGTATTGTTTTCTTTTTACTCAAGAAAACTCCCACATAATGTATGTCGCCAGTAATGTGATTTACATCTCCTTGATGAAACATACAGAATATCGCATTGGCCAAGCGGCGCCAAAGCCCATTGCTTTCAAATGGCATTTCCAAGTATACATCTTCAATGGTTGGCGGAAGATTTTCCCGAATCTGTTTGAAATAACTCTCAACGCTGAAGTTGCCTAGCGCGCGGGGTTTGCGGTTAAAAAATACGACCTTCATATTAGTGTGTCAATTCCCATTCGATGAATCGGGTTTCGTCAATGATCAGTTGGTCGATCAATTGATTGGTATCCATGTTATAGTCCCATCCCAGATTTTTCTTAGCTTTGGTATTGTCGCCATAGATGATTTCAAGGTCAACGGGTCTGAATAACTCTTTGTCAATTACAATGGTTTTGTCGTATTCGAGATCGAGTTTGGTAAGTGTGGTTTCTATCAAGGATTGAAGTGATGTGACCTCACCTGAACAGATTAGGTAATCTTCAGCGGCATCGGTTTGGAGTATGCGCCACATGGCTTCAACATAGGCGGGTGCATAACCCCAGTCGCGCTGTATCGACAAATTCCCCACTTTAATTGGACCCTTTTGCAAGCCCATTTTTATTTTAATGGCCGAATGTGAGATTTTTTTGACCACATAATTGGGTCCGCGCAGACAGGATTCGTGGTTAAATAGTATTCCGCAAGCGGCGAATAAATTGTGTGATTCCCGGTAATTGACAGTGAGCCAGTGGGCCGCTGCTTTAGAAACGCCGTAAGGACTGGCCGGGTGGAAAATGAGGCTTTCTTTGAGCGGCAAATTTTCGGGTTTTACATTGCCAAACATTTCACTGCTTGAAGCTTGGTAAAATTTGATTTGGTTGTTGACTTTTTTAATTGCTTCCAACCAATTCAAAACGCTCATGATGTTGAAATTGACTGTGCCAATGGGGTCGATAAATGAATATCCAACAGAGCTTTGCGCACTTAAATTGTAAATTTCATCGATTTGAAACTTGGTCAAAATTTGTTCCGCCCTTTTTTGATCGAGGTTTGGTAATTCAATGAGTTGAATGTCGTTTTCGATGCCCAGGAATTGAAGGTTTTTCAATTCAGGTATGATGGTGTTACGGGTGATTCCATACACCCTGTAATTTTTACTGAGAAGAAGCTTGCTTAAATAAGCTCCGTCTTGCCCTGTGGCTCCTATGATTAAAGCTTTCTTCATGCAAATTGGATTCGAAAATAGGAATTGTTTGTGATTAAAAGTTGATTTATTGGTAAAGGGTTGGGATTGGTTTACAGTTAATGGTTTACAGTAAACTATAAACTATCCACCTTCTTCGGAGCGGGCTGAGAAACGCAATCGCCCAGGGTGAATTGGCAAAATTTGATGGTTCTGCCTATGGCGAGCCACATTTTCTCGTAATAGGTTTGGATTTGCAATACCGCCGGCACGGGAATGAGCTCGTACACATTGGGGATGTTTTGGTGGAGGTTGAGTCCATCGCGTTGCACTTGCTCAAGGGTGCTCTCGTAGAAGAGATCGGAGTCGGTTTTTACGTTCACCAAGGCGGTGGCCGGCGCAATCTGTCGGTACAGGTTGAGGAACTTGTAGCTGCTCAATCGCTTGCGCTCCTTTTGGGGCTGGGGGTCGGCGAAGGTGATCCAAATTTCGGAGACCTCGTTGGGTGCGAAGTATTCGGGGATGTTATCGATATGGGTTCTCAGGAATCGAACATTGCTGAGGTTTTCGGTGATCGCGACCTTGGCACCCGTCCACATGCGGTTGCTTTTGATGTCCACGCCCACATAATTGATATCAGGGTTGAGGCGGGCCAAACCCACGGTATAATCGCCTTTTCCGCAGGCCAGCTCTATCACGATGGGGTTGTTGTTGCCGAAAAGGGCGTGCCAGTTTCCTTTCGTTTTCTCGGCATCTTGAAGATCGAACGTGTTCGGAAATTGGTCGTACTCGGCAAATTTGATGAGTTTGGGTTTGCTCATGGCGTACAAAGGTACTGTGATTTGGCGATTTGCCCTAAAAACATCAACTTTGTTCTGTGCAGGCAGTATTTGACAAATTGGGCAAGCGATGGACGGCAAACTTGGATGTTTGTTGGGATTTGTCGGTGTCAACGGGCCCCCAGGGCGACAATCCATCGGCGTTTTACATTGACGCGGCGAAATTCGAACCCATTCGGGTGGGCGGTTTTGTGGGATCGGTGGCGGAGGGTGGCTCAGCGAACTGCGAGATTTTGACCTTGTGCGCCCACGGAAACGGCACGCATACGGAGTGTGTGGGACATATCACATCGGAAAAGTTGGCTTTGGGCGATGTGCTGAAGCAATTTTGGTTCGATGCCCAGGTGGTTTCGGTGGATATTTCGGGGGTTGGGTATGTGCGATTGGCGGATGTGAAGGCATGGGCTTTGCTGGGCACTGCGGCTTTGGTGGTTCGGTCTTTGCCGAATCCTTTGTCAAAGAAGCAGGCGGTTTGGAGCGGAAACGATGCGCCATATTTTGAGCCGGAAGCTTTGTCGTTTCTGGGCGATCAGGGGATACAGCATTTGCTCACGGATTTTCCTAGTGTGGATCCGGAGGAGGATAGTGGGTTGTTGAGCGCGCACCACGAGTGGTGGGGTGTTCCGCAGCGGGTTACGGGTGGAAATGTGTTAGGGGTGTCGGTGGCGCATCCGCGGTATTCTGCTACGATCACGGAGTTGATTTATGTGCCGGAGGGTGTTGCGGACGGGTTGTATTTATTGAATATACAGGTCCCCAATTTGCGGACGGACGCGGTACCATCGCGACCGGTGTTGTATGCTTGTACGGCGGCGGAATGATGAGCGAGAAGTGGTTATACTTTTTTAATATCCTGGTTTCACGCTGGGTGAATGCTTTGGGGCCAGGCGGGTTGCGGTATTCATTGCGGCCTTCTACCCAAATAAATTCAGCCTCGGACCGGTCAAAAGGTGAGGGGGGAGAGATGCCAAAACTTCCAATCAAATCCATTTTGGTGGTGAAGTGGGATGAAATTGGTGATATGGCGGCGGCGGTTAATGTCTTTGGGACATTGAAATCGGCCTATCCTGAGGCCGAATTGCACGTATTGTGCAAGCCATTTGTCTCGACCTTGATTGCCGGAGACCCAGCCATTGATCAAGTAATCACGAATATTGAGGATTGGCAGCAGCGCTATGACGTGGTCGTTGAATTGCGCGGCACTTGGCAAACGTTGCGTAAGAGTTTCTCGCTTCGCACGATGCCGAAGTATCGCGTAGATAGAGGTTGTGTCCGTTTTTTACAACGCGGCGCCCAGCCTCATGAGGTAGTAACAAATGAACGGATCATTCGTCCTTTGGTGGGTGAAGGTTTCCCGATAGCTAAAAGACAGTTGTTTCCTTCAGAAGCGGAGATTGCGGAAGCGCAGAGATGGTCTGATTTGGTATTGAGTTCAGAGTTTTCCAACAATGAGTATTCCGCGGAGGTTGATTCGGCTTTCCCCTTAGCCGAAGCGGTGAGCAATAAAAACGCTACTGGGTACGCAATTCTCCACACGGGCGCCCGACGTGAACTCCGTCGCTGGCCATTGGAACGGTTTGTGGCATTATCAAAGTGGTTGCTTTTGGAGAAAAACCTCATTTCCATTTGGGTCGGCACTGCCGAAGAGGAATCGCAATTGGATGAAGCGTTTGCCATGGGTGCGGCGGGCAAGAAGTGGGTAGCACCTGAAGGGTCATCGTTGTTGTCGTTTTACGCCTTCATCGCATCATCGAAATTATACGTGGGCAACGAAAGCGGTCCATTGCAACTGGCCGACATCGCCGAGGTGCCCTTGGTCGCCATTTACGGTCCGGGCGTTCCCGATGTTTTTTATCCGCATAGCGCACGCAGCCGGGTTTTGCACGAAGTCTTGGATTGCAATCCATGCGACCAAATTCATTGCGTCCGCCCATCGGATCGCTGCATCGATCGGATCTCTTTGGCTTCTGTTCAGTTGGCGGCTTCGGAAGTGCTGGCATAAAAATTAGGTTCTCTACCAAAATCGAAATTTGGAGTTCCTATTTTTCTATTAATTTCGCCTCGAAAACATTTTTTTAGCTTCAAGCAAGAATGAAATCAATTCCTTAAAACCAAATAAACAAGCAGTGTTATTTAACTCGTTTGAATTTTTACTTTTTTTGCCAATAGTATTTATACTGTATTGGTTTGTTTTTAATAAAAAACTAAGCTGGCAGAATGGGTTGGTGTTGGTTGCCAGTTATTTTTTCTATGGTTGGTGGAGTTGGAAGTTTATGGGCTTGCTTATGCTCAGCACAGCATTGGATTATGCCTATGGTTTTTGGGTCGCGTCCCCGAATCGAAAGAAAGCCAAAATATTTCTGTGGCTCAGCATTATTAATAATCTCGGAATCCTCGGGATATTTAAATATTACAACTTTTTTGCGGTTCAGTTTCAAAAGGGGTTTGGTTTGTTGGGTTTGCATACAAACCCTGTTCTATTGCAAGTGGCCTTGCCGATAGGTATTTCCTTTTACACTTTCCATGGGATGTCGTATGTATTCGATATTTATTGGGGAAATCAAAAGCCCGTTCGCAATTTTGTAGACTATGCCGTTTTTGTAAGCTTTTTCCCATTGTTGGTTGCAGGACCGATTGAACGCGCGAGTCATTTATTGCCTCAAGTTAAAAAAAACCGTTCTTTTAATTACACCCAAGCAGTTGAAGGATGCCGATTGATTCTTTGGGGGATGTTCAAAAAGGTTGTGATTGCTGATTCTTTGGCGGGTATTGTAGACGAGATATTTCAAAACTACCAAGATCAAAACGGAGTCACATTGATTATTGGTGCTATTGCCTTTAGTTTTCAAATCTATGGGGATTTCTCTGGGTATTCAGATATTGCCTTAGGTACCGCCAAATTATTTGGCTTTGAGTTGTTGAGCAACTTTAAATTCCCATACTTCTCCAGAGATGTTGCAGAATTTTGGAGACGTTGGCACATATCACTTTCCTCTTGGTTTAGAGATTACCTATACATCCCTTTAGGTGGTTCAAAAAATGGAAAATCAATTGCCATTCGAAACACGTTTATCATATTCTTAGTAAGTGGATTCTGGCATGGGGCAAGCTGGAACTTTATTGCATGGGGCTTCATTCATGCCTGTGGATTTTTACCATTGTTATTACTCAATCGCAACCGTAAACACGTTGTCGATGTCGTAGCTCAAGATCGTAAACTCCCCAAATTGAAAGAGTTGTGGCAGATGTCGACCACTTTTGCATTTGTGACTTTTGCTTGGATATTCTTCAGGGCTGACGGGATTCACTTTGCATTGGGCTACATAAAACAAATTGGAGAAAGCATCTCTCAACACCCAGGTCAACTCTTAATTAGACCCGGTAGTTCTTTGGCTTTTTTATATATCCTACCGCTTGTTCTTGGAGATTGGTATTTGAGAAGGGATGAGAGGGCGCTAAAAGTATCCACCTATAATTTAGTTCGGCTTTTTATGTATTGTATTTTAGGTATTTTGAGTTTAATTGAACTATTAACATATCTCAATACCAAACCTTCTTCATTCATTTATTTCCAATTTTAATGAAATCATTTTTAAGTAAGTCATTCATACTAATTACAATTATTGCCATATCTACAATTTGTTTAAAGTACTTATTGCCTTTTGAGAAAAATTACAACTCAGCAATGGTCGACAAACTCGAGTTGCTTCAAAAAAACAAAGCCAAACAAAAAATATTATTAATTGGTGGTTCATCTGTTGGATGGGGATTGTCTGCTGAACAGATACAAAATGCAACAAGTATTACAACGATAAATTTAGGGCATCATGCTGGATTTGGCTTACTTGATTACCAAGATTTTGTTATCTCATGTCTAACACTGAATGATATTGTCATTTTTTCGCCGGAATGGGATTTTTATAATAATCCTGATTTTTTTGACACTGCGACTCTCAATGATTTGCATAAAAACATGACTTATTTAACTTTTACTAATAAATCGCTATTTACTAAAGTGAAATCTGTATTTCTTAGAAATATTTCATTTTCATCGAACAAAGTTCAAGACCAAAATAATCCATATATCTATAATTGTTTAAATAAAAATGGAGATGTCGTATCGCATTGCGGAATAAAGCCAAAGGGGCCGAAACAGTATCAGATTGCCATCTCTCATTTTGATTTGAAATTATGGATATCAAAATTCAAATACATATCAAAAGCTAATTGCATACTCTTAATGCCCCCTACACAAAAATCGATTTACGAAAAGAATAAATTGTCTTTTGATTCGCTACAACTAATTTTTAATAAGTGTAATCTTAATTACGTAGATAGGATTATCGATAACACTTATGAAGAAATAGATTTTTTTGACGCAGAGTATCATTTAAAATGTGAAATTAAAGCGCAGAGAACTGCCAAAATTATTGAACATATTAAATCGTTCAATACAACAAACCAAAATGCCAAAGCGGGATTACGTTGAGGTCGCATTGTTCAATATCGTCTTTCAAAACGAAGCCTTTGGGCGCGTTTTTAATCTGTGACCTCTTCCCATAAAATCACACTGTTCTAAACTAGAGTTTTCAGGGTAACAAAAAACAGAAAAAAAACTAACTTGTTACCATGAAAAAATCAAAATTTACTGAAGCTCAGATTGTTTTTGCGATCAAACAATTCGAGACTGGAACGCGGGTAGATGAGATCTCTCGCCAAATGGGAATTTCCCAAGCTACTTTCTTTAACTGGAAGAAAAAGTATGGATCGATGGGTGTGTCAGAACTCCGTAAACTCCGGCAACTTGAAGAGGAAAATCAGCAACTGAAGAAGTTGGTTGCAGATTTAAGTCTGGACAAACAAATGCTTCAGGATGTTATAAAAAAAAAGTTATAAAACCCACGTACAAAAAGGAAATGGCATTGTGGATGGTTGATAACTATCAAATATCTAAGAATAGGGCCTGCAAGTGTGTTTTGCTTTGCCGTTCCATGTTCTTTTATAAGCACCATCGTAGAGATGAAACGGCCTTGAAAATGCGAATTCGAGAAATAGCCAACACAAGAATTAGATACGGTTTTAAACGGATCTTTACTCTATTGAGGAGAGAGGGTTTTACGGACAATCACAAGCGAGTTTACCGAATTTACCGCGCGGAAGGCTTGAATCTTCGGAGTAAAAGGCCCAGGCGTAATCGCAGTGCTAATCATCGTTTAGAACGATTGAATCATCA
>Ga0315906_10010880_pt1 | contig 10642 bp, 11 predicted proteins | sample LakEriMetagenome_4_FD_203526 | JGI IMG/M metagenome (GOLD analysis project Ga0315906, IMG submission 203526) | Freshwater fungal communities from buoy surface, Lake Erie, Ohio, United States - Buoy 2 MA122 | ecosystem: Environmental > Aquatic > Freshwater > Lake > Lake biofilm | place: USA...
TTTATAATGTCTTCTTTACGGTAAATCTTATTCGCCTCCATCATTTCTCTACAAAATTCGCGTTCCGCATTTATAGCACCAGCGTAAACGTATCGAGTTATGAATTTAATCCCTTCAATTACTTCGTCTTGCTTACTTGTTATATTAGGTCTATTGTCGCCCGTTGAAACTAAGTTTACTAATCTGCTTAAAAAGGACTGTTTCGGCTCTTTAGAAAGCGTTTCGTTCTCTTTGTCGTCGTTGTCATAGTCTACTTCGTATTCGTCTATTAGAATCGAGTTTTCGGGTTCGTCTTCGCCTAAATTAATTAACGCTTCAGCTATTTTAAAATCTTTGCTTAATAATTCGGGTGCTAAATCACTACCGCCTTGTTCAGGTGGTAAACCTACAATACTTCGTATTTCATTAGGCGTTAACGTTTCAATTACTTTGTTTGCTACTAAAGGACTTAAATTATTTATTGAATCTAACAAGCGTCTTTTATCGTTATTTGTAGTTAAATCTCCAGCAGCATCAAGCGGGTTTAACGTTTCAAAATATAATTTTAACGTAACTCCGTTATAATGTAGAATAGTTTCAAATGAATCTATAATTTGATCTTGTACTGGCTTAACTGCCATGTTTTCAAATAACACTTGTGCGTTGCGTAACTCATCAGCATTTGAGCTAAAACCATTTGCCGAACCTAAACCGAAAAGAAGTGGCGAAGTAACGTTATGCGCTAACATAATTTTCTTTACGCATTCCTCACTTAAGTAAGTGTAATGCTCGGGCGCATCGTTTAACGGTAAATCGTCTACCGTTGTTTTACTTTCTTGGTTGTTATTAAAAGCTACAATAACTTTTTGTCCTCTCGAACCCGTTAACTGGCTTAATACCTTGCTTTTAATTATGCTTTGTTGTTCTTCAGTTGGTACGCCGTTATTGAAGTTTACTACTTTAGTTCCCGAAAAACCGTTTTGAACTTCGTTAATTAAATAATCAGCAATTTCTTCTTCTAACTTTGCATAAGGTAACCCACCTTGGTAATCAGGCAAAGAGTAGTATTTCATTCCTACCGCATACGGCTTAGAATAAAGAATTTCTATTTGTTCATTTGAATATCCGAAAGCTGGTATTCTTTTAGGTACGTATTTCTTAACGTCTAACCAATTATCCGAATAATAATAACCTTCTATTTCTCCGTCTTTATTGCACTTTTCTGCACGTAATAAATTAACTGGTATATGATACGCTTTTAAAATTCTTTTGTGGTCTTGTGAGTAATGTATTTGCATTGCAAATTGACCAAACATTTTTCTATCCAGTACAATTTTACGAATACAATCAGCATGAAATAAAGACATCATTTGAGCGTACTCATTTGGCTTTTTACTTGCGTCTAACGCACTTAAACCACGACCGTAAATTAAACGACTTACATTGTTTATTACGCTTGAATTAGTTGTCGAATTAACGTACCTATCAATGATAAACTGAAAGTAATTGTTATCTTCGCCAAACTCAACCCAAGCATCTCGTTTTGACTCTTGAATTACGGGCGTTGTGTAAGAACTTAATTCTAAAACGTGTATATTACTCATAAACTATAAATTCATTTGTTGTACTATTAGCAGTATATTGTCCGTTATTTACTGAAAAACTCGAAACACTTTGATTAGTACAAAATATCCTATCCTTATAAACCACCGTTGCACCGTTAATAAATACCAAATCGTAAAAATGATTTTCTACTAAATTAAATTCAGCTTCAAACGTATCGTAATATTCCCCTTGTGTATAAGTGTAACCAGTTATTTCAATTGTTACGTTCGTTTGATCGTCCGTAATAGCTACGTAATCAAAAACTTTATTTCGTGGTATAAACACAAAGTCTTGGTCATTTGTAGAAGTAGTTAGAATAATCATATATTATAAACGACTAAAGGTCGGTTTTGTCCTTAAACAAAAAACACCTACCGAAGTAAGTGTCTTTTGCGCAAGTATATAGAAGAAAGAAATTAAGTAGTTTCAATGTTTGCGTCAGTACCGTTGTAAGCGAAAGCAGTAGCTAAATCAGCTTCATTGTTTACGTCAATAAAGTTGGCGGGGCTTACCTCCATGGCTTCAAAAGTCAAATTATAACCGTTGAAATCACCTAAAGCAGTTCCTGAAGAAACAGTTCCCGCAGTAACGTCCGCACCCTGTGTAAGTCCCATCAAAAAGAATTGGTCGGTCATTGTTCTAACAACTATTCTCGGTCTACCGTAAGCAAGTAGTTTTACGTTTTTATGCGTAGCAACGTCTTGCCTTTTTAATTGAATAGTAAGCGTTTGTTGAAAAAACGTAGTACCGTTATCTCTACTTGAATTAATTGTAGTTTCAAAGCTATTAGCACCTTTTAATTCGTATTTATAAAGGTTAATAACAGCAGCTGGTGGTTCCCACGAAGTAATTAAATCCGTGTCCGTTCCATCGTAAGTTAATCCACTATCGGAATTTAAGTCGTCGTAGTTAATAAAGTAAATCGCTTTCAATCCTGAAACCGAATCTTTACATTGTTCTATTCGACCGTTTGTTATATCACAACTCATTTTATTTAGTTTTTAAAGTTTAACAAAAAAAAAGGTGGTGTATATTGCACCACCCTTTATTATAGTTTATGTTTTTTAGTTAGCAGAGTTAACGATTCCGTAAGTAACTAAATCAGAAGCAAAACCGTACTTCGCATCTGCTGTAAATCGCATTACTACGCGTACATTTTGACTTCCGTCGATATCACTTAAATCAATAACTTTGCACTCATTCATCTCATTCATCAAACCAGTCGCAAAGAACAAGTTAGAAGTTTGAGAAAGTAAAGCAGTGTTTGAAGCAAGTCCGTTAGCTAAGAATATTTTAACACCGTCGAAATACAAGTCGTTTAATACTTGGTTTGTCCCTTTGTTATCGTAACCGTTAGCTCCTACACCCGAAGCAGCGAAACCACCTAAAGCACGTACATACGCTCTGTAAATGTTATTTGAAACATAAAGAGTTAAATCTTCTTTACCGTACAAAGCAGCTGGTAAAGCGTCAACGATTGAACCTAATTGAGCGATTACGTTAGTAGCGTCAACAGTAGTACCCGCAATTTCTTGAGCAGCTGGTAAAGCAGCATCAGTAGTTAATTGTGTCATGATACCAGCGAATTGTCCAGCAGTTGCGTTAACACCCCTCCAAATAGAAGTTTCCATTCCAGCAGCAACTTTTTCAGCAGCGTGTGCGATTAAGAAATCAGCAAATGATTTAGGCAAAACATCAAATGCAGAATATCCCATTTGAATAGCGTCCCAATCTTGTCTGAAATCACTTTTACACAATTGTAAGTTAACTTGAAAAGATTCAGGTTGAAGAATTTTTTCAGTTAAAGTTACTGTTGAAGTAGGATCGAAATCGCACGTCGCATTTTTGATAATGTCATCAGTAGCAACTCTTTTAATTACTTGTTTGTACTTCACGTTAGGCATGATAGTAATACCGCCTTTTTCCAAAGTTGGTGCGCTTAACAAAGCAGCAGCGATATATTTTCCAGCGAACTCACCAGCATACGTAGTTGTAATGCTTTGAGTAGTTGATAGGTTAATTTTTTCCATTTTTATTTAGTTTTTTATTTTATTTATACTACGGTTAAAGTAATTGCACCAGCAGAAGTACCAAGTCCAAAAACATACCAGTTAGTTCCGTCACCTACTAATTCTACGAAGTCTCCGATTGTATCAGCAGAGGCAGAAAAAGTAATTGTGTTTTCATCAGCCCCCGGTACGTTTGTACTATTTACGATAACACCGCCTTGAATTTTGTTTGTAGCCGCTTTAATAGTCCAAGCAGTTGTTGCGAATAACGCACCTACTACAAATTTGTAAGCTTGTCCAGCTCCATCGGCAACCGCTGGTAGTGTAACTTGCGCTCCAGCAGCAGCGTTTAAGATAAATACTTTACCGCTATCTTCAGCAGTTAAAGTTGTTGCACCTGTCAATGTTTCAATTACACCTACTTGACGTAAAGAATCATTTGAGATACTTGTTAATGTTGTACTCATTTTTTATTGTTTTTTAAATTATTACTTATTTAGTTTGTTTAAAACTGAATCCATTATTGTGCGTGGTCTTTTAGACGCAAATTTTATAGACTCAACTTTGTTTTCGTTTTCAGGGTTAAAAGAAATTGGTTTAACTTTTTCGTCTATTGATAGTTCAACTTCTTTAACCTCGTTCAATTTGCTTAATTCAGCTTTTAACGTTTCATTCTCTTTTTTCAACGCTTCAATTTCAGAAAAGAAACTTTCTTTAATTGTGCTTTCAACAACTTTTTTAGGAGCGCTTTTAGCCGTTTCCATTTCTTGTTCTTTTTTAGCTTCTTCTTCGATAGGCTCTTCAACTTCTACTTCTTCCTCTTCCTCTTCTTTTTCTTTTACTTCAGAAATAATTCCTTCTTCAACAACGATCAACATACGCCCGTCCTCCATTTCGTATTCTCCTACTGGCACGGGTATTTTTTGTTCGTCTTCCGTTACTACGAAAATTTCGTTACCAGCTTCAAACATATCAGCTTCAAGAACTGTTACGCCATCCATTAGTTTCATTTGTTCAAGTTTTACTTCCATTCCGAGTAAAGTTTTGATTTGATTGATTAGGCTATTTTTCATTTTTGTTTATATTAAATTTATGCTTTATTTAAAAAGTCTATATATATTTTATCTACACTATTTATTTCAGCAATACGAGATTTAGCGTTTTTATAGGCTGGGCTATCATTAATATCAATACCTAATTCTTTTGCTTTATTTTGTGATGTCTGAATTAATTTTTCTGAAGCAGTCAAATATTTAGCAAATTTTGATCTTTCTTCTTTTGCGTATGCAATTAATTGGTTATTTATAGAATAAAATTTATTAACCCCTTGTCTTAATGCTTCGCCTTGGTTATTTAAAGAATTTAATTCATCTAATAAACCTAATTCAACTTCGTGCGAAGCCAATTGTGTTTCTTCTTTGAATAGTTTTCCGAAAACTGTTTTTAGTGTATTCATAACTTATTAACTTTTAAAATTTTTACTTGTTCCTTTTTTAGCCGTTTTGCCGTACTATCGTGCGTACTCCGTTGTTATCTGTTACCGTTACATTTTGAGGCGTTACGCTGGCTGTTTTGCCTATTCCTTGCGCTTCTAAACTACCGTCGCAGCAATCTTTGTGATATTTTCCGTCTTTACATAGGCACCCACGTTTACCACCACGCGGACTTACTTTACTTGCTGTTCTCATTTATTTACAATATTGATTTTAATTTATCGTTTATGAATACTAATTCATCAAAATCATTTTGAATATCATTTTTTAAAAATTCAAAGTCTTTTATTTCATCGGTTAAACCTAAAGATTTTAAGCCTATAATAGTTTTTTGTATTTTTTCGTTGTATGTTCCAACTTGTTCAATACCTTTTAAAACGTTAGTTCTAATTGCTTGAATTTGTTCAATATACTTTGTAGTATTACCGCTTTGTATTTTATTGTATTCGCTTCTAAATTTATCAATAGAAGCAAGTTCAACTTCGTGTTTTGCTAATTTAATTTCGTTAGCGTTCGCATCCATTTGCGAAATCATTTTTAAAATGTTATTCATTTTTTTCATATTCTATTTATTATCAATTTGTTCTAACTTTCTTTGCGCCCACTCAATACCAGCGTCACCACCCCAAGCAAGCCACATTAAACGACCGCAGCCGTCCCCTAATTCCTTTTGTGAATTTTCCTTGTGACGTGCAAATGAAGCCATACGTGAAATAGTTTCTCTACTTATGTTTTCGCCATTAGCAAGTTGATTAGCGCGTGCTTTTCCTACAGGCGTACCGCAGTCACCCCAACCGTTTTCTTCAGCGTAGCGTAATGCTATCTTTGCGTTTTCGCTTGCCTCTTTCGGATAGTCGTTATACGTTTCTAATTTAGTGTCGAGTATTTCTTTTAGGAATGCTATTATTTCGTCTTCTTCGTTTTGTTGTAAACTCATTTCGTACTTGTCTACAAAGTGACCTTCAATACTAAATCCTTTTACTTCGCCGTCTTTTACCTTTTTCCAAACATCGTCGTTGTTTACTTTCATTGAAATCATCCAAGTTCCCTTTGGTAAATTAAAGTTATATAATCGGCTTTTGTCCGTCTTTTCGTCTTCAATTATCCAGCTTTCAACAACACTCATACCGTCTAACATTTTGCGTTCGTGTTCGTAGGTAGCGTTGTTTTGATTTGAGCGCATCAAAAACAATTCACTTGCTTTTCGTACCGTGTCCTCACTAAAGTAAATGTAAAATTCTTTGTCCTTGTTTCTACGGTAAATTTGTTTATTAGGCACTAAAGCCGCACCCATCAAAATACGTTTTTCCGCATCTACTTCTTTTAGTTCAACTTCGTGCTTTTTTAACGCTATAAAGTTTTCTTCAATCGCTGGACTTTCAACAACTGAAACCGCATTAATACCAGCCTCTAATTTTGTTTCGTCTATTAGTAGTTCTATTATTTCAACTTTTGCCATAACTATTAAACTTATAATGTTGCGTTTTGTACTCTATTTCGGTCTAAGGCTTGTGCGCTTGTTACCTCACCACTAACAACGTAAGCTTGTGTCGGCGTTTGTTGTAATTGCGCTAACTGGTTTATACCGCTTGAACCTATTGTGTTAAAATTAGCAGTCATAGGAGCAGCTCCAGTAGGTGCGTTTGAACCACCAGCGCCACCGCTTGAACTACTTGAATTAAATTGCTGTGAAGCTATCTTTTTAACGTTTACTAAACCAGCTGTAATTGCCGCTGCCATAGCGATATAATTAAACGGGGGAGGTGAACTTGCCAAAGCCATATTTGCAGCCTTATAAGTGTCTACTACTGCCGTTGCTATGTTAACCGCCTTTTGAACTTGAAATGCTTTCTTTTGTTGTTTAACACTTTTACCAGCAAATAATTCAGCAAGGTTTGAAACAATTTGTAAAGAATCTTCAACTGATTTTACTCTATATTCGTTTAATTGCTTAATGCGTTCTTTTTCCTTTTTGTCTTTTTCTTTTTGTTTTTCTTCTTCTTCTTTGCGGTATTTTTCATTTATAGCAGCATAATCTTTATTAAATTTATCGGTAATTGCTTTTTCTATTTCCGCGTTACCGTTTGCGGCTGCTATCTTTTCATCAAACGCTAATTGTAAATCTAATAGTTCTTGTTCACGTTGTGAGTTACGCGCCTTTTGTAATTCTAACCATGCAGCATCTTCAGCTTTTATTTGTTCTTGCAACTTTAAATTTTGTGCGTCTTTTTCTATTTTGTCGTATTTGTCGTTAATTGCCTTGTCATCCAAACGTTTGCTTTCAATAGCTTGTGCAGTTAGTTTGTCGTAATCTTCTTTTTTAAGTTTACCCTCTTTAAAGTTTTTATCAGTTTCTTGTTGTTCGTATTTGTACTTAATTCTTAAAGCGTCTAATTCTTTAGCACGTCCTTCTTCCATCAAACGGTTTTTTTCTTCTTCCATTTGACGTGTAATGTCTATTTGTTCTTGTGCTGCGCCTTTTTCCGTATTTACACGGTCTTGCGCTCCTTGTTGATCGCCTTGTTTTATTTGTAATTGCAGTCCATCCCTATCAGACTTCATTTGTGCAAGTCCTTTGTTTGCTTCTTTTATTGTTGCTTCAGATTCAGCTTTTACCGCTTCTGGGTCAAATAATAAACCCGATAAAAAATCCGCGCCCGTTGTAGTTAAATCTGTTAATAAGCCATTAATGTAAGGGATTTGTATAGAAGTAATACCTAATACTTCAGCAACTGAATTAGCAGCCAATATAACAGCATCTAAAGGCAAAGCTAACGCCCTTATTAGAGCTACAGAACCCTCTAACCCAAGTCGAATAAGGCTTTTAGCAAATTCTTGATTACGTTCTGCGGCTGCTATTTCAAGTTTAGCCGTTTTTTCTAATCCTTTTATACGCACCTCTTCATCAGCTATTTGAGCATTTAATTTATTTAGCCTTATTTGTAAAATTTCCTTTTCGCTTTTACCTTGTAAGCGTAGTGAATTTTCTTGTAACAAAGCGTTTTCGTAAATTTCTTTAGAAGCAGTTGCCTGTTTGTCTACGTCTTTATTTAGTTTCTTTTGTTCGTCTGAAACACCACTTACAGCCGCTTTAATATCGTCCCAATATGCGACAACAGTACCCAAAGCAACTACAAATAAACCGATTCCAGTCGCAGCTAAACCGCTTCTAATTCCTTTTAAAGCATTTCCAGCAACTATTCCTAATTGTTTAAAAGAATCTCGGGCTTCCATCAATCCGTTTATACCTTGTGTTAAAGCCATTACACTTTGTACTTTCAATAGTGCTTCTTCTACTTTCTCACTTTCAACACCTAATAAAGCCATCCCACCAGTAAAGGCTTGGAATCCATTCATTACGCCATTTACCGCACCCTCAACCGCTTTAAATTTAGCATCAGGATTGAACGCTTCTACTAAGTCTTTTGAGAATGCTATTTGGTCTTTTAATTCGGCAGCAGCCTTTGCTGCTTTTACGGCTTGTTCTGAAGTTTCACCATATTGCGCACTTACCTTTTGAAGTTCTTGTACGGCTTCTCTATATTGCGCTTTTAGACTTTTGCTATTGTCTTGTATTTCTAATTCAATCGTTCTTTTTTCAGCCATTGTTTACGCTTTTCTTGTTTATAAATCTTTTTAATATTTCCCGTTAGTTCGTGTTTTCCTTTCGCCACGTCTACAATTTCACTTACTCCGAAGAAATCGTCAGCTTTTAATAGTTCTAAAATTAATTGTATCATTGTTGTAATATTGTAATTTGATTTGCCACTTGTTGCCCGTTGCTTAAAGTATAAGTAACCGTTAAAATTATAACTTGCGTTGCGGAATTTTCCGTTATTAAGTTTTGAAATTCTTCAGTAATTAAGCTATTTGAATTTTCGGCTAAAATGTTTGAAGGAGTATTCGTGTTTTCAGGAATACAAACTACTATTGTTTGACTACTTGTTATTGTGCTTGGCGTAATTGTAACGCCGCCAAAAGTTGTTGTAATAGTAGCACTTACCGCACCGTTAACAAACGTAATAGGAACGTTTAAACATTGTGCGTCAAAACTTGGTACTAACGGTTTACCACTTGTAATTGGTCGAAAGTCTAAATACAAACTGAAATCAACTTGACCAGTACTTAAGTTGCTTTTCATTTCGTTTATTATATAGCGTTTATCTCTTATAATAAGACGGTCATTTAATTTCAAGTTTGTAAGTAAAGAAACGGGTAAATTCGTCTTTACGTGAACCAGCCTATTTTTAAGGTTGAACAAATTAATTAAATACGAAAAATAATATTCAGCAAATAAACCTTGTTGAATTGTTTCTAAATGAATTATAGAATTATCAGCGCCGAAATTTAAACTATATTTCGTGTTTTGATAGGTAAGGTCTTGACCAAATAAAGCGAACGTATCAATGTTTAAATGCGTTGCTCCAGTATAGAATTTAATGTCATGCGGCAACGGGTCACTTTCACCGTACAAATAAAGTAATATAGGCTTCGGCGTGTACGCTTGAAAATTCTCGTTTAACGTATAACCGAAAATAGCGTAGTTACCTGAATTATCTATTGACCTTTGAAATAATAAATTTTCAAAAGGAACTTCAATTGTGTATTCGTCGCCGTCGTAATTGTATTGGTATTCTAAATCCCCGTATTGTTGGTTATATGTTTTAAAGTAATTCTTGTTTGCAAAGGACTCACTTTGTTGATATTTGAAAGCTATTTTTTTATACAACTTAATTCGTTCAATATCAATAGAATCTACATCCGTGTATTGTGTAATATCTACAATTGCACCTTGTCCGTACCAATCTTCTAAAGGTAATATTTCAAAAGTGTTTACGTCAGTAGCTACGCACGTACAATTGAACTCTTTTAACACCCCCGAAAAAAAATCACTAACTTTTATATCGGGTAAAACGTTGTTTATATTTACGTTACCTGAAAGCGAAGTTGTAACCGTACTCATTTGAGCGTAATTAATTACACCGTTATTTCCGTTTATTTGGTAGATAATATTCATATCTACGTCCATTATTGCATCAGCACGTAATTGAAAAGTTACGTCCGTGTCTAAGCCACTTGTATTTATGAAAGTAACATTTCCGAAAACTCCCGTCGTAGTACCTTGAACTGTTTGATAATAATTACCGTCTTGAAAAATATCAATGTACCATGTACCCGCAACCGATTGACTTAAAATATCAAAGCTTATAATATGCGCATAAACTCCAGAAAGTTCTTCAATGTTTATTTTGCTTCCGTATATATCTACGTAATTCGCTGGGTTCGGTAAACTCGGATCAACTACCGTTGCCGTTATTTGGTCAATATCAATATTACTTGCTTCGCTTATCCAAGTGTATTCCGTTGTATTTTTGCCGTATAAAAAAACTTGGTTAAACCTTGTATCACTTAAAAACGTTCCCGTAAAAGTAACGCCGTAATCATTTGCAATAGCTTGAAATAACCTACTTATTTTTATAGCTGGAAATAATTCATCGTAATGTATTGCGTGAGCATTGTTTGTTACGTCTTCAGTACCGTGGTGGTATTGCCATA
>Ga0315906_10010881_pt1 | contig 10641 bp, 4 predicted proteins | sample LakEriMetagenome_4_FD_203526 | JGI IMG/M metagenome (GOLD analysis project Ga0315906, IMG submission 203526) | Freshwater fungal communities from buoy surface, Lake Erie, Ohio, United States - Buoy 2 MA122 | ecosystem: Environmental > Aquatic > Freshwater > Lake > Lake biofilm | place: USA: Lake...
GCCACGTAAAAAGTTTCTTCTTACACTGTCTTTCTTTTCTGCATTATCAATACGGCCAAAAGGTTCATCAATACGTGCATTATTGGTTGCACTAAAATCAACGTTTATTGAACGTGTCAAATCCCAACGCATATTATACACACGATCAAACACAAAATACTTATCATAAGTTTCAGGTATCTTAAACGGACTTGGTGCCACGCCGGGTATGGTTACTTCTCTTGCACGTGCTGCACCAAATTGCCTGTTGATATCTGCCCTGAAACTTAACAAGCTTGGGCGATAGTTAATATTGAAATCCTTTATAATATTCCACCAGGGGCTTCTGTACTTTATGAGTTTTTTAAATGGCTCATAATATTTTGGCTGTGGTGCAAAGTTGTAACCCACGCCTGCATAATACTTCTCAACAACATCACTTTCAATCAAAGGATTGCGGCGTTCTGTTTTTGTATAAGATCCGCTGAAATCAAGATTGGATATATCATATACTTTTGCCGGCTTGTTATTGGTTTTGTTTTTACGCATGTTGGTGATGTTCACCGTTGTTATGCCCACAAAATCCTGTGCCAGTTGTTTAACTGAATCTTTATTGTTTACTGTACGAAGTTTGTCATTGAACTTTACATCCTGGTCATAAGGATCATACTCAGGATTCATCACTGTTTGCGAATAGCTAGCATAAAAAGGAATATCAACTCCTACTTTTTTGGGTAATAATTTGCCAAGCTGCAAATTGGTGGCAATATCAAACTGATAAAAATCTTCCCGGCTTCTTTCATTTACTCTTTGTTCAATAGTTCCAAAGCCCGCAGTACGCATAGCACCGCTTATGCTGATGGTTCCTAAATCAGCTAACTGCAAATCCATACGGCCCACACCAGCCCAACCACCTTTTTCATCGAGACCACTCAGTCGCAATTCATTGATCCAAATTTCAGCACAAACAGATGAGTTGTTATCATTCTTATTATTTTCAACCCCAACGAGGAAACCTTTTACTTCGCCAAGATTGGGATTACCCATTACACTCCAGCGAATGCCATTGCCACGGTTTTCAGAATATAAAGTTGTTACACTTCCGCTGCGTCTTAATTTAAAACGAATAAGCTCCTGCAAATCCAGATCAAATTCATTTGCTGCCGGCCAAACGGTTGTATCCTTTAACAAACTTCCCCACTTGGTAACTTTAAGTGGCATTCTTACTTCGTAATAGTTATTAATAAAGTCAGTACCAAAACGAATGACTGCAATTGCTTCACCATCTTTAAGCACATCTACTTTGCCACTGCTTTCAGCATGCATAAACATTCGTACACGTTTGTACTGTCGCAAATCATGATTTAATGTTTTAAACACAGCACGGCTGTCGCCATCAAGCAGGTTACATACCTGCATACTTAATGATTGCTCATTTTGCAATAAGTTAATACCGTTATTACTTAATTGCTGTACACGTTCAATGCCAGGAGGAATTACATAGTTAACAGGAACACGTTTATCATTTTCTTCCACGTTAACTGCAGTTACATTAAAACTGGTAGCGCCTTGGTTCTGCACCGGCGTATATTGACCTGTTGAATCTAATCCAAAACCAAATGTGCGCCACATATTACGCACCAGTTCCAGTTTACCGAAACGCAATACAAGCGAATCTTCAAAACCCGTCATAAACAAACGCATGAAACGGATGGATTTAAAATCGGGTATATTGCCCACTTTCAACTGGTAGCTGCGAATGGGTACACGAAATAAGTACCATGTTTCAACTCTTGTACTTCCATTGGCAAGATTAACAGTTACATCTCGCCTGTCGGCAATAAAATTTTGACCCACCTGCATGGCAGGATCATTTTTTGGTTTTAACTCCAACACATATTGAAAATATTCTTCTACTTCATTTAATGTATTATCTCTGTTGAGATCTTCATTATCAGGATAAAGTGAAGATGCAGAAGTAAATGTTTCATTATTGGTTGAAACGGGGCTGTTGCCCTGCGGATTATTAAACTGTTTGTAACGGTTTAAGATGCTTACGCCGGGATTATCATAAGAGGCATCACGGAAATGAACATAGTTATCGCTGCCGGGATCAGCACTCAGACGTTGAAATTGTGCACCGCCTCCATAATTAGCCTGAAAGGTATTTAAGAAAGCACTTCTGAATTTGCGTTCATCATCATCACCCATACCATCAAAGCCAATATCCTGCTGCGGACGTTCTTCAACAAGATTGCTGAACGCCTGTGCAATTTGGATGGGGTTGCGTGGTACACGTGCCCATGTACTTGTGTCTTCACGTGCCGGAGTTTCCAATGTGCTTAATCCATTTTCATAAAAACGACGACCATCTTTTAAAATATCTTCGCTGATGTTTCCGAGGTTGATATAGAATTGTCCACCACTGCTTGTAGGATTTAAAATGAACGGATCCTGTATCCACATTTCAGTGAACTCAATATTATTTGTTTCAAAATCAATCTGATCAATGGCTCTCATAATACCACCCCATCTTCTTTTTGGATTGAGCAATTTTCCATTGGCGCCATTTATACTGCCGGGGCGTGCATCAAAATTGTAAGGACCACGATCAGTTGGATAAAACGCCATATCAAAAGTGATCAACTGATTTTGTCCCAAATCAGGAGTTACCTGCGGAAAAACTTCAACTCGGTTTACAAAACGCACACGTGGATCACTCAATTCATTTAAATTGTTGCTGTAGGGATTGTTGGCACTGCGGCGCTCCTGCAATACCGGTTCAATATTATACCATGCAAGTTTTGCACGGTTATAACCATACTCTAATTGATTAATGAGTGATGCTTCGGGAAACAATGGATTACCAAAGCGATCCTGTGAGTTAGATGGAGTTGATGCAAGCGTCCATGCAATAAATGGAAAACGCAAATCAATACCATTACGTGTTCCTTCAAAATCATCAATATAAATTAAACCACCCTGTCCCTTTTCAGGACGAATTTGTTTTGCCGTGCTAGGGATGATTCTTGCAGCTTCACCATACAGGGTAATGTTGGATGTTTGTCTAGTTGAATAGAAGGGTAATGCATCCAGCCACTTGGTCATGCGTTTCCAATCGCTGCGGAAATTGATATCTGCACCAATCATGGTATTGCGGATGGGATCATCGCCATAATTCATTTTGGTGAAGAAGGGTCTTTCGCCCAAACGCATAACTGCTGCACCCAATGTAAGTTGCTTGGTTTGGCGTTCTATCAATTTATAATCCAAACGCAAGGCCATAAAGTTTCGGTTTTGATTACCGAACGTGGCGTTATTTTCAAATCCAACATTAACAGGTAATCCTGAGTTGATGATTGCCTGGTTGATAATTTTTACTGTACCCAAATTATAATCAACTACATAATCTACATTTTCCTGTAATCGGTTTCCACCTGCTGTTACATTTACACTTCCCGGCGGCACATTAAAAGCACCTAATGAAATTTCGCTGCTGCCACCTGCACTGCGGCTTGCACCACGCATCATAAAACGGTTGAGTTGTGGTGATTGCTGCGCCACCCATTTTATTGAATCATATAGAGGATAGAATAAATATTTATTTCGAAGTGCAATGGAATCAGCGCCACGGAAAATATATTCAAGGTCTTTACCAAAAGGCTCAAGTAAAGGAAAGATGATACGGCTTTGAGATGAAATAACAGTAAAGCCTTCAACATAATCAAACACACCATCCTGCTGGGGATCATTTTGATTGTTAAGACGGTCAAGATTTACAAGTTCAATAATAGGTCTTCCTTTTTCTTCACCTTCAGGAATATATCTTTTTTCACCACCGCCCGGCTCCTGGTACAATACATTCAGTTTAAAATCTTTCCGTTCCAGTTGTCCATAACCAACAGCATACACATTCTTCATCATCAAATCCCAAATAGGAAGTATGGGGCGTTGAGATGTTGCTTTGAGCATTTTCAAAAACAACACTTTTTGTGTACCTGAATTATTTACTGTTGTATCTGGTGTAACATCATTTGAAAATTCACCCACCTGGTAAACTTTACCATTAACGGTGTATTGAAATGCAACACCCAATACTTCATCCGGTTGTAGTGTGGTGTTGAGTGATATAAATCCTATTTGTGCATTGAAATAATATTCTTCAGGTCTTAATTTTCTTGCAAAGGTTCTTTCAAAATCCTGAACGGGCGCAAGACCAAATGATTGTAAACGGCTTGTTACTAAAGAACCATCTCTTGTTTGCGGATCGTTTTTAATTCTTGAATACAGATCATTTGCATTATTATTTGGCAAATCAGAACCGGTAAGAGAAAAGATGTTTGAGTTATACGGTTGATTTTCGCCCAAATCCATAAAAGCAACAACGTTCCTGTTTTCAGTTGTAGAACCAGTGCGATTGGTTACCCACACTTCCATACGTAAAATCTGCACGGGTGTAGTTACAGCCGGCAGGTTTTTCATATTCTTGTTATAATTCTTTTTAAAATACTGGCCTAAAAGAAAGTGACGGTTCTCTTCATATTCATCTGCTTTGATCTGAAATTGCTGAAGGCCTGTGCCACCTTGTGCCTGTGTAGTTTGTCTGCTTGAGTTTTGATTTGCGATTAATGCAGTCACATACAGTTTTCCAAACTGCAATTCTGTTTTTAAACCAAATAACGTAGAAGCCCCGGGCATTAAAGTACCTCTTGCAGGGAAAGAAACGTTACCGGCTTCAATACGTTTAATGATTTGATCATTACCGCCTGTATAATCCAGCTTGAGTTGATTTTCAAACTGGAAATTGGCCATGGTATTGTATGTAACAGGAAAATTAAGTTTGTCACCAATCTTTGCATTCAATCCAAAGTTGGCCTGCATATCAAAATCAAAACCGCCATTTCTTCTTGCACGTTCAGGCAATGTTGGGTTTTTTATGTTTTGACCGATGTAACCTGCGGTTAATGTAACATTTCCTTGCGGACGGATTTCAACTTTTGGTATTCCTGTATTGCTGAACAGTCGGTTGAAATGACTTTCCCGAATCTGCAGTTTGGGATCCAATATTTTACGGTTGAGGTTGAGTGTGGTGTTGAGCCGGCGTTGAAAATATTCACGTTCCTGCTGGCGGCTTTTGTATTCCACCATTTCTTCAAAAGTTAGAAAGGTGGGCTTGCGGTACCAGCTACGGCCTATTTTTTCATAAATAAAGTAACGTTTGGTGGCCGGGTCGTATACGATTGAATCGCTTATGCTGCCGGGCTTATTTAAATCAAACGGATTATTGCTTTTGGGATAGTTGAATGCATCTCCCCTTCTGTCAACCAAAGGAAAACGGAGTGTTTCGCCCGCCGGCACTGTGTCTTTGCTAAACGGAAACGCAAAAGCGGTAACCGTTAGAAAAACGAATACAGCAACAGAAAGGGCTTTTTTGCCAGGTATGGTGAATTGCAACGGGGTCAAAGTCTCAGCTAATCAAGGTTTTGGTTTTACAAAGATTTCAATGCTGCTTTGATCAGATCTTCCACCCGTGTCAGGTGTGATCCTGATTGTAGGGCTTTTTTGATAGCTGATTCGGCGGCATTTCTGGCAATACCTAAAGCAGTTAAAGCTGTTAACGCTTCCTGCTCTAAAGTATTGTTGTTCAGTGTAGAAATATTAGCATCCGTTGCGGTTTTTGACAGTTTATCTTTGAGTTCCAGCACTAAACGCTGGGCGGTTTTTTTTCCTATTCCTTTAACGCTCTCCAACAGGTTTTCATTGCCCTGCACAACAGCATTAATTATTTCATTGGGTTGCAATGATGACAGCATCACACGTGCTGTAGCTGCACCTACTCCTGAAACACTGATCAACTGCTGAAAAACCTCCTTTTCAGTTTTATCAAAAAAGCCATAGAGGATATGTGCATCTTCCCGAATAATAAGATGCGTATGGAGCAATCCCTCAGTTAAATTTTGAATTTTAGAGTAGGTATTTAAACTCACCTGTACTTCATAGCCAATTCCATGGCATTCAACGTGTACAACTGTTGGCGTTTTAAGTGTAAAGTTTCCTTTAAGGTATGCGAGCATAGAGCGAAAATAGTTGAAAAACCGATTGATACAAATTCATGTATTTTTGCTGCCTTTAAACTTAGAATTACGCATGAGCAATAAGATAACTGCCGCCATTACTGCTGTTGCAGGATGGGTGCCCGAAGACCGTCTTACCAACTTTGACCTGGAAAAAATGGTGGATACCAATGATGAATGGATACGCACACGTACCGGCATCAGTGAACGGAGAATTTTAAAAGGTGAAGGCTTAGCCACCTCAGACATGGCGGCACCAGCAGTATTGGAACTTTGCAAAAAAAGGGGAATTACGCCTGCAGATATTGAATGTTTAATCGTAGCTACTGTAACACCAGATATGGTGTTTCCTTCAACGGCAAATATTCTTTGTGATAAGATTGGAGCAACCAATGCTTGGGGATTTGATCTTGCTGCCGCCTGCAGTGGTTTCCTGTTTGCGCTAACAACCGGCGCTACTTACATTGAAAGTGGCCGTTATAAAAATGTAGTAGTGGTTGGTGCTGATAAAATGAGTGCTATTGTTGATTATACTGACCGGAATACCTGTATTTTATTTGGTGACGGTGCAGCTTGCGTGCTGCTTGAACCTGATGCTGAAGGTTATGGCATCAAAGACAGTATTTTAAGAACCGATGGAAGCGGCAAAAATTATTTGAACATGAAAGCAGGTGGTTCTTTAAGACCGGCCACTATGGAAACAGTTGCCAACCGTGAACATTTCGCTTACCAGGAAGGACAAAGTGTTTTCAAATTTGCTGTAAAAGGTATGGCCGATGTGAGTGCAGAGCTGATAGAACGAAATAACTTAACCGGTGATGATATTGCATGGCTGGTTCCGCACCAGGCTAATTTGCGGATCATTGATGCTACTGCCAACCGCATGGGATTACCCAAAGAAAAAGTGATGATCAATATTGGCAAATACGGCAATACAACTGCTGCAACAATTCCGCTTTGTTTGTGGGAATGGGAAAGCCAGTTAAAGAAAGGTGACAATATTGTACTTGCTGCATTTGGTGGCGGTTTTACATGGGGCGCCACATGGGTGAAGTGGGCGTATGATCCTAAGTAAAAAATATAAGATACGAAGTATGAACTTAAAGCGGTTGTGGTAGCAACCGCTTTTTATTTTTAAAACAAACCAACTACCCTTCCTTCTTCATCAATATCGATTTTTTCGGCAGAAGGTTCAGCAGGTAATCCTGGCATACGCATTACATCACCCAGCAAAGGAATTACAAAACCTGCACCTGCTGCAAATTCAAATTCACGGACTGTTACAATGAAATTTTGAGGACGGCCACGTTTGTTTTCATCATCACTTAAACTGCGTGGTGTTTTAGCCATGCAAATGGGCATATGCTCAAAACCCAGTGATTTTATTTTCTTTAATTGTGTTTTGGCTTTGGGTGTATATTCAACCGCACCCGCACCATAAATTTTAGAAGCAATGTTTTGAATTTTTTCTTCAATGCCTGTGTTCCATTGATACAACGTGCGGAAATGATTTTCTTTTCTGGCAATTGAACTTGCCACTACTGAAGCAAGTTGGGCACAACCTTTACCACCATCGGCCCACGCATCTGCCACAACAGCTTCAATGCCCATACTTCCGCATTCATGTTGTATAAGTTTTATTTCTTCATCACTATCTGTTGCAAAATGATTGATTGCAATAACAGGGCGCATTCCAAATAACTGTAAATTCTCAATATGCTTTCTTAAGTTGGGCAATCCTTTTTCCACTTTCTCCAATGAAGGTGTGTTCCATTCTTCTTTCAATGCACCACCATGATAACGCAATGCTTTCACCGTTGCAACCAACACTACAGCCTCGGGGTTTAACCCTGCTGACGCACATTTGATGTCGAAAAATTTTTCTGCGCCAAGGTCTGCACCAAAGCCTGCTTCTGTTACAACATATTCACCTAAACTTAATCCCATCTTTGTTGCAAGAATGGTATTGGTACCCTGCGCAATACTTGCAAACGGACCTCCATGTAAAATAGCAGCATTGCCTTCCAAAGTTTGTACAAGGTTTGGCTTGATGGCATCTTTCAATAACACAGCCATCGCTCCTACTGCATTTAAATCTCTTGCAAACACTGGTTCATTATTAAATGTGGAACCGATATAAATATTACCAAGCCGTTGTTTTAAATCGCTCATGCTTTTACTCATGCAGAGTATTGCCATGATTTCTGATGCAGGCGTAATGTTGAAACCATCCTGCCGTGGCATACCATCACCTGTGCCACCCAAACCAACAATGATGTTACGCAAGGAACGGTCATTCATATCAATCACCCGTTTCCAAACAACAGTGCGAGGGTCAATATTGAGTGAACGAGTTTTACTTTGCAGGTTATTATCAATCAAAGCAGCTAATAAGTTATTTGCTTTTTCAATGGCAGAAAAATCACCTGTGAAATGAAGATTGATATCTTCCATTGGAATTACCTGTGAGTAACCACCTCCTGCTGCTCCACCTTTCACTCCAAATACAGGGCCCAGTGATGGCTCTCTTAAAACAGCAATTGCTTTTTTACCAATATGATTTAATCCATCTGTTAACCCGATGGAGATGGTTGTTTTTCCTTCGCCTAGTGGCGTGGGCGTGATGGCTGTAACAAGAATGAGATGATGTTGTTTTATTTTTTCTTCATCAATTAAATGCAGGGGAAGTTTGGCTTTATGCTTTCCGTAATACTCCAGATCATCTTCCTTAATATTGATGGAAGCTGCAATTTTTTTGATGTGACGAATAGTTGCCGATTGTGCAATTTCAATATCACTCAGAACTTTGGTTGGCATGTTGATGAATTATAACCATGCAACATAAAACTACAATGCCGTTATAAAAATGACGAACATCAGTACAGTAATTGATATGTTGTGGTTATCGCACCTTCCTGTACCAATGAATAAAATCAGTTGAAGGAATTTCAGTTGCACCCAACTCACGCATCATGGTTACCAACTGCCCACGATGATAGGTGCCATGATTGAACAGATGATGCACCACCTGCCAAACACCTGAAGTAAATACTTCACCTTTTAAGTTTTTATAAGAAAATTCTTTTTGCAATTGTTCTTCTTTTACTTGGCTCATCCAGTTGTTCCATTCCCGGCTTTGATTGAGCAAACCGTTTACTGCCTCTTTCATGGTAGGATTAAATTCTTTGCTTGGTATCAGCAATTGTGCATGTCCTTCCATACGTTGCCACCAAATGCTTTCTGCATCCCATATGTGCAAAACCGTTGCATACAAATTAGGGAAGCTGCTTTTTACAATTTGCTGATGTGTGTTTTCATCCATTTCTAAAACAGCATCTGTGAGTACTTGATTGGCCCATGCATTATAAGCGGCATAGTTTTGTAAAAGCTGTAACATATTCTTTATTTGAAAACCGAAATTAAGAAATCCACCATTTATACAAATTACAAAAGAAAGAGAGAAGCAGGCTGCAAGTTTCCTTACATTTAGGCATCAAATCAAGCACATGGATTTATCAACCCGGCTTATTCACGAAAGCAATGTAAAACACGAAAGCGGAGCTGTGACACCGCCGCTGGTTCTGAGTACCACATTTGAACGAGGTGAAGATGGCTTAAGCTTTCCCCAAGGTTATATCTATTCAAGATATGATAACCCCAACCGACAATCATTGGAACACAAACTGGCGCTTATGGAATATGGTGCAGCATGTATCAGTTTTTCATCAGGATTAGCGGCAGCAACTTCCGTATTTCAAAGTTTGAAAACAGGCGACCACATCATTATGCCTGATGATGCTTATTTCTCTATGTATAATATCATCAACCATTTGTTTGTGAATTTTGGATTAACATTTACCAAGGTTGATTTAACGGATTTGAAACAACTGCAATCAGCTATTAAACCCAATACCAAATTGATTTGGATGGAAACACCTTCCAATCCATTATTGAAAGTAACAGATATTGAAGCAGTGGTGAAAATAGCCAGGCAGCACAATTGTTTTACAGTTGCTGATAATACATGGGCCACTCCTTATTACACACAACCATTGGAACTGGGTATTGATATCGTTTTGCACTCAACAACAAAATATCTCGGAGGCCATAGTGATATACTGGGTGGTGCTTTGATTTTTAAAGAAACAGATGAGCGTTTTGAATTTATAAAAAATGTGCAGAAGTATGGAGGTGCTGTTCCTTCGCCACATGATTGCTGGTTGCTTTGCAGAAGCCTGGCAACTTTTACAGCAAGAATGGATGTGCACTCAAAAAATGCGATGCAACTGGCACAATATTTAGAAACGCATCCAAAAATTGAAACGGTTTTATATCCGGGTTTGCCATCGCACCCACAACATGCTGTTGCCAAAAAGCAAATGAAGAATGGATATAGCGGTATGCTTTCCATTCTGGTGAAAGGTGGTAGAGCAGAAGCATTACAACTTGCACACAATCTTAAATTGTTTGCACATGCAACAAGCCTGGGTGGTGTAGAGAGTTTGGTGGAGCACCGCAAATCAGTAGAAGGTGATGCTTCTTTAACGCCTGATAATTTGTTGCGTGTATCTGTGGGTATTGAAAGTAT
>Ga0315906_10010883_pt1 | contig 10640 bp, 8 predicted proteins | sample LakEriMetagenome_4_FD_203526 | JGI IMG/M metagenome (GOLD analysis project Ga0315906, IMG submission 203526) | Freshwater fungal communities from buoy surface, Lake Erie, Ohio, United States - Buoy 2 MA122 | ecosystem: Environmental > Aquatic > Freshwater > Lake > Lake biofilm | place: USA: Lake...
GCAACACTACAGATTCTGACTCTGTCATTTAAGGTTCGAGTCCTTACGCCCCTATTTTCTCTTTCAGGTCCCATGGAGCTCCTGGCTTTAGGATAGCTCCCTCTTCGGTACCTCGCATTGGTGGCTCCTCCAACGTGGATGCTCTTCCAGCCTGGATACACCGAGCAACCGGCCGGCTGTGTGGCACGGCTAGTTGGGATGCATGGAGCGTCCGAAAGCTCACTTCGCCGCCTCTGTTCGGCTCGACCTAAGGCGATACCTAGAGTAACCAGCCGCCAGCAAGGTGTGTCCAGAGCACGAATACAGAGCCGATCTGATCGGTTCGTGCGCGGCGATGTGCATGGAGCCGCTTGTGCCACGGAGTGGTCAGGTTGTCTTTGGTTTCAGGTAGGCCATGGTCATCAGAACGTAGCCAGTGACGAGGTTTGGGTCTCCCTCCAGCCATCGAGCGTCCGGATTGACCCAAGAACCATCAGGTTTCTGAGCTTGCTGCAATTGGCGGAACAGTTCGGTTCGCCAGAAGTGCTCGCCATCGTCCGCAACAAACAGATCTTCGCCGAAGGCATCCAGTGCCTTGGCCATGGTGTGGTAGTAGTAATAAAGGCCACTGGAGCCCATGCCCGGGTTGGTGGTCAAAGAGTAGTTTGCCTGGAGGAATTTGACGGCAGCTTGGACTCGGGGATCGTCCTTGGCGACACCGGCGAAGATCATGCTTTTGAGCCCTGCGTAGGTCATCGAAGCGTAGCTGCGAAGACCGCCGTTGGGTAGTTTGCCAGCTTGGCTTTCCCCGCCAGCGGCAGGGGTATAGTAAAACCCGCCGTCGTTGACCAGCGTAGCGAATGGAGCCGAGTTGACGGAGGATTCCAGGTTCTGCGTGCGAGTCACAAACGTAAGGGCTCGCTGAATCGCCTCGTCGTCCTCTCCTCTTCCGACGCTCTTGAGTGCGTCGATTAGGAAGCTGGTGTTGGAAAGATCGGGGCGCGACTTACTTCCATATCCTGCCCCGCCATACTCCATATCTTCCTGGGATTTCCCTTCGGTCTCGTCCCACTGCAATCCTTTGACATACCGTTCCGCCCCATCCAGCACTTCCTGGTACTTCCCGTCAGCGTTGTAACGGGCAAGCGCCATCATGGCCAAACAGGTTTCGTAATTCGTATGCTTCGATTCCACGCGGTAGATGCCGCCATCGGCCTGCCGGTACTGCATTAGGTAGTCGATCGACTTGGCTGCTGCGGGATCGCTCGCCGGGACTCCGACACTACTCAGCCCCGCTACCACCAGTGCGGTAACACCCAGACCATTGGTGCTGCTGTACGCTCCTTGGTCGTCTCGCCCTTGTGCTCGGAGAAAAGCCACCGCCCGGTCGACCACTTCCTGCCACTGTGCCTGCGTGTACGTGTCCTCGGAACGTGAGGGTGCGGCGGTATCCTGTGCAAGCAGGTGACGCGAGTTGGTCTTCAGGATCCAAGGAGCTGCTGCCAGAGTGCAAAGCACCGCGCGACGTTGGAACATCTCTCCGTCCTCCTCTATCTTGAGTTTTGAACCTAGGCGCTTTTGGGCATCGGATCTTTCGCCGCACCTCGTCGTCCTCAGGATAGGCGAGTCGACGATGGAAGCGAACCCTCTTTGAACAAAACTAATGGAAATCATGATCCATGCAGCCAGCAAAGATCTGGCTTCGAGAAGGCTCTGTCTAGATGGCGGATGGCGAATCGTGCTAGATGACAACGGAGTGAACTCGACCCTTTCCTAGGGAATTGCTACGATACGTTTTTGTCGACTGGCATTTTTCACGCTGGGGTCACTGCTCCAAAACGGGGTGTTTTCGAGTCCCAGAGGATCTTCGTTGTGGTTTGGGGGGCGGTCACTCAAGATGTTCGATCTAGGTGGGGAGGTCGCGGTGGTGCTTGGGGGCACCGGCGGATTGGGGGGGGCCATGGCCGACGCGCTGGGGAGCGCCGGGGCCTGTGTTGCGGTGCTCGGGAGGAACCGGGAGCGGGGCATCGAGCGAGTGGCTGCGATTGAGTCTTTGGGTGGGAGCGCCGCTTTTTTTGAAGCCGATGCGCTGCAGGAAGTATCGTTGAGACAGGCCCTTGAGGCAGTCCAGCGACACTACGGAACTCCCACAGTGCTGGTGAACTCTGCAGGCGGCAACCGTCCGGATGCCACGCTGCCTCCCGGTGCTGATTTCTGCAAGCTGCCGACCAGTGCGTGGCGTGAAGTATTCGACTTGAACTTGGTGGGTGGGACGTTGCTGCCCTGCCAGGTGTTTGGCGAAGCGATGCTAGCCGCCGGCAAGGGAAGCGTCATTAATATCGCCTCGATGTCTGGAATGATTCCCCTTTCACGCGTCGTCGCTTACTCCGCGGCCAAAGCTGCTGTTCTCAACCTAACTCAGTTTTTGGCCCGTGAGTGGGCAACACGAGGAGTTCGCGTCAATGCAATCAGCCCGGGGTTTTTTCCAGCCGAACAGAATCGAGCCTTGCTGTACCAAGCAGATGGTTCCTTGTCGGAGCGAGGGAGGCAGATCATCTCCCATACACCGATGGCGAGGTTCGGAAGTCCTGAGGAGCTATCGGGAGCGGTGATCTGGCTGGCAAGTCCCCGAGCCAGTTCATTTGTGACGGGGCAGAATATCGTTGTGGATGGAGGATTCTCCAGCACGACGATCTGAACAGTTGCAACTTGCGGAAGCACTGGAATCAGGGTCCTTCCCTTGGGAAGGGCATTCACATCACGATATCGATCGTTTTTTTGTTCATCAAAGGACCCAACATGGCTCAGCTATCGATCCCCACCTCCAAAGACCTGGACTTCCTTTCTCTTGGTGCCCTGGTGCACCGACTGGATCCCGGGATCATCCCTTTCCGGAAAGCTAGGCAGTTCGAGATTCACGTGTCGGGTGGGGAGTACAACGTTGCAGCCAACCTGTCGGACTGTTTCGGACTGAAGACGGGAGTCGCGACGGCGATGGTCGATTATGGAATTGGCGAATTAGTTCAGGCGCGCGTTCGGGAGATGGGAGTCCGACCGTACTACAAGTGGTTTGAGCATGACGGAGTGCGAGGTCCCAATATCGCAACCGTATATAGCGATCGAGGCCAGGGGGTGCGGCCCCCGGTGGTTTTCTACAATCGCGCTAATGAAGCCGGTGCGATGCTAAAGCCGGGGGACTTCGATTGGGCCAAGATTTTCGCCAGTGGGGTACGCTGGTTTCATTCTGGGGGCATTTTCGCGGCTCTTTCGCCGACGACGTCCGAACTGATCCTGGAAGGGATGAAGGCGGCCAAGGCGCAGGGCTTGGTGACCAGTTTTGATCTGAATTACCGAGCTAAATTGTGGAAGACGATCGGCAGTGAGGCGAAGGGGCAGGAGATGATCCGCAAGATCGTCGAACATGTCGATGTACTGGTTGGTAATGAAGAAGACTTGCAGAAGGGATTGGGGATTGAAGGGCAGGATGTCGAGAACAGTTCCGCGCTCGATCCAAGTTCGTTCTTCCAGATGATCGAGCGGGTGACTGGGAAGTTCCCGAATGTCAAAGCCGTCGCAACGACGCTACGCGAAGTCCATTCGACCAATCGACACGATTGGGAGGCAGTGCTGTGGTACGACGGTAAGCAATATGTCAGCCCGACCTGCAAGCTGGATGTTGTCTGTCGAATCGGTGGGGGCGATGGATTCGCTTCCGGATTGTTTTACGGAATGCTCTCTGGCCGCAGTCCCGAAGAAGCATTGCGTTTGGGCTGGGCTCACGGTGCGCTGCTGACCACCTTCCCAGGTGATGTGTCCATGGCACGTCTCTCGGAAGTGGAGGCGATGGCTAAAGGTGGTTCGGCACGCGTCCAGCGATGATGGAAATTCGATGGGTCGAAGCCTTCGCCTAAGCATGTTCGGAATGTTTGATGGCGAGTTCCCCGATGCTACGTTGGTTTGCTCGCTCTCCTTCCGAGGAGAGGGTTTGACTCCATCGGGAAAGCGCTGGAATCGAACGGACGATGGATTTATCGTGGAGATAGTTCTTTTCGGGCGTCTGCGTTCTGTAGCCGCCCGACCGATGGTCCATTGGGACATTGGTTTTCGATCGAGCGATCAACCAGAAGGGGAAAGCCGATGCGGGCAATCGGGATGATGGGATTCGTTTTGGCACTGACATGCAGCTGTCCCGTGATGGCTCAGGATAGCCAGTTGATTGTCAATCATCTAGGAATGCGGCTAGTCGCGATTCCTTCCGGTCAATTCGCTATGGGAAGTTCGGCCGATCGCAAGGAAGCCGAGCCGGACGAAACGTTGCATTCGGTCCGGTTGACCAAGGGGTTTTTCCTCGGGCAAACCGAAGTAACTCAGCAGCAGTATCAGAAGGTGATGGGGGGCAACCCCAGCCATTTTAAAGATTCTGGCGACGGATCGAGGCAAGACTATCCGGTTGAGAATGTTTCCTGGGAAGATGCAGTCGATTTCTGTAGGCGGCTGAGCGAATTGCCGGAAGAGCGATCGGCAGGCCGTCGTTATCGGTTGCCCAGTGAAGCCGAGTGGGAGTATGCGTGCCGATCCGGAGGGTACGATGCCTTCGCCATCGGCGAGGGGAAAAAGTTGGAGGACTATGGATGGTTCGCCAACAACAGTGGTATTCGCCCGCTGGATGCCACCGCTCTCTGGAAAGAAGATCAGGCCAACTACATGGAGCGCATCCTAGGAAACAAAGGATCGACCAATCGCGTAGGTCTGAAACTCCCGAACGCATGGGGTATCCACGACATGCACGGCAATGTTTGGGAATGGTGCAGCGATTGGTATGGAGACTACCCAGAGGTTAGCGTCGTCGATCCGAAGGGTCCCGAATCCGGTACTGCAAGAGTGGCGCGTGGTGGTGGCTGGCACAACCCTGCCACCTTCTGCCGCTCGGCTTTCCGGTTCCGGGACGACCCCTCCCATCGCGATTACGACATCGGCTTTCGCGTCGTGATGGAAATGACAAACTAGTGCCACGCTGTACAAGTCTGGGAAACCATTTGTCATTCGTTGATCTAGTGTCTTTCTGATAGGCAGAGTATGACGACCGCCGCGTGCTAAGCGCCGGCTGCGAAAGGGTTTCTAAAGACTTTTCTAAGCTTTGGTGCTCGATTGTCATTTTCGGTGACAGAGATTTCCCCCCATTGCCTCGCTTGTTCAGTCCAGCGAGCCGGAACGGTAGTGCGGGCTGGGATGAGCACTTCGCCGCTGGAAATCCTGGAAGACTTTCAGTCGGATAACATCCCGAAGGAACAGGGGCTGTTGCTGTCGACCGAAAGCACCGTTCCATTGAATGGATCTGCGAGCCTGTATGTCTGGCGAACGGCCAGCGAATCATCGATCTGAGAAAGGTTGGGAAATGATCCAGAACATTCAAAAGACGAACAGTCTTCGGTGGTTGTTTGCTTTCGCATTCTGTTGCCTGTGGACGCCATCCCGCGAGAGCATGGCGTTTCAGGAAATGCCCGATCTGCTGATCGCAGATTTCGAGTCGCCTTCGTATGCCTCTTGGGAGAAAGAGGGAGATGCTTTTGGAGAAGGGCCAGCTAAGGGGACTCTGCCTGGCCAAATGATGGTCGATGGATATCTCGGCGAGCGATTGGTGAATTCCTTCGTCGGTGGAGATGATTCCGTTGGAGTGTTGACCAGCCACGAGTTTCTGATTGAACGAAGGTATATCGCATTTTTGATTGGTGGAGGAAAGAGCGAGCAGTTGTCGCTGGAATTGGAACTGACGCGCGATGGGGAAGTGGTTCGTCGAGCAACAGGTGGGAATTCGAGCCCCGGTGGTAGCGAGCGTCTGGCTACTGACTGGTGGGATGTCTCTGACTTGATCGGCAAAAAAGCTCGACTTCGGATCCGGGATAACGCAAAGGGTAGCTGGGGGCATCTGAACGTCGATCATCTTGTGCAGACCAACCAGCGACCCAAAGGTTTCGCTTCGAATGTAGAACGGAAGTTCCTGACGACTGCTAGATACCTTCATCTTCCCATCCGAAACGGGGCACCTAAGCGCAAGGTGACTCTGGTGGTCGATGGGGTAACGATCGTGAGCAACGAGATCGAGTTGTCGGATGGAGAGCCGGACTGGTGGGCTCCGATGGATGTAAGCGACTGGCGCGGCAAGGAGGTCACCCTGGTGGTAGACCGATTGCATGAGGATTCGAAGGCGCTGGCGAGTGTTCGACAGAGCGACGAGCTGGTGGATTCAGAAAATCTCTATCGTGAGTCGCTTCGAGGCCAATTTCATTTCTCACCACGTCGGGGCTGGAATAACGACCCCAACGGTTGTGTCTTCTACCGAGGCGAATACCATCTGTTTTTTCAGCACAATCCCTATGGTTGGTCTTGGGGAAACATGCACTGGGGGCATGCGGTCAGCAAAGATCTGGTGCGTTGGGAGGAGCTGGGGGATGTTCTGCTTCCCGATGCGATGGGCCCGATGTTCAGTGGCAGCGCCGTGGTCGATTGGAAGAATACCAGTGGTTTGGGGAGCCTTGAGAATCCGCCGTTGGTGCTGATCTACACGGCGGCTGGGAATCCGACGGTGCAGGGGATTGCCTACAGTACCGATGGTAGGAAGTTCACGAAGTACCAAGGCAATCCCGTTCTTCCTCAGGTGACGGGCGGCAATCGGGATCCCAAGGTTTTCTGGCATGCACCATCGGATCAGTGGGTGATGGTGCTGTACGTCGAATGGCAGGGTCAGCATACAGTCCATTTCTTTACCTCCCCTGATCTGAAGGAATGGAAGCTGGCAAGCATCACTCCAGGCGACCGACCAGGGGCCGGATTTCTATTTGAATGCCCCGACTTTTTTGAGTTGCCGATTGAGGGTCGAGCGGATTTGAAGAAGTGGGTGCTGATGGCAGCCAACAGCGATTATGGAATCGGGGATTTCGACGGCAAGCGATTCTGGCCAGATGCGATGCGTTTGACCGGTCAGAAGGGAAAGGGATTTTATGCCGCACAGTCTTTCAGTGATGTTCCAGACGGGCGACGTATCCTGATCGGATGGTGGCGAACGGAGACCAAGGGGATGCCCTTCAACCAGAGCATGACAGTGCCCTTGGAATTGGGTTTAATGCAGACGGACGAGGGCCCGCGGTTGACCTACTCACCAGTTCAAGAGCTGAAGAAGCTTCGCAAGAACACTTACACGTTTGATCTTCATAGCGTTCAGCCTGGGGATCCCAATCCTTTTGCGGATATCTCTGCCGAGTTGCTCGAGATTAACGTATCCTTCCTTCCCGGAGACGCCAGGGAGCTGGTGTTCAATATTCGAGACGTCATGATCGAGTACGATTTTGGGAAGCAGGAACTGAGTGTGGCGGGGCATAGAGCGCCGGCACCTCTGCGAGATGGCCGTCAGCGGTTGGTCATCCTGGCAGACCGGACGGGCGTGGAGGTGTTTGGTAGCGATGGTCTTTGTTACATCCCGATGCCCTACAACACCAACCCTCAGAATCAAAAGATCTTCCTTGAGGCGCGAGGTGGGAAGGTGGTGCTGGAAGCACTGGAGGTGAGTGAATTGAAGTCGGCATGGGGTTCGGAGTAGTGAAACAGGCGGGAGAAAAAAGAGTTCCCTTTCGTAATCGAGTGCGACTTGATCGCGAGGGTGAGACAAGGCGGATTCCAGAAGACATGGTTATTGATTCGCATGACTGAGCGCGCGCAGGTGATGCTATCCGAACCACCGGTACGTCTTTGTGTGGTGATTCCAGCCTTCGAGGGGGGGGCGGCATTGCATGCTTGTTTGAACTCTGTTGTCCGCCTTCCGCAAGAGTCCCTGCAAGCAATCGTAGTCGATAACGCATCAACCGACGGCTCGGTGGATTCCGCCGAAGAAAGTTTTCCCGAGATCATATTCCTGCGGAATAAAAAGAATCGTGGATTTGGCAAGGCCTGCAACCAGGGAATATCGTTAGCGATGGAACGCGGCGCCGATCTGGTTCTGCTGCTCAATCAGGATGCTCAATTAGACGGCCAGAGCCTCAGTTCCATGCTGGAACTCGCCGATCGAATTCCTAAAGCAGGCGCAATCGGTTGCAGGACCTATTCGGGAGATCCAGAACATCCAGAGGAAGCCCGGTTGCTTTATTGCGGTGCGTGGAAAAGCTGGCTACCGCTTTGGCAGCGAGTCCCTGGCATTGGTCAGCCTTTTTCGAGGACGTCTGATCCTCCGATGCAGGTGGACTATGTATGGGGCCACACGATGATGTTGCGTTGTGCTGCCTTGCGTGAGGTAGGAAGTTTCGATCCCGGTTTTTTTATGTATTATGAGGACCTCGAACTTTGTGAGAGGTTGAAAAAAAACGGATGGCAGATCTGGTGTGATACTCAAGCCGTGTCATGGCATCGGATTGACGACCCGTCGCGTGCGGGAAAGTCAGAACTGTGGCGCTGGCAACTGAAGCAAGAAAGCTGCAGGCATTGCTATCGGTTGCAATCCTACCGATTGCCCAGCGACATGCTTTGGCTGTTCACCGCGGCACGCGAAGGGGTGTCTCTTTTAAGAAATGGTTACCTACGAGCTGCGGGGCACCTTCTGATTGCGGTACTCGGATCGGCCTTTCGATCTCATCGAACCAATTGAACAATCTATTTTCAATCCTCCTGATCGTCCTTCTTTTTCGATGGTTCGTTGAGTCGGCTTTGGGGCACCTCTTTTCCTAGAAAAAAATAGGGATAGCCCCAGGTCACTTCTTGCGCTTGGGCCTTGGTTTTGACCGATCTGATCTCTTTGGTCAACCTTTGCAGATTGGCGGAATCCAGCAAGGGGTCTCCGCTATCGCGTCGCCATTGTTCAAGCTTTGCTTGAAGGGTGCGAAGGGTTTCCGAATGGCTGGGATCATCAGCGAGATTCCGAAACTCATAGGGGTCTTTGGAAAGGTCGTAAAGCAGGTAGCGGGGTGGCTGTCGAGCCTCCTGGTAGGCGAATCGGATTGGTTCGGGGGCCTGCTGGATCGCTGCTGCAAGGTCGAGTCCGCCGGGGACGCCTCGCTCTTTCGCGTCTTTGTTCAGCTTGCGGATCGTCAGATCAAAATCGGGATGAAGTTCCCCGGGCAGGAGGTTCTCGATCAATTTGTAGCGATCGGTCCGGACGCCTCGTTGAGGGAAGTAGTTGTTGGCAGCACCGTGCGTATGGTATTCAAAGAAAATCTGGTCGCGCCAGGCCACCAATTGGGAGGCCAAAAGCGGTTGCAGTGGCTGGCCGGGCAGACCCGATGGGATTCCTATACCGGCCGCGGATAGAAACGTAGGCATGAGATCCAGCGTGGACACCAGTTCGCTGCGAAATCCTTGCTTGATGTGCCCGGGCCACCGGACCAGCAATGGCACGCGAATGCCGCCATCGAAACAGGTTCGTTTGCCGCGCAGCATGTCGGCGCCATGGTCCCCCATGTAGACCACCAGGGTATTGTCCGCCTTGCCGCTCTTCTGCAATTCATCCAGCAGCTGTCCAATACAGGCATCCAGTCGGGCAATTGAGTTGTAGTAGTCCGCGACCATATCCCTCATGCCGGGAGGATCAATTCCCATGTAACTCATCGCCCGAACCTGATCACCATCCTGCGGCGACTCAGGCAATCCATCGACCTGTCGGAGCCATGGATCATGGGCGTCTGGGAAATTGATGCTGAGGAAGAAGGGGGCTTCCCCTTCGCGAAAAAACTCACCAGCCGACCTCGCGTAGTCTGCCAGGTTCTTACGCGAGAAGTTCGACAAGGAGATCTTCTTGAAGTCGAAGGGGAAGGGAGTCGTCGGTTCGATATGGAGTTTGCCGATGATCCCGGTTCGAAATCCGGCGTTCTTCAGGAGTGCAGGAAGCGTAGGGAATTCATCGTGGTAGAGTCGAAATCCCCAGGTCGCTAGGCCGATTTGTCCGTGTTGATGGGGATAGAGTCCGGTGAGCAGGCTGGCGCGGGATTGACTGCATCCAGCCTGAGGGACGAAGGCACGATCGAATCGGACGCCTTCTGCGGCCAGCCGGTCCAGATTGGGCGTCCGCGCGGAAGTGTCGCCATAGCAACCAAGTTCCGGGCCGTTATCTTCCGACACAATCAACAAAATGTTGGGAGGATTGCACTGGGCAGGACGGATGGCAAGCGCGATGACCCATAGCCATGCACCCATCCGGGGAACAGCCAACAGGCAGCGAGCAGCATTCGAATTCATGGTGTTTGAATCCAATCCAAAGTGAACCGCGTGCAATCGATCGAGTCGTTCCGTTCGTAGAGACACAATAGAGAACCGTCGGGAAGTTCGGCAAGGTCTGAGTACGCCGATGGGCCAGCTTCCAATGTTTTTCGGATAGGCCAAGTTGTACCGTCATCGCGGCTTAGCTGGATCGTCAGTTGCTCTCGTTTACCCCCGCTGTCCGGGATCTCCTTTCCTGCTGAATCCCGACCCACCGTGCGCGGATTGGAAAAGAGCAGAACGCCACTCGAGTGTTTAAAAAGGCTGGCCATGCAGCGTGGCTCCCAAAGCGCCGAATGGAACTCTGGGCGGCTCCACTGAGTGGCCCCATCTGGACTGATCGCTAGCAGTTTTCGGTTGGGTACCGATTCATTGCGAGTGATCATCAGGACTTTGCCGTCAGAGGTCGGTGCCAAAATCGACTC
>Ga0315906_10010884_pt1 | contig 10639 bp, 9 predicted proteins | sample LakEriMetagenome_4_FD_203526 | JGI IMG/M metagenome (GOLD analysis project Ga0315906, IMG submission 203526) | Freshwater fungal communities from buoy surface, Lake Erie, Ohio, United States - Buoy 2 MA122 | ecosystem: Environmental > Aquatic > Freshwater > Lake > Lake biofilm | place: USA: Lake...
GTGTAGTACGCTGAAACACTTCATAGCGGCGTATTTGCTCCTTAAGCTGGTGGTCGTTTTCCCTTACCTGACTGAGTTTTTGCTGTAACAACTCCTTTTCATGCTGTACCTCTGTCAGTAGTTTTTCCAGCATGAGATTTTTTCGCGGAACCATTCTCCTGGCCTTTTTGATCACATGTCTCGGTAATCCGCTTCTTTCCGCAACGAGAAAAGTATAGGAACTTCCGGGTTTACCAGTAACCAGTCTGAATAATGGTTTAAGACGCTTAAGATCGAACTCCATGGATCCGTTGAAAATACCCGGTGTTTTGTCGGCCAGCACTTTCAGGTTGAGATAGTGCGTGGTAATGATCCCGCATGATTTTTTTTCGTTGAGTTCTTCAAGAATGGCTTCCGCAAGAGCGCCTCCCAGATTGGGATCCGTTCCGGTTCCGAATTCATCTATCAGGAACAAACTCTTTTCATCTACTTGTTCCAGAAAAACCTTCATGTGTTTCAATCTTGAACTGTAGGTGCTCAGTTCATATTCTATCGACTGACTGTCGCCGATATCAACCATCAGATTGCCGAATATCCCAAATACACTGTCTTCACTTGCACTGACCGGTAGTCCTGACTGAATCATCATTTGAAGTAATCCCGAAGTCTTCATGCACACAGTTTTACCGCCTGCATTGGGTCCACTGATTACGAGTATGCGTTGTTCGCGGTCCAGTTTGAGGTCAAATGGTATGGTAGGTTGCTTTAGTTTCTGATTGTGGAGAACCAGTAAGGGGTGACGTGCCTGCCTTAAGTCGAAGGCTGACTCATTGAGCAATTTCGGAAACCTTCCGTCAATAGATTTTGCCAGTTGCGCTTTGGCCAGATTGATGTCGAATATGCCTAGCTGCTGTCTGTATTTGAGCATCAGGGGAACAAATGGTCTCAGGGTATTTGACAACTCACGAAGTATTCGTTGGATCTCGAGCCGTTCTTCCTGTTCCAGATGATAAATGGTCTGGTTGATACCCATGGCTTCTTCCGGCTCCAGAAAGGCGGTTTTCCCGGTTGCGGAGGTATCATGTATGAAGCCTTTGACTGTTCTTTTTTGTTCAGCCTGGATGGCGATGACTCTTCTTCCGGCTCTGCTGCTTTCTTCCGATTCTGTGAGCCAGCCTTGCTTTCTGAAGCGATTGATGACCTGCTGATAGATCCGGTCTGCTTCGGTCCGGCTTCTAGATAAACTTCTCCTGATGGATGCCAGTGCAGGCGAAGCTGTAGTGCGTACCAGGCCTGTTTCGTCAAGGATTTCTTCAATTAAACGGATTACAGAAGGTTCATAAGGAACATCTGCAGTGATGGCTTCCAGTGACGGGAAAATGCCAGCCCTGTTTTTAAAAAAGCGGTAAATGTCATTCACTACATGCATCATCTGAAGAATTTCCATGAACCTTTCTTCAGAGAGGACACTGTTTTCGATTCTGAGCAGCGAAAGTCCTTTGGTGGTTTCAGGATAACCGTTGGATGGAAATGGCAACCCTGACGAAACAATTCTGTACATCTGTTCACATCGGCTCATCAGTTCCTGAATCTCATGAAAATCAGTTATAGGTCGAATCTTTTCGGACTCCGTTCGTCCCATTTCAGAGATACAGAATCCGGAAAGCAACTCACGAATTTTTTCGAATTCGTCGGTTAAAAGTGATTTTCCGGGAAAGATTTGCACGGCAACAGGTTTCGACGGACAAAAGTAGGGATCATCGCCTGTTATTGTGCTGATTCTACCTGTGCCTTTCAGTTAATAATCGACCGGGATTGAAATCCGAATCGGACTCGTGGGAACAGAAGTACAATAGCATTTGTTTAGGGTTTGGTCTCTTCAGGCTATTAACACACTGTTTAAAAGTATATTTTCTTCATCCGCCATATTTTGCCGAAGTTTGCGGAACAGGTCAAACCCCCTTTCTCATGTCGGAACAAGTTGATTTAAAGTCTGTTGCGGGACAAGTGCGCCGCGATATTGTACGTATGGTTCATGCCGTACAGTCGGGGCATCCGGGAGGATCGCTCGGCTGTGTGGAGTTTTTTGTAGCCCTTTACGGGAAAGTGATGATTTATAACAAGGGTCAATTTGACATGAATGGCCGGAAAGAAGACCTTTTTTTTCTGTCGAACGGCCATATTTCTCCCGTTTGGTACAGCGTTCTGGCCCGATTGGCCGGTTACTTTCCCGTATCTGAACTGGCAACCTTTCGAAAACTGAATACCCGTCTTCAGGGACATCCTGCCACACATGAGAAGCTTCCCGGCGTTCGGGTGGCATCAGGTTCACTGGGGCAGGGGCTGTCTGTTGCAATCGGTGCTGCCCTGACTAAAAAACTGAATCAGGAAAACAGTTTAGTGTTCAGCCTTCATGGAGACGGCGAATTACAGGAAGGTCAGATCTGGGAAGCTGCAATGTATGCTTCAGCACACAAAGTGGACAACATCATATCTACCATTGATCTTAACGGACAACAAATTGACGGAGCCACGGATGCTGTATTACCAATGGGTGATATCAGGAAGAAGTTCGAAGCTTTCGGATGGGATGTGCTTGAAATGGACGGCGGTCAGCTGGATGAGGTTATAACAACTCTGGAAAAAGCAAAGTCACATACCGGTAAAGGCAAACCCGTCGTTATACTGATGAAAACCATTATGGGAAATGGTGTTGATTTCATGATGCACACTCACAAGTGGCATGGTGTAGCTCCCAACGATGAGCAGCTGAAGAAGGCACTTGATCAGCTTCCTGAAACAATCGGTGATTATTAATACTTGATCTGCTGAACAGAGTTAATAACATTTTAACTCATCCAATATTCAGGAATTGTGCTCCTCAATATTGATAACAAGTTACTGATAAGTCTCCAACCTTCCATTCAACACCTAACCTCAATCATGAAACTCTGTACAGGCCATTATCAGATAAATCTTTTCAGTGGGAAAAGATTGACTGCTTTGGCTGTGTTTCTTGTTTTTCTGAGTTTTAATATGGCTGTTGGGCAGTCCCGGACACAGTCGGTAGCTCCTAAAGAACAAACCACCCGTATTCTCTTTCTTTTTGATGCCTCTCAAAGTATGTATGCCCGCTGGGAAACGGATACACGCTTTGAAATTGCCACCAGGTTACTGGGAAACATTGTCGACAGTTTGCATATGCTTCCAAATGTGGAAACAGCTCTCAGAGTGTTTGGACACACCAAGAAGTTTCCGCCTCAGGATTGTGACGACACCCGGCTGGAAGTACCTTTTGCGAAGGCTAACGGATATCGCATCAAAGACAAGTTAAAGCAGATCAAACCAAGCGGAACGACTCCAATTGCACAATCTTTGGAGCAATCTGCAGGTGATTTTCCCGATAACAGCACCCGCAATATCATTATTCTCATCACTGACGGAATCGAGGAATGTAAAGGGGATCCATGTGCAGTATCACGCGCCTTGCAGAAGAAGGGCATTTTCCTGAAGCCATTTGTGATCGGACTTAATTTGTCGGAGGAACTTCAAAAGCAAATTGAATGTGTCGGTACATTTTTTGACGCGGCTACCGAACAGACTTTTGTTTCTGTTCTAAATGTTGTCATCTCACAGGCACTCAATAATACCACCCTACAGGTGAACCTGCTTGATGATAAAAGAAATCCGACTGAAACAAATGTGAACATGACATTCTACGACAGCTTCAGTGGCGCTGTTCGTTACAATTTCATCCACACACTAAATTCAAAAGGACTTCCTGATACACTCGTTGTGGATCCATTGAGTAAATATCGCATCGTTGTACACACCATTCCTCCTGTTTCAGTGGATAGTGTGGAATCGCTTCCCGGAAAGCACACTATTGTTGGCATTGATGCAGGGCAGGGAGACCTTTATCTCAAGTTTGACGGGTTGAGTGACTACCGAAATCTAAAGTCCATTGTTCGCAGGCAGGGAGAGATGCAGACACTGCATGTACAGGAATTTAATTCTACTGTCAGGTACCTGATTGGAAAATATGATCTCGAAGTGTTGTCAACTCCCAGAATGCATATCAGGGATGTGGATATTTCTCAAAGTAAAACGACTACTGTTCAGATTCCTAATCCTGGTATCGCTACCATTGTCTCTAACGGCCCCGGATATGGGAGTGTATATGTTGAGGAGGGAAATGAATTGAAATGGGTGCACAATCTCGATTCAGAGAAAACCCGGGAGAGTCTGATTTTGCTGCCGGGAAGATACAGGGTGATCTACCGGGCCAAGAATGCCAGGGAAGCAAAATATACTATCGAACGGAGCTTCCGAATTACTTCGGGAGGCTCAACTAATGTTACCTTAAATTAAAAACATCAATCAAGCTTTACAAACGGATTTATACTGAGTAATATGAAATATACTTTTACAGAAAAGAAAGATACACGGTCTGGTTTTGGTGCCGGATTGCTGGAATTGGGAAGAAGCAATCCTGATGTAGTGGCGCTCTGTGCAGATCTGACCGGTTCCCTGAAAATGGACGCTTTCGCCAAAGAGTTTCCTAACCGGTTTTACCAAGTGGGGATTGCCGAAGCCAATATGATGGGTATTGCTGCCGGGTTGACCATTGGGGGAAAGATTCCCTTCACCGGAACTTTTGCTAATTTTTCGACAGGCAGAGTTTATGATCAGATACGACAGTCAATTGCCTATTCTGAGAAGAATGTTAAGATTGCTGCATCTCATGCCGGTCTGACTTTGGGTGAAGACGGAGCCACACACCAGATTTTGGAAGACATCGGTATGATGCGAATGCTTCCAGGGATGACTGTAATCTGTCCGGCTGATTATAACCAAACCAAAGCGGCCACCATCGCCATAGCAAAACATTATGGCCCTGTTTATCTCAGGTTTGGCCGGCCGTCATGGCCCGTTTTCACGGATCCCACACAGCCATTTCAAATCGGTAAGGCGCAGATGATGACAGAAGGAAGTGATGTTACCATCATTGCTACCGGACATCTGGTCTGGAAATCGCTGCAGGCTGCAGAAATGCTCGAAAAAGAAGGAATCACCGCTGAAGTAATCAATATGCACACCATTAAACCTTTGGATGTGGAGGCAGTCCTAAACTCCGTAAAGAAGACCAGGTGTGTGGTTACCGCCGAAGAGCATCAGGCAAACGGAGGTTTAGGAGAAGCGATTGCTCAAACACTTGCACTTCACGATCCTGTACCCATGCGAATGGTAGCAGTGCAGGATGTATTTGGCGAAAGCGGCACACCCGACCAGTTATTGGTGAAATATGGACTTGATGCCCCCGATATCGTCAGCAAAGCAAAGGCCGTCCTCGACAGAAAAACGGTCGGAGCGCGCTGATGAAACTTGCGGGAACGGCCAGCTTTTCACCCGATCACTTATGGCAGAAATGACCGACAAGGAACTTCTGGAACAGTTCCGCAACAGCGACAACCCTAATTATGCATTCAACCTGCTGGTCAGGAAGTACCAGCAGCGGGTGTATCTTCACATACGCCGCATAGTCATTGATCATGACGATGCAAACGACGTGGTGCAGAATACTTTTATCAAAGCCTGGAAAGGACTTGCCTCTTTCAGGGGAGATTCTGAAATTTTTACATGGCTTTACAGAATTGCAACCAATGAGTCGATCACCTTTCTGAATAAAAAAAGGACCCGGTTTTTCATACCGATGGTGAATGTGGAAAGACAACTGGCCTCAGCTGTCGAGAGTGATCCTCTCCTGAAAGCTGATCAGATTCAGATGAAATTTCAAAAAGCCATTCTGACGCTTCCTGAAAAGCAGAGAATTGTATTCAATATGCGGTACTTCGATGAAATCCCGTATGAAGAAATGTCAAAAATACTGAATACGTCGGTAGGCGCACTCAAAGCTTCTTATCATTTTGCAGTAAAGAAAATCGAGAAATATATGACCTCGGTTTAAACCTTTTGAAGTTAATGTTATCTCAATGTCATCAGTCACAAAATGAACAATAAGGAATTACATCATCCAGATGACTCCCGGCTCAGGAAAATGGCCGGTCAGGGACCCGAATTCCGGACTCCTGCCGGGTATTTTGATCAGTTTCCAGCAGCGATTTCCGAAAGAATCGCCAAACCGGTAACCGGAAAGGGAATCATCACAATGCCCCGGATCGCAGTACTAGTGCCTTTAATGCTGGTTGTAGTAGCTGCAGTTTATTATCTGACTTCGATTCAGCAGGAGTCCGGTCAGTCTGCTTCTTATCTGACTTATGATGAAATTGTTTCATCAGGTTATGTCAGTGATTTCGATGAGCAAACCCTTTATCTGGAGGCGACAGCCGTTCAGACTTACGACTCAGATTATTACGAGTATAAAAATTATTTGATCGAGAACAATATTGATATAACATTAATAATTAGTGAGTTATGAGAAATTTAATGATTATTGGCTTTGCTGTGACTTCTATGCTTGCGTCTTCTCTGCAGGCCCAGACTCCCGGAGGCCCTCCAAACCGATTAAGTCCTGAGCAACGTGAAAAAATGGAAGCCATGAAAACTGCTTTCATCACATCCAAGCTTAACCTGAGTTCTGATGAGTCTGCTGTCTTCTGGCCGGTTTACAACAAATATCAGGACGAGTTGCACCAGTTGCGGGAGAGCAGGTTCAAGGATATGAAGGAAATGCGGGAGAATAAAGACAATCTAACCGACAAGGATTACGAAAAGATCTTTGACAGTGAAATGCAATTCAGACAAGCAGAACTGGAGGTCATGAAGAAATATCATCCTCAGATCAAAAAGACCCTTCCAATGAAAAAACTCGCCCGTTTGCACCGAGCTGAAGATGAGTTCAAGCGTGAATTGCTCGATAAAATTAAAGAACGTCGTGAAAATAATGGTCCACGCCGTGGTTCTGGCCCGGGAAGATAAGGATCAGGTTTAGTTTGTTTTCATAGTGTCAGTGAAAAGGCGGAGCATCCAAGTCTCCGCCTTTTTAATTAAAGATAGTCGGGCCGCGGAATACAGATCTTGTCGTATAGACCCATCGTAAGGTAATTGGCGGATGTTAATCTGTTCGTCCCAATGGGCAAGATCATTTCATCATTGCTTAAATGGGTAACCATTCCGACTTTACCAACTGATCCTGCCTTACTATTGAATCAGCACTCGCTGTCCAGCTGCTTGTAATCTGTTAGATTTGCAGTATGATTTCGAACCGCCAACTCTTTCTGAGCCATATTGGTCAAACCAGTCCGGATCCGCTTTTGCTTGAAATCGTCAAAGCCAACGGTGTAGAGATGTTTGATTCGAATGGCAAATCATACATTGATCTCATTTCCGGAATCTCGGTCAGTAATGTCGGGCATTGTCACCCAAAGGTAGTGGAGGCGGTTCAGACGCAGGCTGCTACCTATATGCATCTGATGGTTTACGGTGAATTGATCCAATCGCCGCAGGTCATGCTGGCGGAAAAACTGACTGGCTTGTTACCGAAATCATTGAATTCCTGTTACTTGGTGAACTCTGGTTCGGAGGCCATTGAAGGTGCTATGAAACTGGCGAAAAAGGCTACAGGCAGACCTGAAATTGTGGCATTTAATAACGCCTACCACGGAAGCACACAGGGAGCACTCAGCATCATCGGGTCGGAATACTTCCGGAACAGCTTCCGCCCGCTGCTGCCTGCTGTCCGTCATCTGAATTTCAACAGAATGGAAGAGCTGCAGCAAATCACTGAAGATACCGCTTGTGTGGTGACTGAAATTGTAAGGGGTGAAGCCGGTGCCGAATTACCGCTTCCGGGATATTTGAAGGCGCTGGAAGAACGTTGTCGAGAAACCGGAGCACTGCTTGTCGCAGATGAAATTCAATCCGGGTTCAAACGCACAGGCCCGCTCATGGCATTCATGGAAGAGGGCTTTACTCCTGATATTCTGGTGCTGGCAAAAGGAATGGGTGGCGGCATGCCCATTGGTGCTTTCATAGCCGATAAAAAGCTGATGGATGAGTTGACCGGGAATCCGGTGCTGGGGCACATTACCACATTTGGCGGGCACCCTGTCTCCTGCGCGGCAGCCTTGGCAGCATTTGGCATTGTAGAGACCATTCCAAAACATGAAATTGAGCGAAAAAGTGAACTCTTCCGATCAAAACTTGTTCACCAAAAGATAGTTTCGGTTTCAGGCAAAGGACTGATGCTGGCAGTTGAATTCAGTACTGAAAATTTCTGTAAAAAAGTGATTGCACAATGTATTGAGAAAGGTGTTTTCACCGACTGGTTCCTCTTCGCACCTCATAAATTGCGAATAGCGCCACCACTGATCATCGAAGATGAACAAATAGTGAAGGCTTGTGAAGTGATTTTGGATTCGATAGAAAATGTACAGGATTGAGTTTATAGGAAAGATATCAGAAACAGTCAGGAGAAAGGTTATTGAGGGTAAGGAAGAGTCAGGAAAGGTCAGGAAAAGTCAGGGGGGAGATTAGTTTCAAATCTGGTTGTATTCATGTTCTCACCAAAATCCCGGATCCTTGATATTTTACCATTTCAGTCTGCACATTTAATGCCATTTCATCATAATATATCGATCATAACAGATCATAAAAATCATAATAAATCCCAATATCAATCATGAATGTTTTGATCGTTGAAGACGAGAAAAGCCTTTCTCACGAAATCGAAATTTTTCTTACCAAGCAGGGATTCAACTGCGATGTTGCTTTCAACGGTAAGAGCGCCTCGGAAAAGATTTTTGTCAATGCATACGACTTCATTCTTCTGGATATAGGTTTGCCTGATTACAGTGGGTTTGATCTCCTGAAAGAGGCAAAGGAAGGCAATCGCGATGCCGCGTTTATTATTTTAACAGCCAGAAGCGAACTGGATGATAAAATCAAAGGTCTCGATCTCGGAGCCGATGATTATCTGGCGAAGCCTTTTTCACTTCTTGAACTTCAGTCGCGCATGCAGGCAATATTACGACGCAGGCACGGACTGAAATCAAACACTGTTCAGGTTGGGGATTTTATCATGGATATCAGCAGCAGAACAATTTCGTGCAAGGATCAACCTGTCAACCTCACCAAAAAAGAGTTTGATCTTTTGCATTATCTGACGCTCCATAAAAACAGGGTGCTTACCAGAATGCAGTTGACTGAACATATCTGGGGAGAGGTTATGGAGGATGATTATGATTCCAATTATATTGACGTCCACATCAAAAACCTGAGGAAGAAACTCAGTGCCTTCGCACCTGCTGATTTTATTGAAACAGTTCGAGGCATCGGTTACAGGTTAAATCAGTAAAATGAAATTACAGGTCAAGCTTGCCATCTACAACGCCTTGTCGAAGGGTATCATTTTCGGTGCCTTCGGTTTTCTCATGCCCTTACTGGTGGAGCAGGTGGTTTATGACCATATCGATAAACGATTGATTGCCCGAACCGACCGCGTGATGAAAATCATCAGCAAAGGCGGTATCAATGAAATTATCATGGAACAGGACTGCAGCTTTGAAAGCTACAATATCCTGAAAGAGGAATTTGTATCCATCGTTCCATTACCCAATGACCAGCATCCTCCGGAAACATTTATCCTGAATGAGGCATGGGAGGTGGAAGGTGAGAAACTGAATCACCGGATCATCAGTCAGGCCTTTGTTTACGATAATCAGGTGTACCAGCTTAGAATAGGTGAAGGGTTGAGTACAATTGATCAGCTTAATATCATCATTGTTCAGTTCAGTATCACACTGATGATTTTGTTTGTCCTTATTTCTGTTTTTATTGATATCGGGTTTGTCAGGTTGATGCTAAAGCCATTCAATAAAATTGTTAAACAGAAGCTTCAGCTGCCTCAGAGTCCGGCCAACTATGATTTTGAAACCATCAAGACCAGTACCTACGAATTCAGTTATCTCGACAGAAGTATCAATGAACTTCTGAAGCGGACCAAGAATGCTTTTTTAATGGAAAAAGAGTTTATTGCTAACGTTGCGCATGAACTCCTGACACCCATTTCCATTCTGCAAAATCGGCTGGAGAATATGATTATCAGCAATGAAGTTCCCGAAGAGTTTGAAAATAAGATCGTAGAATCTCTTAAAACACTCAAGCGGCTGAGCAAGATCATCAAAGCACTTTTGATGATTTCAAAAATTGAAAATGATCAGTATCTGAAGCAGGATAGAGTGGATTTGCCAACTATGGTGGAAGAAACCTTATCTGAACTGGCCGAACTGATAGAGGAAAAGCAGATTGTAGTAGTCAAGAATCTGGATTCAGCGAATGAATTCGGGCCATGCAACAAATCGTTGTTGTTTACCATGGTGTTCAATCTCATCAATAATGCCATCCGCTATAATAACATCGGAGGGCATATTTTTATCCGTGGCCGCTTAGCCAAAGACACCTACATTCTCGAAATAGAAGATACAGGTATTGGAATTGAAGAATCACAGCTGGAAAATATTTTTGACCGGTTTAAACGATTTAGTCAGCATGATGATCAGGGTTACGGACTGGGATTACCAATTGTGAAAACGATCGCCAATTTTCACCGGATAGGAATCAGAATGATTTCAAAACCTTTGAAGGGATCGACGGTGATTTTGAATATACCAATTAAGTGAAGTTTGTAGTTCGTAGTTCC
>Ga0315906_10010885_pt1 | contig 10637 bp, 8 predicted proteins | sample LakEriMetagenome_4_FD_203526 | JGI IMG/M metagenome (GOLD analysis project Ga0315906, IMG submission 203526) | Freshwater fungal communities from buoy surface, Lake Erie, Ohio, United States - Buoy 2 MA122 | ecosystem: Environmental > Aquatic > Freshwater > Lake > Lake biofilm | place: USA: Lake...
GCCCAGCGTGGTGGTGGTCGATCCGCGGTTCGACGCGTACAAGCCGCTGGCCGTGAGCGCCAGGCTCGGAAAGATCACGCTCCACTTCCGCTCCAGCGGCGCCGAGGCGGTGAAACTCGCCCGGCGACTGCGGGTGGACGCCTGGCTGATCGCCCCCGAACTCGACGACATGTCAGGCTACGATCTCGTGCCGCTGCTGCAGTCCCAGATTGCGACCCAGGATCGCGGGAAGGTGGCGGTCGTGGAGGAATCGGCTCCGGGGAGCCGCCCGTGGGCGCTCGCCGAGGACGAGGCCCGCGCCGCGGGGGCGACGATCCTGCCGCATCCGATCACGTTCACCGAACTCGAGGGCCTGCTGGGCATCCCCGCGGCAAAGCGCTCCGAGATCATCCCCTCGTCGGGCCCTGCCCTGGCGTTCGTGACACTTCCCATGGGGGTGGGAGCGGCGGTGGTCGCCATCGCGATGCTGATGATGAGCTGATCGCTCAGTCGGCCCGGTGCTGCACGCCCGCTCACCACCGGGCCTGCACCGCGGCGCCGCCCAGATCGGCCATCGGCAGGGGGACGATGCTCACCTCCATGCCCGCGAAGTGGGTTTCGGTGCGGCTCACGGCCCGGGCGCTGGCCCAGGCGAGATACCAGCCCAGGAAGACCTGCGACGGGTAGTGGGCGTTGTCGGTCATCCGCGAGAATCCGACGAACGTCGAGCACACGTAGAGCGTGCCCTTGAGCAACGGGCTCTCCACCATGTCGGCCGCGGCGATGAAGGGAATCGCGCCGACGAAGGCGTGGCCGCTGACGCCGTTGTTGTCGTTGAGCAGGTGCCACTGGCTGCCGGCGGAACTCTCCCCGGGCCGGGATCCGCCCGTGATCCCCTGCATGACATACAGCGGCGGGGCGCCGACCACGAACATCCGCAGCGACCGCGATCCCCATTCGCCGACCACGTCGCCGGCCAGATGGCCCTCGAAGACGAGTCCCGTGGCCGCCGCGACGCCGAAGATCGGCAGGGCGTAGCGGCCCTCGCCGATGTCCTTGCAGCCCGAGAAGAACGTGCCCACGCCGGTCGGCTGGACGCCCTGCTGCCAGGCCGTCTGCATCGTCACGTCGAAGCCCGTGTTGGCCATGATCGCCCCGGCCCCGAAGGCGGCCGTCAGGCAGACGAGGCTGTCGCAGGCGTAGAAATTGCGGTAGTCCTCCAGCACCTTGAAGCCGGCACGGGTGAGCCGCGGATACTTGGCATGGGCCCAGGGCGGCTCTGGCCGCGCGGGCGGGGCGAAGACCTCGCGGTCCAGCGGCGGCAGCGTGGACACGGACGGCTGGCCGACGGCGAGCGTCGCCGCCAGGCTCTCGGTCAGGCCCGCGGGCGCCGTGCCGGGCTCGGTCCGCCAGCCGCCGACGAGCGCCACGTCGTTCCCGGCGGCCGCCTCGCCGGCCAGCGACTGCGTCTCCACGGCCGCATCGACCCAGGCGCCCCCGGTCGTCGGCGCCACCTTGACGACCACCCGCTGCCGCCGTGGCGGCCAGGCCTGCCGTGCCGCGCCGGGGGGCTCGACCCAGGCGGACTCGATCAGGCCGTCACGGGGCGGGACCGCATGGAAGTCGGGCGGCTCGGCCCGCACGACGGGCCAGTCGAGGGCCACGGTGTCGAGCGTCTGTCGCCAGAGCCCGGTGCCGTCCGTCGCCGGCAGGAAGATGCCCTCGGCGCGCGCGGTCTGCGCGAGAGCGAGCCCCACGGCGCAGCACGTGGCTGCGATCCGGGCGGCCGCTCCGCGGGTCGCCCTCGTGTCGGCGGGGAAGGAACGCTGGAGCATGGGGCGGGACTGTCCCAAGCCGCCCCCCGGCGGGCAAGCCGGATTTCCGGCCTGCCCAGTTCGCCCCGCCTACGGGGCTGCGACGGGGGCCCGCGGGGCCGCGTCGATGAACACCTCGACCTGCTGGCCGACGAACAGCGGTGGCCGACCCGCCGGGTCGAACGCGTAGATCACCTGCAGCACCCGCGTGTCCACCCGCTCGGTCGAGTCGCCGGTCAGCGACTTCTTGGGCACCACGAACGGCTCGACGCGGACGAACTCGAGCGGGTAGCGATCCTGGAGGTTGCCGCGCGGGAAGGCGGCCGCCGGGGCGGTTCTGTCGAAGCGGGCGATGTCGTACTCGTCGATGTCCACCCGCACGTGCAGCGTCTCGATGTCGCCGAGGATGACGAGCGGCTGGTTCGGCGGTGCGCCGACGAACTCGCCGGGCCGGACGTTCACCTGGAGGACGCGGCCGGCGACCAGCGCGCGAACCACCAGCCGGTCGAGTTCCGTCTCGATCTTCCTCGCCTCCACCTCGGCCCGCTGCACCGCCGCCCGGGCGACGTCCTGGTCGTACCGCCACGAGCCGGCCTGGAGCAGATCCATGTCGGCCTGCGCCTTGGCCAGGCTGGCCTCGGCGAGCCGCACCGCCTGCTGCTTGGCGACCAGGTCCTCCTCGGTGGTGACCCGCTGCCGGAACGTCTCCTGGGCACGCTTGAGGGCGTCCTGCTCGCGGGTGAGCTGGGCCTGAGTCTCGCGGACGGCCGCCGCCTGCACGGGGATCCGCTCCGGTCGCGGCTCCGCCTCCAGCCGCACCAGCTCGCTCTTCGCGCGATCGATCTCCGCCTTCCGCACGGCGAGTTCGGCCCGCAGGTCGCGGTCGTCGAGCCGGAAGAGCGGCGTGCCGGGCCGCACGCCGTCGCCCACGGTGACCATCACCTCCACGACCACGCCCGGCGTGGCCGAACCGACGGCGATGTTCTCGGTGCGGGCCTCGACGATGCCCGCCGCCGCCAGGGCGTCGGCGTAGGGGTTCTTGGCGGGGGCGATGGGCGGCGGCGGATCGGTCGTCACGGGCCGCGTCCGCCACACGAACCACACCGCGAAGCCGAGCAGGCCCAGGGCCACCAGCGGCAGGACCCACTGCGTGACCACGTCGGCGAGCGTCCGCCGCCGCTGGAGGCGGCGGGGAGCGGGGAGATCCGTGGCGGATTCGCGGGCTGCCGTGGCCATGCCGCACAGCCTACCCGATCGGGCCGTGCCGCGGGCCCGCGGCGACGGACTCGATGCGGCCGTCCTCCATCGAGGCGATCCGGTCGGCGAAGGAGTACACCCGGGCGTCGTGGGTGACCACGATCACGGCCCGGCCCGGCTGCACCGCCAGCCGCTCGATCAGCTCCATGGTGATGCGGCCGTTTTCCGCGTCGAGGGCGCTCGTCGGCTCGTCGCAGACCAGCAGCCGGGGGTCGTGCACCAGGGCCCGGGCGATCGCCACCCGCTGCTGCTGGCCGCCCGAGAGCTCGGCGGGCAGGTTCGCCAGCCGGTCGCCGAGACCGAGCGCCGCGAGCACGTCGGCCGCCTTCTCCACCGCCTCCCGCCGCCCCTGGCCGGCGATGAGCAGCGGCACCGCCGCGTTCTCGGCGGCCGTGAGCGCCGGCAGCAGGTTGTAGGACTGGAACACGAAGCCGACGTTCTCCCGACGGAAGCGGACCTTCGCTCCGTTGGTCATCGCCACCAGGTCGTGCCCCAGCACCTCGACGGCGCCGGACGTGGGCTCCAGCGTGCCGGCGATGATCGACACCAGCGTCGTCTTGCCGCAGCCGCTGGGCCCCACGAGCATCAGCATCTCGCCGTACGGCACCTCGAGATCGACGCCGCGCAGGGCGCGGGTGACGGCCCCGCCGCTGCCGAACTCCTTGGTCACCCCGCGGACGCGGATCGCCAGGCCCGTCGGGTCCGATCCGGTCGTCGCCGCCGTCGCCATCGCCCCTCCCCGCGGCCCGTCAGCCACGGAACACGACGGCCGGATCGACGACCAGCACCCGCCGGATCGACAGCAGGCTGGCCAACAGCACGATCACGAACACGGCCCCGCCCGTGATCGCCAGCACCTGCCAGGGCATGAAGAAGGAGAGCCGCGAGGCGCCCCTGACGATCTGCCCGAAGACGGCGGCCAGCCCGACGCCCAGGCCGTAGCCGATCAGCCCGACCTGCAGGCCCTGGGCGAGCACCATCGCCAGGATCGTCCAGTTGCTCGTGCCCATCGCCTTGAGGGCGCCGTACTGGCGGATGTTCTCCACCGTGAACAGGTAGAAGGTCTGGCCGGCGATGGCCGTGCCCACCAGGAATCCCAGCACCACCGTGATCCCGAAGTTCAGCGGGATGCCCGTCTTCCGCAGGTAGTGGAAGATCGTCTTCCAGACGAACTGCTCGCGGGTGACCGCCAGCAGGCCGGTCCGTTCCGTGATCCGCCGGCAGACCTCCTCCGCCGGCAGGCCCGGCTGCGGGTCGGCCAGCACGAACGACAGCACCTTCCGCTCCGGCGGCGCGAAGGCCACCGCCTGGCTGTAGCGGGTGTAGACGATCGGGAAGCTCGTGAACGTGCGGCTGGCCTTGGTGATCCCCACGATCACGGCCCGGCGGTCGTTCATCTCGAACACCCGGCCGAGCCGATAGGGCTCGCCGGGCCAGATCCGCTTGTAGCCGGCGTCGTCGATGATCACGGCGTCGGGCTTGCGGAGGTCGGCGATCGAGCCCAGGAAGATGCCGGCCGGGCCACCGATGAGCGTGGCGTCGTCGAGGCCGAGGAGCATCATCTGCTCGTAGGTGCCCTCCTCGAGGCGGGCCCGCGCGGTGCCCTTGTAGAACCGCACCGCCCACTCGACCCCCGGCACGCTCTTGACGCGGAACAGGTCCGTGTCGGCCAGCGGCTTGATGTCGTCCACGTACTGGACTTTCGCGTCCATCACCCAGATGCCGGGGCCCTGCACGTCGCGGATCTGGCTGATCGTCAGGGCCATCAGCCCGCAGAAAATCGCCGCCTGCTGGGCGATGAGCAGCGCGGCGAAGACCACGCCGAAGACGATGCCGAGGTATTTCACCCGGTTGCCGATCAGCATTTTCCAGGCGATCCAGAGCATGGCCGCGAAGTGTACACCCGCCGGCGGGGCCTTTGGTAATCTGCCCGCGTCACGACCTTCCGGAGCAGCGCGCGTGTCCTCGACGACGGCCTCCCCCGATGCGGCCGAGAGTCCCGGCCCGCCGGCCGATCCGCGGATCGCGGAGGTGCTCTCCCGCTGGTGGGGATTCGACACGCTGCGGCCGCTGCAGGCCGAGGCCATCGCCGCGGCGCTCGCCGGCCGCGACTCGCTGGTCGTCATGCCCACCGGCGGCGGCAAGAGCCTCTGCTACCAGGTGCCGCCGCTGGTCGGCGAGACGACCGACGTCGTGGTCTCGCCCCTGGTGGCCCTGATGAAGGACCAGGTGGACGCGCTGGAGGCCATCGGCTACCCCGCCGCGGCGCTCCACGGCGGCATGACGCAGGAGGAGCGGGCGGCCGTCCGCGACCGGCTCGCCGCGGGCGAGCTGCGGCTCTTGTTCGCCGCCCCGGAGCGGCTGGTGAACACCGGCCTGCTCGACCTCCTGGCCCGGGTCGGCGTGAAGCGGTTCGCGATCGACGAGGCCCACTGCATCAGCCACTGGGGCCACGACTTCCGCCCGGAGTACCGCCAGCTCGCCCTGCTCCGCGACCGCTTCCCGTCGGCCAGCATCCACGCCTTCACGGCCACGGCCACGCCCCGGGTGCGGGACGACATCGCCCGGCAGCTGCACCTCCGGGACGCGGCCGTGCTCGTCGGCACCTTCGACCGGCCGAACCTCGTGTACCGCGTCGTGCCGCGGGCCGACCGCACCTCCCAGGTGCTGAAGATCCTCGGCCGCCACCGGGGCGAGGCCTCGATCGTCTACTGCATCTCGCGGAAGGAGACGGAGCGGCTGGCGGCCCGCCTGGCGGCCGAGGGCCTGCTCGCCCGCCCCTACCACGCCGGCCTCGACGCCCGGGAGCGGCATCGCACCCAGGAGGCCTTCTCGGCGGAGACCATCGACGTGGTCGTGGCCACGGTGGCCTTCGGCATGGGGATCGACCGCTCCGACGTCCGCCTCGTGCTCCACACGTCGCTGCCCAAGAGCCTGGAGGCCTACCAGCAGGAGACCGGCCGGGCCGGCCGCGACGGCCTCGCCGCCGAGTGCGTGCTCCTCTACTCGTCGGCCGACGTGTTCAGCTGGGAATCCCTCGTCCGCAAGAGCGCGGCGGAGTCGGAGCTCGACGCCGCGGAGCAGGAGGGGCTGATCGCCTCGCAGGCCGAGCACCTGCACGCCATGCGGCGCTACGCCCAGGCCGCCCGCTGCCGGCACGCGGCGCTGTCGGAGTATTTCGGCCAGGCCTACCCGGCCGCCTCGTGCGGCGCCTGCGACGTCTGCCTCGGCGAGACGGAGAGCCTGCCGGACGCCACCATCATCGCCCAGAAGATCCTCTCCTGCGTGGCCCGCGTGAACGAGCGGTTCGGCGTGCGGCACGTCTGCGAGGTGCTCCGCGGCGCCAAGACCGAGGGCGTGCTGCGGCACGGGCATGACGGGCTGTCGACTTTCGGCCTGCTCGCCGATCTCGAGCAGCGGACGGCCGAGAACCTGGTGCATCAGCTGCTCGACCAGGAGCTGCTCTCGCGGACGCCCGGCGACCGGCCCGTCGTCACGCTCAACGCCCGCTCCTGGGAGGTGCTCCGCGGCGGCCGTGAGGTCGTGCTCCTCGAGCCCCGGGCGGGCAAGGCCCGGACGACGCAGGCCGAGGCCGACGATTGGGAGGGCGTGGACCGCGGCCTGTTCGAGCGGCTGCGCAAGTGGCGGCGTCGCGTGGCCGAGGCCCGGGGCAAGCCGGCCTGGACGGTCCTCGACGACAAGGCCCTGCGGGCCATCGCCCGCCACAAGCCCGCCTCCCCGGCGGCCCTGCTCCGCTGCAAGGGCATCGGCGAGAAGCGGCTCGCCGACTTCGGCCCCGCGATCCTCGACCTTGTCGCGGGCCGGGAGCCGGAATCATGATGTCCGCAGATCCGCTGCCGCTCCCTGGCGAGGAGGCGGAGGGATCGGCGTGAGGATGCGGAGCGTGGCGGACCTTCGCCAGCGACGCAACTCATGCCGTCCCGCAGCCGGTCGATACCGTGAGCCAGTCACTCTTCTTGGAGGCGAACTCCCCATGCCGACCCCCACCGCGGCCCTCCACCGTCTCGGCCAGAGCCTGTGGCTCGACAACATCACCCGCACGATGCTCGACGACGGCACGCTCGCGCGGTACGTCCGCGAGTTCTCCGTGACGGGGCTGACGAGCAACCCCACGATCTACAACCTCGCCGTGAAGAACTCCACGGCCTACGACGCCGCGATCATCGCCGCGGCGGCGCGGGGCCGCGGGCCCGAGGAGATCTTCTTCGACCTCGCGCTCGAGGACCTCGCCCGGGCCGCCGACCTCTTCCGCCCGGTGCACGAGCGGACCGGCGGCCTCGACGGCTGGGTGTCGCTGGAGGTGTCGCCCCACCTCGCCTACGACCCGGCCGCGACGCTCGCCGCCGCCAAGGACCTGTTCGCGCGGGCGGCCCGCCCGAACCTGTTCATCAAGATTCCCGGCACGCCGGCGGGCCTGCCGGCGATCGAGGAGTCGATCTTCGCCGGCGTGCCGGTGAACGTCACGCTGCTGTTCACCCGCGAGCACTACCTGGCGGCGGCCGAGGCCTTCCTGCGGGGCATCGAGCGGCGGATCGACGCCGGGCTCCCGGCCGGGGTGCACTCGGTCGCCTCGCTGTTCATCAGCCGCTGGGACACGGCCACGGCGGCCGACCTGCCCGCGCCGCTGGCGAACCGGCTCGGGATCGCGATCGGGGCGCGGTGCTACGCCGCCTATCGCGACCTGCTCTCCTCCGATCGCTGCCAGCGGCTGGCGAACTTCGGCGGCCCGCCGCAGCGGCTCTTGATGGCGAGCACCGGCACGAAGGATCCCGCGCTCTCGGATCATCTCTACGTCCGCGACCTGGCCGCGCCGCACACCGTGAACACGATGCCGGAGGCCACCCTCCTGGCGTTCGCCGACCACGGCACGCTCGGCCCTGGCCTGTCGGCCGGCGGTGGCACGGCCGAGCGGACGCTGTTCGAGATCGAGCGGTCCGGCGTGGACGTCGCCGCGGTCGGCGACCGCCTTCAAGCCCAGGGCGCCGCGTCCTTCGTGAAGAGCTGGGACGAACTGCTGGCCGTGATCGCGGACAAGGCCCGGGCCGCCCGCTGACGGCCGCGCCGGGCATCTCCGCCGCCGGCGACGAGGACGGTGGGCCGGGTTGCGTCTTTCGCCTGCATGGGCCTACCATGCGGACCGGTCGCAGCTCCGGCCGACTCTCCCGTGCGTGGTGCCCGCCGCGGCCCACCGCCTCGCATCGCATGGCACACGCCCCCGCCGCACCCGCCGACCACGAGATCGCCACGGTGACGCTCGCCGGCCGCCGCTTCGGCATCGCCTGCGGCACAGACGAGGCCGCCCTCCGCGACCCCGTGGCCGGCCACTACCGCGCCGGCGACCTGCGGCCGGTCGGCCTCCTGCTGGCGGTGGCCCGGGCCGCCGTCGGGCCGGGGGCCCGTGTCCTCGACCTCGGGGCCCATCTCGGCGGATTGGCGATGTCGGCGGCCGCGCTCGGCTGCCGCGTGCTGGCCGTCGAGGCCTCGCCCCGCAACGTGGCGCTGCTGGAGGCCGCCCGCCGGCACAACGACTTCACCGCCCTGCACGTCGAGCACGCCGCGGTGGGGGACGATGAAGGCGAGATCCGCTTCCAGGCCAACGGCCCCTGGGGGCAGGTCGCGTCCGCGGCCGAGGACGGCAGCGTGCGGGTGCCGATGTCCACGATCGACGCGATCCTCGCCCGCAACGGCTGGACGGGCGCCGACTTCGTCAAGCTCGACGTCGAGGGCTACGAGGTGCGGGCCCTGCGGGGCGCCGAGCGGCTGCTCGGCGGGGCGGACGCGCCGCCGGTGTTCTTCGAGTCGAATCGGTCCACGCTGGCGACCTTCGGCGAGACCCCGGAGTCGCTGCGGGCCGAGTTCGTGCGGCACGGCTACACCGTGCACCACGTCCGCAACGGGGTGCTGGTGCCGGTGCGGCCCGGCGAGCCGCAGCGGAAGGTGTGCACCGACTACCTGGCCTGCAAGCGTCTGCCGGCCGGCCTGGCTGCCTGGCGGCGGCCGTCGCTGCGGTCGCTGGCCTGGCGGCTGAAGCACGCCTGCGAAGGCCTGCGCCGCTGAAGGCTCAGGCCTCGCCGAGGTAGGCGTCGCGCACCCGCCGGTCGGCGGCGAGCTCGGCGCCGGTGCCCGTGAGCGCGACGCGGCCGGTCTCCAGCACCCAGCCGCGGGACGCGAGCTTGAGGGCCGCGCGGGCGTTCTGCTCCACCAGAAGCACGCCGATGCCACGGCTGGAAAGCGATTTGATCACTTCGAAGACCTTGGCCACGAGCAGCGGCGCCAGGCCCAGCGACGGCTCGTCGAGGAGGAGCAGCCGCGGGCGGCCGACCAGGGCGCGGGCGATCGCCAGCATCTGCTGCTCGCCGCCGGAGAGCGTGCCACCCAGCTGGCCCAGCCGCTGGCCGAGCACGGGAAACAGGCCGCAGGCCTCGTCGATGTCGCGGGCCAGCTGGCCGCGGTCGTCCCGGGCGAAGCCGCCGAGCTCCAGGTTCTCCCGCACCGTGAGCCGCGGGAAGATCCGCCGCCCCTCCGGCGCGTGGCCGATGCCCGCCCGCATCACCTGGTGCGGCGGCAGGCCCGCCAGCGAGCGGCCGGCGAAGCGGATCGCGCCCGACCGCGGCGGCACGACGCCCGAGATCGCCATCAAGAGCGTCGTCTTCCCGGCTCCGTTGGCGCCGATGATGGCCACGAGCTCGCCGGGTTCGACCTCGAGCGACACGCCGGCCAGCGCGGTGATCGGCCCGTATCCCGCCACGAGGTCGCTGACTTCCAGGAGCGGCATGGCGGCCTTCAGCCCTCCCCGCCGAGGTAGGCTTCGATCACCCTGGCGTCCCGCCGCACCGCGTCGGGCGTGCCCTCCGCGATCTTCACGCCGCGGTCGAGCACGGCCACCCGGTCGCTGATCCGCATGACGACGTTCATGTGGTGCTCGATGAGCAGCACCGTCACGCCCCGGCCGCGGATCCGCTCGATGAGGGCCGCCAGGTCGGCGGTCTCCGCCGGATTCATGCCGGCCGCCGGCTCGTCGAGCAGCACGAGCGTGGCGCCGGTGGCGATGGCCCGGGCGATCTCCAGCCGCCGCTGGTCCCCGTAGGGCAGCTGGCCGGCGACGCGGTTAGCGGCGGCCGCCAGGCCCACGAACTCCAGCGCCTCCCGGGCTCGCGCCGCCGCGGCCGCCTCGGCCGCCCGATGGCCGGGAGTGCGAAACAGCATGGCCAGCGGTCCGCCCGGGATCGTGCGGTCGAGGCCCACGAGCACGTTCTCGAGCACCGTCATGTTGGAGAACAGGCGGATGTTCTGGAAGGTTCGCGAGATGCCGGCCCGGGCGACGACGTCGGGCGAGCGGCGGCCGCGGCGCCACACCGCCAGCGTGCCGGCGGCACCGAGCAGCGTGCCCGCGACGAGGCCGAGCAGGGCCCGCCAGCGGATCCTGGTCTTGCCGGCGGCGAGCCGGTCGAGCACCTCCTCGCGCAGCGGGGGCACCCGCGCGGCCCGAACCTGGTCGGGCTGCCGCGTGTCGGTGACGGCCGGCACGGTGCCCGGTCCGACGCGGCGGGCCGTGACGGCGGCCTG
>Ga0315906_10010890_pt1 | contig 10634 bp, 13 predicted proteins | sample LakEriMetagenome_4_FD_203526 | JGI IMG/M metagenome (GOLD analysis project Ga0315906, IMG submission 203526) | Freshwater fungal communities from buoy surface, Lake Erie, Ohio, United States - Buoy 2 MA122 | ecosystem: Environmental > Aquatic > Freshwater > Lake > Lake biofilm | place: USA...
GCTGTGTACCCTTTTTAAAATAACTATTTAATTTGGTTGCAATTTTTGAAAATACTTTTGTCAGTAATTCTAATATTTTAGGTGCTGCCAATACTAGACTTGCTATACTAACAGGATCTAATGCTTCATTTATCTCCGGTAAGTTTTCTACAGGTTCTATTGTTTTCGCTCCTGCTGATAATTGTGCTAACGCAGTACCCATCTCTTTTTCTAGGTCAGATACAACGTCTTCAGTTTCGAATTCGTATATTACTTGACGTGCAATTTCAGAAAGTGAAATGTTATTTTTCATTTTTAGCTGCGTAATTTTTATCTACCCAATTAAAAAAGTCTTGTTTCTTTTTTTCATCTTTGAAATCTGCCGGAGATTTTACGTTAAACTTTTTCATAGCATCAGCAAAGAACTTTTGATAGTCGGCACCTTCTGTAACTGCTGGGTTGATATTGTAGTATCTATTTAATCCGGTACCAATATCTTCATAGCAAGCTTCTAATCTTTGTTGAAGTTCAGCAATTTGTTTAGCAGTCTTTTCAAATGTTTTATATGACTCACCCAATTGCTTCATATGTCGTTGTACAGTTACTCTATCAAACCAATCTTCGGTTTCAGTAACTGTTACTTGTGATGCAGAATCAACAATGTATTTAATTTGCTCGGTAATGTCTTGCAATGACTGTTCTCTATATATTGAATCGCTTAGTCTAGAAAAGTTCGCTATCGTTTCCATGAACTTTTTCTTGTCTTCAAATGACAATTTAGGCGCTTCTTGTTTAGTCGGTTCCCATGCTTCTTTAGCGAGTTTTCCTAAACTAATAGGTTTCGGTGTAACGACGCCCCATTTGCCGATGGCTTCTTTTAACGATTTCTTTTTCATATTACTTTTGTTTTTTCGCACGCTTTTGGTTAGCGATTTTAGACTCATTAACCATATTTTGTACCATTTCACGAATTATATTACGTAATTCTTGGATTTGTACGGATTCTTTTTTCACGTCTTTTTTTACTTCTTTTTTCTTTTCAGGAAGGCCTTTATGCTTTGTACCTGCAAATTTATCTATTTCTTTTGTTGACATAGATTTTGCAATGTCTTTTACATTTTTAGATACTTCACCGGCTTTTACGTCTCCGGCTTTTACGGCTTTCACAAGGCCGAATAATTTTTGCTGTGATTTTGAAACTGATGGCATGGTTTATATATTTAAAGGTCTGATAATATGTCTGTGATAATAGAATTTATTGAAGCATATTTGTTAACCGGCACAAGTCCTTTGTTTACTGACTCATTCACCGGTTTAAGAAATGCTCCGTGAGTTGATGGATTTGAAACAAAATCAAAAGCAATCAAATCAAAGTCTTCTTGTACTTCAACTTTTCCTTCGCCTAATTCTCTAACCGAACCCATACCTCTAGAAGATATACCTAAAGTAATACCTGCTTTAAACAATTCACGTAATATGTTACCTGCAGGTGTTGTCAGTACTTCTACCGTACCTACTAAATCATTACCGTCCCAATGCATCTCCGTAATATTATGCGATACATTATTCAAGTTAACGACTGCTGAATCTGGATGATCTAATTCTCCCAAAGCTCTACGCTGACGTATATTAACTTCGTTGTATTTGTTAGCTTCACGTTCTAGTATCGGTTTAGGATATACTCTACCGTTTTGATTTTTTGCTTCCGCACGTTGTAATACACCTTTCACTATTAATTTACCGCCATTTTGTGCCATGGTCTCGGTTAATTGTTGCGGCGTAAATTGAAATGGTATAAAATCTACTAATAGTTGTTTCATATTATGCGTTTAGTTCTTTTAAATTTTTAGCAATACGTATCAATCTTTCTGATATTTTGTACATTTTTTCGTTGGTCGATTTCCAAAACTCGGAATTACCTAATTTCATCTCATTTTTAAGTCTAAGATTTTGATTGATAATTTTTTCAATTTGATACATTTTTTTATTTACCTCATGTATTGCTTGATTCACTTTTTGTTTTGATGATATTGAAGTGTCATTTTTATAATCTTTATAAGACACCTCTTGTAAATGCAATTTTTTTGATATTTGCATAAACTTTGACTCTGCAGCCATCACATTTTTATTAGCCTTTTTAACTTTTTTGTATCCTAGCATATTTACCGTAGCATCAGTCGCTTTTCCAAAAGCATATGGAGTTTGATATCCAGGTACTCCGGCAGTCGTTGAAATTTCATCTAATTCAGCATCAATACCTTCAGCATCTAAAATGTCTTTAGGTAATTGTTCGGCTTCCGATAAAGGTATTTTAGACATCATTTCGTTTAAATAGCTTTTTTTCATAAAATAATAATTAAGATATTACGTATAATGCACCGGCAGAAAGACTTGCAGAAGCAATAGTAAATGGATATAAAATACCTGCAGTAAGTCCGTTAGGATTAATCGTACCACCAGCTGCTAAATGCAATGTACCTGCGGCGGAGCCTGATACAATTATACCGCTGTTCAATACTCCGTATACACTAGCAGTGTATGGTGTTGAAGCGTTTACTAATATTGCCGTATCACCGGGTGTGATAGATATGGCTCTGTTTTGATTTGAATATTGATTGGAGTATCCGTATCCAGGGTCTATTGTTGACATATTATACTTTTTTAAGTTCTTTCACTAGTTCATAATAACGTAACATTGAAACGATTTGTTTGTCTTTAATAGTCTTGGAATTTTTAATATTGTCCAATAAAGATACGGTTTCTTTCAATTTAATTTTTGTAACTTGGTCTGTAATTGTATTCACATACTTTTGCAAAATTCCGCGTAATTTAGGTATCTCAGAATCAACGTATGATTTCAATACTACCGTATTATTTACATTATTGATATACTCGCGTAATAGTTTTTTCTGTGAAGTGTTTAAATTGGTATACTTTTTATTGAAACTATCTACTAGCATTTTGTAAGATAATAGTCGAATATCTTTGTCTTGACTAGTAAATTCATTCAATGATTGTACCTCAGCTTTGGCGGTATTAGGCGTTTTCACGTATTCTACCAATGTATGTCGTGTACGTAGTATATCCGAAGGATTGTCAGCCAATTGATATTCAAACAATTTGTATGTAGAAGCTAGTTCTTTATAATTGTTGATATTGGACTTGAAAAATTCTTCAATAGAATAATTTTTTTGAATATCGCGTATTAAGTTGTACTTTTCTTTGTTTAACAATTGTCGGTTTAATTGTTTTTGCGTTGCGACGACCGCTTCAATTAATTGATTAGCCTTATCCTCAGTACTAAATTTTTCATTCATTACTGTCTGATACAATGCTAATTCTTTATGCAACTCAGTACGTTTATTGAAATATTTTTTAATCAAATCAATTGATTTTGATTGTCTGTTGTTTAATGTATCAGCAGCTATCTGACGCACCAACATTTCAAATAAAATACCTGTATTTTTAAATTTTGAATGTTTCAGTTTTTTCATGGTGTTACTATAGATTAGTACAATTTATATATAAATATGTATCATTTTACAAATCATCGGAAATTATTTGATTTTCATCTAAAATTGATCCTGATTGATTTGTTTCTGATAAAATACCGCTAGACGTTTTACGTTTTAAACTGTCTAACCCGTATGTGGTTTTCATATTATTTACATTTTCAGTTCTAGAACGTGTCATCTTTTCACGGGCTTCCTTACCTATCGGGTCTCTACCGGATACGTATCTATTTGTACCGTACTTAACTGATTCACGCGGTCTACCTGCACCTGGCCATCCGCCTACAGGTACTTTAGGTGTTTTTCTTTTTTTATCAACGCCCTCTTCAGTAGTAGTTTCAGCTTCTTTAGATTCATCGCCACCACCAAATGGGTTATCTGATTCTTCGGATTCTTCAGATTCCTCAGATTCTTCCGACTCGTCTTTACCTACAGGATTAGCAGGGTCAGAACCGGTTTCCGTTATCTGCGTTTTTCTATAAGTTTGTTTTGCGTCTTCAATAATTGCATCCTGTAATGCAGCAATTTCATCATCACTAAAATTAAACACGTTTTTATACACCCATTCCAATGACATTATTTGACCGTCTTTTATAGATTTAGCCAAATCTACTTTTGAATTCCAAAGTGTTATTTTCTCCTGTTCATATATTGTAGAAGGCGATGTCATTTGAATTTCAAAATTCATCAAATCAGCACCATCAAAACCTTGCGTATATAAGTGTACAATAGCAATTTTAGTTAATTCGGATATTACAATTCTTTGAATACGTTCAATAGTACGTGCAAATCGAACGTCTTCAGAAGCTAATACTGCCTTACCTGATATGCCTTCTTCGTATCCTAAAAATGCTTTTGGTATTTTGAGTCCCGCCATCATTCTGTTACGTAGGTATTCAATATCATCAATACCATTCCAATCCATACCACCTAGGGTATCTATTTGTGTTGATGTTTGTTGTCCACGTTGTGGAAGATAAAAATCCTCCAACATATTCTGTAAATTAAACTTCAAATTGTAATCACCCGTTTTTTCATCAATAAACGGTACCTTTTTCATTTGATTGATAATTTTTTGCATGTAACCATCAACCTCATTAGGCGGGATATTACCTATATCAATTTTAAATACACGTTTTTCAGGAGCTCGCATAATACGATGTATCATCATAGCATCTTCCATAAGTGTAAGTTGTTTCCACACTTTACGTGCACCTTCTAACATTGATTTACCGTATGGTAAAAAATTGGAATCTGTTATTAATCTAAAATGTGCTACTTCGTAATTGTCGTACTTAGTATTTTTATGATTGAAATTGGTAAATTGTACTAGATACGGATTTCTAGGGTCTACACCTTCTTCACGAATCATCTCGTATGAACTCATAGGAGTAACGTTTACAATACCAATTTCCTCATCAATGTCTAGCTTTAAATAGAAATCACCGTATTTACACATACTTCTAACCCACGGCCATAAATTGAAATCTACATTTAAAATATCAAAAAACAAATTATCTAGAATCTTTTTGATTCTTTCATCATTACTTTTTATTTTTAAAATGTCACCGTATTCGTCTTTAAGTACAGTTTCATCTGCATATATGTCTAATGCACTATTGATAATGGAATCTTGGTCCATTACCTCGTAGTCCGTATATAATTCTGTTTTAGAACTATAGTAATTGTAATTGTTATTGAATGTTGATAATTGTGACTTAACACCGTGCAATCTAGTAAATCTATCTATGTATCTAGATACGTTTAAATTACCTGATGATTGTAGTGCATCATTATCGACTATTCTAATTTGGTCTTTACCAACTCTTCGAACGATTACATTGTTTGAAAATAGTCGTTTTAAACGACCGTACACTGATTTATCTGCCATATTTATTTTTTACTAATATAATATAAATATATAATATTTACAATAGCCATGTTAAATCTTCTTTACTACCATGGCCGGCATCCATATTCCAACCTGCTTGAGTTTGGTTGACTGATGTATATACTACAGGAGTAGATTTTGATATGTAACTTAAAGTACGTTTTGTTAAATCCAATCCTTGTTGTTTTAGTTTAAATGCAGTATCACGTACCCACAAACCAATACAGAAACTCATTACTAAATCGTCATTGTATCCTGACTGTGCCTCGGGTCTTTCGTTTTTCCATATAAATACTCGAAGTTCTTCTATTAATCGTTTGCTTCTAATAGTAACTGCCTGTTCACGCATTATAGTGTCCAATTTGGATATCAATAATGGTCTAGTTCTACCGGTAGTGGTAAATCCTGGTACCATACTATTTTTATCACGTAAATCATAACCTTTAGCTACTTGCGATTGTATGTCTACAACTGATAAATCACGTGCTGAATAAAATAAATTGCCGTATTCGTGTTCAATAATTGTTTGTATTGTAGACCAACCAATGTTTGCATTTTCGACTATTAATAATGCATTGTTATATTCAGTCGCGATTGCTACAAGCATGTGTCCAAATTCCTTTGTACCGATTTGGCCTTTATATTCGGCAACTTGTACTAATGTTTCAACATCAAAAATATGAAATGCTGAATAATCCTTTCCATCGCCTCTGGCAACGTCTGCACTTATTACATATTGTTTACTGTAATCTGCATATTCCCATATCCATAAATTACCATCGAATCCACGTTTTTCTACGGGTTCTTTTACTGTAGTTTCTTCATACCATTTTAACAGCTCTCCCGATATAACCGATGCACCTGATGATATAAATGAAGTATCACATTCCTGTGAAGCTAATCTCGGACCTAATATTTCATCTTGTGCATCTCTCCAAGCTTGATTTCTTTCAGGATGTACAGTCCAATGCAATTTAATAGGAAAAAATCGACTTTTAGGATTTGTTTCTGCATCAACCCATGTTTGATGAAAGAAATTTCCAGTACCGTTCGGTGTAGATAAAATAATAGCTCGTCCACCGGTAGCTAATGTTTGTTGTGAAGCGCCCCAAATTGTATCAATGTTGTCAATGAACGCACACTCGTCCACAATCAACAAACTCAATGCTTCTGAACGTCCTGAATCCGATGATGACGTTACTGCTTTAATTTGTGAGCCATTTTTAAATCGTAAGGATAATTTATTGTCTTCAATAGCTATTGACTTCAACCAGCTCGGTAAATTTTCATACATAACACGCACTTTAGTTACCAAGTTCTTAGCTACTTCTTGTTTTGTAGCTAATACCATTACGTTCTTATCCGAGTAAAATGTCATAAGCCATAGAGCGTATGCAGCACATAGTGTTGATATACCCAACTGCCTTGACTTCAATATGATTGAATAATCATGGTCTTTGAATGCACGTAAAGTGTCTTCTTGATACGGATATAAATTGAAACTTATTTTTCCTTTTGTTGGGTGTTGAATAACACAGTATTTTTTCATGAAATAAACAGGATCTTGAAAACACTTTTTATATTCCTGTTTGATTATTTCTCTGTATTTTATGTCTTGACTCATATGTAATTAATTATGATAACTGTCCGGGAGATGTCGTAGACGCGACTACTGGAAACGGACCGGCTGTTCCGGCTACTACTTGACCTGGATTAACTTGTGCGGAGCGTATATAGCTATCAATAGCTATTGTTAAATCAGCCGCTACCGATGCTGCTATGGCTTCCGGAGTCGCCGTTTTACTGTTAAAGGCCTTAATAAAGGCGGCTTGTATTTGTGCCTGTAAGGCACTTGGCACTAATGGCATAACTAAATGTTAATTTATGAATGATAATATTCTTGAACTATTCGTTTGATATAGTTACGTAACGTTTCATTGAACTGGTCTTTATACGGTATATTACGTCTATTCAATAAAGTTTTCACTTTGATGTAATCGTTTTTAGAATAAAAGTCTACCTGCGTATAATTTTTATACAGTTTTGATACATTTGCATCGTATAGAACTCTAGAAAATTTAACTATCTTTTCAAATTCATTCCAATCTGATTCAGCAACATGAATACTGTTGTCTTTTATTTTTTCAGCCATATTATCGTAATTTACCTTCTCGTAATTGAGTGCGTATCAACATACGAAGATAATGTTCTTTCAATTTGTGGTCAAGTAAGTCCACCACTTCGGCCGGTTCCGATTTCAAAACATTTTGAAATGCTGCTTCCGCTTTGTCTAATTCGATTTTCGCTATTCTTTCTCGTCTATTAGCAGCCACTAATAAAGGTTTCATTTTTTCTTTGGTCACCGGATTAGTTTGTTTGACAAATTTAGACTTCAATGTTTGTAATTGAATGTTTAATTTGGCATGTGCCATCATCGCTGTGCGAAGATTGTCAGAGGCTTTTTCTAATTGTTGTGATATTAAGTCCATAGTATTAATTGTTTAATATTGTTTTAGTTATGATAATAATTTTTTAATGCCTTTTGAACGCTCAATAATTTTTTTAATTTTTTTAGCACTAGTCAATAAAGAAAAATATTCTGCGTCATTTGATTGGAGTAACGTATTGTAATTAACTGCTAATAATACAACTCGTGTACCGGCGTCAATTCCAATTAAAAAGTATACAGTTTTCACTATTTTTTTGGATGCAAACCAAGCACGTAATCCGTGGTCAGACAAATCATCAGGCATAAATACCGTATCGCCATTTAATATAACTTTACTCGTAGCAGTAGTTAATGAACCCTCTAATAAATACTTATCTGAATACATTAATAGTGTTTCTGCATCTGTTGAAAGTAAACTTTTCATGTAAAGCGGTTTACCCACCTCCGGAATACCACCTCCATTAGTTATTTCTGTTACTGTTACAATATTGATGTGTTCGTTATTTCGTACAATTTGATCAATGATATCTTGTATTTCAGAGTTACCTTTTACTGCTATAGACACTGGAGTTTTACTTTTATCTGTACCCCATTTTACCCAACCCAATAAAGATGTAAAAAAAGCGGCAATACCGGCTATTAATGCACCGTACTCTTTGATATCAAACATGCTCAATTATTTTGTTTTAAATTGTGTAAATTCATCAACCGTTATATTGTACATAGTAAATATATTTTGTTTAACTTGCTCAAATTGATCTGCTATTGATTTCTTCATATCCTCCGGATTATACGTCAACTCCCATTTGTTTAATGACCCATCAGTATTTACAAATTCAGGTGCATGTAATACAGCTTCTTTCAATTCTTCTACTTCCTGTTCTGAATCACGCAACCAAGCCATTGCATTTTGTTTTAGTTTATTTTGAGCGTATTCATCAAATTTACCGTCTAATTTCAATTCATGTTCCATATCGACAACACAATCCAAACACATACCATGTATTGTTTTCATTTTCATATCAGCTTTTCCCGGGTCTTTACATGTACATACTTCTTTTCTACAATTTTTAAAAGTATATTGATCATCAAACAATCCAGACAATTTACCTTTATTAATTTTATATCCTTTTTTCTGTTCCCATTCGTTCCCATCAGCATCAAACCATATATCACCTATTTCTCTATCGACTGTTTTTTTATCTAAATCTTGAAAACTGACAGTGGTTTTGGTTTGAAACCTATGCGTTCCTTGTAACATTTCTCTTACTGCTTGTACATTACGTAACTTATTTGACATACTTTAATATTTTAGTTAGTGAAGTTCTTAATTTAATATAAATATAAATTACGATGATACTAATTATCATTTTTGAAAACTTGATTCCAAACCTTTAACAATAAATTTACCAGTAATTTTAAATGGTTTACTGTATATTTTAGCATCACGAATTACAATTCCTTCATGCTCTCGAACAGGACCTAGTGGTGAACTTAGTGCTTCTAATACGGCATTTCCTAATTCCATGGTGGCTAAATACATTACGTATCCGTTTATAACTTTGTCAATATCAGAAGGGTCGGCTACCAATTTAGCAACGTCTTGGCCATTAGATAATGCCATTAAAATTTGTTTGCTTTGTGCACCGACAGTTTTACCGTCTGCTAGTTTCACCATAGTCGCTTTTTCATTTTTAGCATTTGCCAACCATTGACTTAATGTTTTGGTTTGTTTTTTTCCGTTAACGGTGATAGTATATCGTTTGTTTAATTCACTTTGGAAATCAGGTTCTGAATCTAATGTGGTTGGTACTGAACCCAGTACTTCATAACCATTTGCATTGGCCGTTGGAGCTAATGCGTTCAATAATCCTTGTAATGTGTTTTTATTATATGAAATTTCTTTGGTAGCACGACGTTTTGGTGTTACTTGTTCAATTTCTAACAATCCATGTATAGCTAGAAAATTTTTATTGTATGCCAATACATTTGTGCTACCTGATACGTATTCAATATTGAACATGATATTTGGATTATCCCACATTCCTAATTTTTTAAGATACGGTGTTATATCAGGTAATGCTGTATTAAATATGTCTAATACCTTACCGCCTACTGTAATCATACCATGGCCAGCGCCGAAACGGTCTTCCAAGTCTGCCTTTGTAATACCTTTAACGTCTAAAGGTTTATTTGACCCTCGGTCCATTACAAACATTTTTTTACCGGCTACATCTATTAATCGAATACTAGCATTGACACCGTCAATTTTAACGGATGCTGGTTTTTTCTTTAAATAGTCTACCGACTGCGCAAATACTTTAATTAAATCTTTACCTGTATTTACTGTCGGAATATCAAACGGATGAGCCATGTGTCCTCCCGCACCTCCCTCTGTCAATACATTTGTAATAACGGCATCCCACCACTTTTTAGTTAACGAGCCTGCTTCAGTAATTTTCATATTTGAATTTTCTTGTAAATTGGTAAATTTATCAATAATGTAATTTGCTAATTTAGGTGAGTACCATCCAAAAATACTTTTAAACAATTCTTGAGTTTCTTGTTCAGTGTTTGGTGTATTGCCTAATGCTTTTCTTATTTGAGTACCACTCATTTCTCCGTATCCTGGTACATTCATTGATATGTGTGGTGCGGTTATTAAGTAACCATGTTTATCATATCCTTGTAAATTTGCTTTGTTTGTTTTATATTCTTGAAAGTAGGAATCGTTGCCTGATTTCAATTTGCCTATTTTGAATCTAGGATCTTCTTTCATGTCTTTTTCTCCTACCATAAATAC
>Ga0315906_10010891_pt1 | contig 10633 bp, 19 predicted proteins | sample LakEriMetagenome_4_FD_203526 | JGI IMG/M metagenome (GOLD analysis project Ga0315906, IMG submission 203526) | Freshwater fungal communities from buoy surface, Lake Erie, Ohio, United States - Buoy 2 MA122 | ecosystem: Environmental > Aquatic > Freshwater > Lake > Lake biofilm | place: USA...
ATCTTGGTACTCAGGATGTAACATGGACTGTAAACGGTGCAGTAGCCGTTGCAACAACAGGTACATTCTAAGGAGTAGTAATGATTAAATTGAGAGTGTCAAAGGCTTCAGGGGAAGTATCCGAATTTGATATAACCCCTGCACTCGAATATGCGTTTGAACAGAATTTTAAGACTGGTTTTCATAAGCGTTTCAGAGACGAGGAAAAGCAGTCGGACGTTTATTGGCTTTCATGGGAAGCAGAACGACGTGCAGGTAATACAGTTCCGCCATTTGGGGACAAGTATCTAGAAACTCTATCCAAGGTAGAGATTATGGACGCTGACTCCCCAAATGGGTGACGAGGTATGACTTTACTTATCTAATTGCTTTATTAGCAGTTAGGACTGGCATACCTCATTCAGAGTATTTGAAAATGGATAGATCGCTACTTTTAGCAACTATGAGCGTGTTAAAAGAGGACTCAAAAAGGATGGAAAATGCCAGTAGAGGTAAAGGGGCTCGTTGAGGTTCAAAAAGCCTTAAAGAAGTTTGCGCCTGATCTTTATAAGGAAATGAACAAGGAAATCCGTAGCGCAATGCGTGTAGTTATTGCAGACGCAAAAAGACAAGTTCCAAATCAATTGCAAGATTTAAGCGGTTGGCAAGACGAAGGCAAAACAGTTGTTTCAAGGAGTGCCGGAAAGAGTCGTGGATTTCCTAAATACAATCCCAATGTTATTAAAAAAGGTTTAACTAGTTCAGTAGGTCGCTCAAGGAGAAACAGGGCTGGATTCGTTAACGCTTACAAATTGTTAAACAGATCAGCCGCCGGCGCAATCTATGAAACCGCAGGACGTAAAAATCCTAATGGTCGTGCGCCAATGCAAAGTTTGTACGCTAGTAATTTCGTTCAAGGCGACGAAGGCACCTATAAGTCAGGTGGCAAAATTTTAAGACGTTCAACTAGGAATTACAATAGTAACAATCCTTTTGCAGGATACCAGTTCGTTCAAGCCGTAAACGCTGAAGCGAAACTGGAAAGCATTGGCAGGGGTAGGAAAAACCAAGGACGTTTACTTTATGCGGCTTTCGCAAGAGATCAAGGCAAGGTCACAAAGGCAACCTTCAAAGCAATCGATAAAGCAATTTCAACATTTAATTCAAGCATTAAGAGAAGGATTGGACTAGCCGCATGAGTGCCACCGGTATTGAAATTCCTATTGTTAGCACCTATAAAGACAAAGGCGCAAAAGCGGCCAGTAAGTCGCTCAATACTTTAACCAAATCAGCCAAAGCCCTAGGCTTGGCTTTTGGTGTTTTTCAAACCATAAACTTTAGCAAAAAGGCAGTAAGGGCTTTCGCCGATGATGAAAGAGCCGCCGGCGCATTATCTAAAACATTACAGAATTTAGGCCAATCTTATGCAGTTTTGCAAACCGCAGGATTTATTCAAAACTTACAAAACACCACCGGTATTCTTGACGATCAACTGCGTCCGGCTTTTACTCAACTAGTTAACTCAACCTTAGACGCTAAGGAAGCCCAAAAGTTATTAAGTGTCGCTTTAGATGTATCCGCTGGAACTGGTAAAGATTTACAGTCGGTTACCGTTGCATTAAGCAAAGCGGTATTGAAAGAGAATACTGCACTTAGCCGTTTAGGAATTGGTTTAAGTAAAGCCGAATTAGCCACTATGGATATGGCTCAAATAACTGACTTTTTGTCTAAGAAGTTTGATGGTCAGGCCGCTTTAGCCGCTGATTCTTATGCAGGAAAATTAGCAGTCTTAAGCGCAAAAGCCTCGGACGCCGCTGAAACAATTGGCGGTTCTTTAGTAGTGGCACTAGACAAAGCATTTGGCGACCCTGAGAAAATTGGAAGTGGTATAGATGTTATCGCCAACAAGATTAGCGGCCTCATTGAGGGGATGTCTAGATTTATTCAAGTTACAAAAATTGGACTTCAGAACTTAACCTTGTCTCCCGATTCACCTATTTTCCAGTATAAATTAAACTTTGACAAACCTTTTGACCCAATGAGCCAAAAGTTTGATTACACCGCATTACAAAAAGAGGAAAAGAGATTACAAAACGACGCTAAGAAAAACCTCGCTGCCCGTAATGCCGCTATAAAGAAAGAACAAGCATTACTCAAAGATCAAGCAAAACTTAAAAAATTTGGAAGTATGTTTGACACCGAACAAATTGAGATTTTTGCTGCACTTCAGGGAAAAATTACCGAGCAGGAAAAACTTAGACTTAGTTTACAGTTAGCCTTAATTCAAGGTAATGCAACCGAAGCCGAGAAACTTGGAAAACAACTGGCAATTGCTCAGTTACAGACTACTGATCTTTCTGCGGCTATTGCAAAGATACCTAAAGCCCTAAACCCATTTGAAGGTTTTGGAAGCGAGGTTGACAACTTAATTGCCAAGATTTTGAACATGTATAAGTTATTGCAGCAACCTTTAAGCACTACAACCACCGCACCAATTACGACTTCAAGCGGTTCAACCAACCCAACATTGACTGCAATTGCTGCTCAAATTGATAGCGCAAGAACAGGTTTGAACAATTTTAATGAAAGAATGTTGGCAAAAATAGCGGCTACCAATAAAATTCCGGATACAACTATTGAACAAGATATTCAAAGTCAATTACAGGCTTATCTTGCCGCCGATACTGCAATGCGTAGTACATTTAAGGACTTAAACATAAACATTGCGCCGGCTGGTAGCGTTGTTACTACTGGCGATCTTGTCCAAGATATTCGCAACGCCTTGATTGAGGCAGGATTATCCGGCTCACAAACTACCATTAACAGGAACCTTGGTGCGTTCCAAGTACAATGACATTACCGGCAACCTTAGACGTTTCACTAAACTTCCAATCGGGGGCGACCTTCGGCATACCCTTTACGCTTGACGACCCAGTAAACGGAATTCTTGGAACTAATATCTTGTCCGAGTCTAACGCACCGGCCTTGGTAGTTAACTTAACTGCACAAACTCGTCAAATAAGTATTAGACGAGGCAGGAACATTAGTCGAGACATATACGAAGCCGGAACTTGTACGGTGAGAATCTATGACCCGAATTCAGACTTTAATCCACAAAACGTAACCTCGCCTTATTTTGGCCAATTAGAACCATTAAGAAAGTTACGCATTTCGGCTACCGTTGCAGGTGTAACTTACTATCTATTTAGTGGATATACGACTGACTATATCTACTCCTATGACCAAGCAGAAAACATTGCTTACGTAGATATAAAGGCAAGCGACGCCTTCAGGTTATTTAATATGGCTTCAGTCGTAACCGTTACAGGTCAAGCGGCTGGTCAAGATACTGGAACCCGAATTGATAAAATTTTGGATACGGTGTCGTTCCCTACTCAAATGCGTAGCATTGAGACCGGAGACACGTTAACCCTTGCCGACCCCGCTACCTTAAGAACCTCACTTAGTGCTATGCAAAACGCAGAGTTCAGCGAGCAGGGGGCTTTGTTTATTAGCCCTGAAGGTAACATTATATTCAAAAATCGAAGTTCAGTTATTGCAAGCGCAGGGGCAACCCCAACCAATTTCAATCAAACCGGTGGCATACCTTACAAGGACTTAAAGTTTGCCCTAGATGATAAACTAATTGTGAACAGCGCAACCATTACAAAAATTGGCGGCGTGGCTCAAACTGCAATTGATTCCGGTTCGATTGCCACCTACTTTCCTCATTCCGTAGCAGTTAGCGAACTTATTGTTGATACCGACGCCGAGGCATTAAATATTGCAAGCATATACGTCGCAACGAGATCAAGTACCTCAATACGAATAGATCAAATGAGCGTTGATTTATACGACCCAAATGTGCCAACGGCCACAATGTTGGACTTTGATTATTTTGATAATGTACTTATCAGTAATATTCAACCCGACAGTTCAACCATCACCAAAAACCTTCAGGTTCAGGGTATCGCTCATGACATAACCCCGACCTCATGGATGACCACCCTTACCACCATGGAACCTATTGTGGACGGTTTCATTATAGGAAATAGCACCTATGGGGTAATTGGTGAGGATATTCTGTCCTACTAGGATATAATTAGGTACTATTAAGGAGATATAATGGCCGCAGGATTAGGATTTAAGACTTTCAACACCGGTGACGTTTTGAGTGCCGCCGATACTAATGGGTATCTAATGCAGGGCGTTCTTGTTTTTGCAGACGCCGCCGCACGATCAGCCGCAATCACTTCACCTCAAGAGGGTCAAACCTCATATCTTAAGGACACCGACGTAATACAGGTGTACTCAGGTTCAGCATGGGTTACTAAGTCAGGTGGCTCATCACCTTTAACAACTAAGGGCGATCTTTATACTTACTCAACAACCGACGCAAGATTGCCAGTAGGCACAAACGGCCACACACTTGTAGCGGATTCGGCGGCAGCGACAGGCCTCAAGTGGGCGGCCCCTACTGGTGGTGGAAAAGTGTTGCAAGTTGTTCAAGCAACAAATGCCACAGAAATATCTATTCAATCAACAAGTTTCACTGATACCAATTTAACAGGTTCAATCACACCATCATCCGCATCAAGTAAAATTTTGGTAATGGTTTCTCAAAACAGTCAGGTTGTCGGAGATATTGGTAATGTTGGAGGTTCAACTCGTTTAATGAGAGATGCAACAACCGTTTATTCTATAGACGCTAATGGTTACAATGCACTTTATAGTAATTATGCAACTTTATCCGCACCAACTTCGGGAAGTATAATTGCAATGATTACTTACTCGTATCTTGACAGTCCTGCAACGACTTCAAGCATTACATACAAAACACAAAGCAAGATTTTTAGCACAGCCAACAGCAGGGCTATCAAGCATCAAGTTGAAAGCGTGCAATCTAATTTAATTCTAATAGAAATAGGTGCGTAGTGAATAACTATTTAGGAAAAGCAATTAAATTATTAAAACCAACCGCTGAATTTTCATTTACTGATAATGACTATTCAACAATTAAATGGGATGTATTAGAAGGTAATCCACCCACTCAAGTAGAAATTGATGCAGCAATAGAACAGATAAAGGCTGATGAAACAACTCAAGCCGCTACCAAAGCAGCCCAACGCCAAGCCCTACTAGACCGCCTAGGTATAACCGAGGATGAAGCACGCCTGCTATTAGGCTAAGCACAATCCCTCAAGATTATGCTTAAATAAATTATGAAACCATGGTTATCAAAAGCGGCGGTTCAACTGCGTGAGCAGATCGACGACAGTTACCAAGATCGCAGTCGGAAAAGTGATGGGTGGGTCGCTGATCTGCGTCACCAATTACGAGGTAAGAGCGACCACATACCCGACAGCAAAACCGGAGTCGTTAGGGCTATCGATGTTGACGCTCGCCTTTCTGACGACAAAGGGGCTTCAGCATATTTGGCAGATCAAATTCGACAGTATGCAAAAAGTAACGGACGTATATCTTATGTAATCCATTTGGGAAAGATTGCTTCTCCAATCTTGAATTACAAATGGAGAGTTTACCGAGGTTACAACCCACACAACCATCACATTCATATTTCATTCCGAAAGAACCAAGACAACAATTCAGAGTTTTTTGATATACCACTAATAGGGGGCAAAAATGCAAAATAAAGCAATTGAAATAATCCAGTCTTATGGACGAAGTGCGTTTGTCTGTTTGTTGACAATTTACGTAACTAACCCTTCCGGTAATTTCGATGACATTTGGAAGGCCTTTTTAGTGGCTTGGGTAGCACCAATTTTGAGAGCCTTAAATCCTGACGACCCTGCTTTCGGTATCGGTAGTAAAGAGTAATGACAGCCCTTGAGTGGGCTGGTTTTTTAGCAGGAATCACAACCACACTAATCGGACTTCTCGCCGGCCTTCGATGGCTAGTCAGAGGATGGCTTAATGAACTCAGGCCTAATGGCGGTAGTTCAATGAAAGATCAATTGACACGCCTTGAGCAAAGAGTCGATGAACTCTTTATTGTCATAACTAGGAAGTAGACTCTACCTATGGCTACTAAACGCAAACCTAAAAAGAAGGTTGCTAGGAGACGGCGCACAACTAAAGAGCCAGTTCTTACTAAGTTAGATTTTTGGGCGATAGCCGCTAATGAGGTTTATATGGCTTGCAGAAAATCAGGAATGGACGAAGGAACAGCCCTTGCCTTTGCAATGGATAGAGCCTCTTATCCTGACTGGATTGTGGATACTAAAGACCCAATTAAAAATCCATTAGACGACTTTGACGAGGATGACGATTAAGCGAATCGCCTTTATAAGTGATCTCCAGTCTCCGTTTATAGACGAGAAAAGCGTCAAACTGGTCGGAAAGTTTTTAAGGAAATGGAATCCTCACCGGACTATTCAAATCGGTGATGAAATCGATCTACCTCAATTAGGTGGATTTAATGCAGGAACAATAGATGAGATGGTTGGGAACCTAGATGATGATAGAAAGTTTACGCAAGAGGTACTTCAGTATCTCGGTGTTACGGATGTACTAGGTAGTAATCATGGAATCAGACTTTACCGATCAATCAAAAAAAGATTACCCTCTTTCCTCAACCTACCCGAACTGCAGTATGAACGTTTTATGGGGTATGATAAACTCAAGATTAAATTCCACCCCTACGGACTTGATTGGGCGTACGGCTGGACGGCAGTTCATGGAGACTCTTTCCCTCTTAGTCAAGTCCCATCACAAACGGCCTTAAATGGGGCTAAGAGGCTTGGTAAGAGTGTAGTTTGTGGGCATACCCATAGACTAGGGTTATCGGCCTTTACAGAGGCTTCCAGAGGCCAAATAGGGCGTACCGTATGGGGATTAGAGGTCGGAAATCTCGTTGACCTTGCCTCAAGTGGTATGGCCTATACAAGGGGTTACGCCAATTGGCAACAGGGCTTCGCAGTAGCCTACGTGCAAGATCGTAAAGTGCAGGTTATACCTATACCTATCAACAACCATAGTTTTATTTTTGAAGGTAAATTGTATGAGTAGGCAGACCGATTATGAGCCTAGAGATATAGATGAACAAATTGACGCCTTTGACGAATTAGGGCTTATATAACAAAACTGTTATAAGACACGCCGGCACCGATATTGATGGTGTCGGTTCTATCTGTCATCCTTCTCGTATCCAAGTCACTCGCTTGGTGTAACGGAAAGGTAGAAAATGAACTTAACATTCATAGACTTCGAAATGCTAACCGAAAACCAAATGCAGTTCAAAGGTATTGATTGGGAAGCCCAAGCCGATAGATTCGACCAAGCCCCAAACTTTGAGCATGAGTATATTTATTGGGTAGAAAATAGTGCCGCTTTAGTCTTGGCCACTAAATACCTACAACAACAAGGTTATGAATTTCAGATCAATTACGACCTGAGATTTGACCAACCTATATTTACAACAAACTTCGCCGGTTCATGGGTGAACGCATGAAAATTAACGGACTGACAATTTTGTTGTTCATGATAGCAACCGGACTACTTGCCTACGCAGTTAGTTTATGGCAAACCGAGGTTTATAATCGAGGTTATTGGCGTGGTCGTGCGGTGGGTTGGGATATGCACCGCCGTATGATAACTATAAAAAAACTGTCGGACGAGGTATTTGACTATGAACAGAACAAATGACTTATTTGACGAGGTAAGGACTACCTTGTCTGAAAGGGGTAAGTTTTATGGTTCTAGTCGAACCAATCATGAAAGAATCTCGGAGTTATGGAGTGCCTACCTTGGTGATTACATTTCACCAATGCAGGTCAGTATCTGCATGTGCCTCGTTAAGATCAGTCGTCTTAGTGAGTCGCCTAACCATATCGATTCAGTTAAGGACGGTATCGGGTACCTCGCAATATATAACCAAATACTCAAGGAGTACGATACAGAATATAAAGGTGAGATAGATGGCATTTGACCTCAGTAAGTACATGACCGCAGAGGAACGAATTGAACTCTTTGCGAAAGATAATCCGGACATGCGTCAAAAGTCTGAACGTGAGATTGTTGACGGTATGGTTTATGTAACTGTTATTTTATGGCGGACATGGGCTGACCCTCATCCTTGGGTTTATGGGATGGCGGCTGAAAGTCTTAAAACTCAGTTTGCGGTAGAAAAAACAGAAACGTCCGCTTATGCAAGAGCCATTACAAATACTGGATTGCCTCAATACTCAACAACAGTCGACGGCCAAAAAGCACCAAGGGCTAACAGGGCTGAAATGGAAAAGGTTGTTGCAGAAAAAGAACAAACCTTTAAGGAAAAACTAGAGGCAAGACAAAACATATACGGCCAATCAGGAAACTCTAAGAAAATAGAACTAGCACTTAGAGAATCTTTTGCGGCTGACAAGCCTAAGCCGGAACCTGTTGAATGGTCAGTTGGTGACGTGGTTGATAACTTACCCAAGTCTGAGCCAATGCCAATGCCTTGCGAGAATGGCAAAACAAAGTTACTTCAGGGTATCAGCAAGGGCGGAAAACCGTATTACGGTCATGTATGTAATTGCGGAAAACCTAAAGATCAACAATGCCCTGCACAATGGGCGAAGTTATCAGCCAATGGACGCTGGTACTTCGACGGTCAAGAAAATGGGTGACATGGAAATCATTGAGCCAAGTGGGCTCAGGTTGACTTTTACTGATAACGGAGTGGTACCGGATTTCGTACCATTGTCAGAGTGTTGTGAAATATGCAACGACCCAAGAATGATAAATGAAAACGGCGTACTTAAATGCGTCGTTTGTCATGGAATTAATCATATAGAGTATAAATCGAATGATAGTTGAACTTAGTAAGGACGAGGTTAGGGTTTGTACTCAGTTAGCCATTGAAAGATGGCTGGCCAAGTGGGATTCTATTGATCGTCCTAACTATGCTGAAGGCAAGGCCAATGGCAAGTTAGAGCATGAGGTATTAGCCAACATAAGAGCCAACGTGTGCGAATGGGCAGTTGCCAAGTTATATAACATTTCATGGAATGTACCTTGGTATCCAAATGAATTGCATCCTCTACGACATGCAATTTCAGACGTTGGCTTTCAATGTGAGGTTAGATCGGTAAGAACAGCAAAAGCAGTTCCCTTTTGGGAAAAGGATATGAATAAGTTATTGATCGCTACTAAGTGCCTTGATGAGGCTACCTTCTCCCAAGTCTACGTTTTTGGCCACCTAGAACCTCACCTGTTTATGGTCGATGAGTTTTACGATGATGAGATTAGCGGCTGGAGAATTCCTTTAGAAATGTTTGAGTTGGCAGATGAGCCAACACCGTAAACACAGGGGTTACCGCACTCAAAAGGTGGTAGCAGAGTACTTGAGGACTTGGTACCAGTATGCCGAGTCCTCAGGGGCTGGTCGTCAAGGTAGTGACATTCTAGGGACACCATACGACATTGAGGTTAAAGCAGTAACTAAATTCAGTCCTTTAGCATGGATTAAGCAGACTAAATCAAGGAAATCCGATAAACTTGGCTTCGTAGTTCTGCGGTGCAATGGTCAAGGCGAGAAGGTGGGAGAGTATGTCGTACTTTTGCCTTTCGATGACTTTATGAAGGTGTTGCATGGTTGAGCCAGTACGTTGCCCTAAATGTGGGGCGTGGATGATGGAAGGTTTAACCTGCTCAATATGTGCAAAGATCAATGCCCCGAGTGCCTAAGGTATAACACCAGTACGACAACCTATAACAAAGATTACTTTCATGAATGTAAAGATTGTGGTCATGAATGGAGTGAAGGTTATGGATAATAATTCAAATGACATAGATTGGGCTTATCAAAATGCCCTTCGTGAGCAATGGCTTAAAGACAATCCAAATGCAGGTTATATAGGCTGGACTTCAATATAAATTATAGAGTGTGACAGAGATCACATCTCACATAATGAGACGAGGTAGATAACTATGCTTAACCGATTTGACAAGGCGACTACGCTTCAAGTCTGCGACGCACCTAAAAGTGCGAACGCAAGCCCCGAAAGGGGATGGCTTGCGAGTTCGCCGCTTGTAGCATTTGGGGTATCTATTGTCTTAATACTATTAAGCCTAGATTCTAAAAAGATTGATTCCGTAAAAGCCTTAGAGCCTATTAGAATGATTACCTATAAAGAGTATGCTCAATTAAAAATTGAGTCTGTTACCCAATATAAATGCCTATCTAAACTGTATGGTAAAGAGAGTGCGTGGAACACCAAGGCAGTAGGTAACCTCACCGGTACCCATCGTGTATATGGCATACCTCAAGGTAAGAGTGAGTACTTACGTACTGCAACAGGCTACGAACAGGTAGACTGGGGACTATCATACATAGCCCATAAGTTTGGGTTAGATGAGTATGGGTATATCAATGCGTGCAAAGCGTATAAGCATTGGCAAACAAAAGGATGGCATTGAGTAGTAGAGCATTAGGGACTCAGCAATGGAAAGACTTACGCCTGAGAGTACTGGCAAGGGATGGGTACGTATGTACCTATTGTGGTACACACCTAGAGGGTGGCAACGCAACGGTTGATCACATAACTTCACGCAAAAGTGGGGGCTCACTATTTGATTTAGATAACTTAACTTCAGCGTGCAAGCCTTGTAATTCCAAAAAGGGTAGCCGTTTTTTAAGCGTGGTTTCTAC
>Ga0315906_10010892_pt1 | contig 10633 bp, 6 predicted proteins | sample LakEriMetagenome_4_FD_203526 | JGI IMG/M metagenome (GOLD analysis project Ga0315906, IMG submission 203526) | Freshwater fungal communities from buoy surface, Lake Erie, Ohio, United States - Buoy 2 MA122 | ecosystem: Environmental > Aquatic > Freshwater > Lake > Lake biofilm | place: USA: Lake...
GAGCGGAGATCCGCTCGCGGACCGCGTAATACTCTGGACTCGACTGAGCCCAGAGGGTGACAAGCCCATCCCCGTGCGCTGGGTCATTGCACGCGACCAGCGCCTGCGCGACATCGTCAACGAGGGCGTGGTCACCGCGCTGCCCGCGCGCGACTGGACGGTGAAGGTGGACGCCGACGGGCTCGAACCCGGTCAGCGTTACTGGTATCGGTTCGAGGCAAAGCGGTCGAAGAGCCCGACCGGATCCACGCGCACACTGCCAGCGGACTCTGCGTCGCGCGTCCGGTTCGCCGTTGCGAGCTGCTCAAACTACCCGGCCGGCTACTTCAACGCCTACGGGCGCATTGCGGCACGCGCCGATCTCGATGCGGTACTGCATCTCGGTGACTACATCTACGAATACGAAGCCGGGGGCTACGCCGAGAACAAGGCGCTTGGCAGATTTCACGAGCCGCCCCACGAAATCGTCTCTCTGACAGACTATCGCACGCGCTATGGGCAGTACCGCACGGATACCGATCTGCAGGCAGCGCACGCTGCCCACCCCTGGATCTGCGTCTGGGATGATCACGAAAGTGCCAACAACGCCTGGCGCGATGGTGCGGAAAATCACCAGGCAGAAGAAGGCGCCTGGACCGCCCGGCGCGACGCGGCGGTCAGGGCCTGGCATGAATGGATGCCGGTCCGCGAGCGCCCCGCCGCGGGCGCTTCCCCGATCTTTCGCAGCTTTCGCTTCGGGCGCATCGCCGATCTCATCATGCTTGACACGCGTCTGCACGGGCGCACGGAACAGGTTGCCGACCGAACCAACATGAACGCCATGCTGGCACCGGGCCGCACCCTGCTTGGCGCTGATCAGCAGGCCTGGCTCGCAGAAGAACTGCGCGCATCCGTTCGCCGCGGCGCGGCGTGGCACGTGATCGGACAGCAGCTCATGGTGGCACAGCTCGTCGACGCGGATCGCGTCATGCTGAATACCGATATGTGGGATGGCTATCCTGAATCGCGCGCAGCCCTGTTCGATCAGCTGCGGGACGAGCGCATTCAGGACACGGTGCTGCTGACCGGTGATATTCACAGTTCCTGGGCAGCCGACCTGACTCCCGACCCTTTCTCCGACCGCTACGACGCCGGCAGCGGTGCCGGTTCGCTTGCGATCGAACTGGTGACCACGTCGATCACCTCTCCCGGCCCAAGTGGGGACCCAGGCGTCATCGAAGACCGCGAACGGACGATCCTGGCGAACATGCCCCACATCCAGTACGTGAACATGCGCCGACGCGGTTATCTGCTCGTCGATCTGGACGCAGATCGCGCGCGTGCGGAGTGGTGGTTTGTCGATCGCATCGACGAGCAGTCACAGCTGGAGGAGCTCGGCGCCGCCTATATCAGTCGCCGCGGCGCCAATCACCTCGAACGCGCCTGAAGCAGGGCCGGCGCGCGGTTAGGCAGATGCCGAGCTTGTCGGCGCCGAATCTGCGGCGACGACGCTCGCACGGAACGACTTCATGCCAAACAGAATCGCGAAGCAAGCAAGCGGCGCGCCGATCACGTTGACCAGGAGCAGCGAACGCCCGATCGCCGCGTCATCCGCGAAGACATGGGTGGTCAGATAGCCGACGCTGGCTGCGCCGAGCGAAAGGCCGATGAAATTGCTGCAGAAAAGGTAGCTCGAACCGATCTTCGCGCGCATGGCGTTCGGGGTGATCGTCATCATGGCCGCAGCCGCCAGCCCCGCCGGTGCCGCAGAGCAAATCTGGTACGGCGCGTACCAGAACGCCGCCCACCAGCCGTTCGGTGCCCACCAGAAAATCAGCAGGGCAAGCGGCGCCAGCGGCAACGACAACAGCAGGGTGGCCCGATACGGCGCATCTGTATAACCGCGCGTCGCAAGCCAGCTTGCAAGCCAACCCCCGATCAGCGCACCTGCGGTGCCAAAAGTTGCCACCACGATGCCGTAGATCGAACCCGCCTCCGCCGTGGTCCAACCCCAGGTGCGCATGAAGTAGGTGGGCACCCAGGCAAAGTTGGCATAGGCGACCAGCACGAGCAGAGTGAAGCTTGCAAACAGGGTTGCAAACGTGGATCTGTGAGAGCGCAGGAAGACAACAAAAGCGGCGAGCGTGGCATCCTCAGCACGGGTCACGCCGCGCCGGACAGGCTCCCGAAGCGCGCGCACGAGCAAGGCAAGCAGCACCCCAGGCAACCCAATGATCACAAAGGCGAGCTGCCAGGGCACCAGTGTTCCCACCAGCGGAAACGTCACATCTCCGAGCTCGCGCGCCCAGGCAATGACGGCACCACCGATGATCATGGCAAGCCCTACGCCGGAGAGATTTCCCATGGTGAAGACGCTCATGGCCATGGGGAGCAGTCGGCGTCGGAAATAGTCCGAGATCATCGAGTACGCGCAGGGCGACAGCGTTGCCTCACCGGCACCCACCGCAATGCGCGCCAGGAACAGGTGCCAGAAGCTGCTCGCCAGTCCACACGCCGCCGTTGCCAGCGACCAGAAACCCATGCCCAGCACGATGATGTTGCGGCGGTTCCCACGATCGGCGAGCAGCGCGATCGGGATCGACATCAGCGCATAGAAGATACCGAAGGGCGGCCCCTGCAAAAGCCCGATCTCAAAGTCCGTCAGTCCGAGATGCTGTTTGATATCACCGACCAGGAGCGAAATGATCTGGCGATCCATCAGTGACAGGACCGCGCCCAGATAGAGCACGATCACGACGAACCACGCATAACGCTGATCGGGCCACGGGGCTTCGTCTTCGGGTTGACTCGAGCTGCTCACGGTCTTGGCCGCACCAGGGAATAGAGAATTGCGGACTCAAGCGTTGGCTCGACGCCCGGAAGCGAGCGCACCCATACGCGCCGCTCAAGCACGCCTTCACGGATCGCGCCGACGCGCTCGGCAACGCGCTGGCTGGGTTCGTTGCCTACCCCGACCACGATCTCCAGCCGCTAGAAGTCGGTCTCGGCGAAGGTCCAGTCGACAAGGGCACGCACCGAACGCGAGACATAGCCGCGTCCGCTGCGCGGTGTCGCAATCCAGTAGCCGAGATTCGCGCGCCGCGTCGAGTGATCGATGGTATTGAGTCCACAGGCGCCAGCAAGTTCACCCTCAACCTCGATCGCAAATTCGTGCGTTCTGCCGGTCGCGGTCGACGCGATAAAAGCGGCAGCCTCTGGCTCGCCGTATTCCGGCGTCGCCCAGGGCATCCAGGGTGAGAGCTGCGCCAGACTCTCGCGCACGCGTCGGGCAACCGCCGGCGCATCCGCTGGCACGAACGGCCGCAGCCGCGCGACCGCGTCAGCTGAGCTCATGACTGCGATCAAGGTCTTCGCGCAACGTGCGCCCCGCCATCAGATAGAACACCGTGGAGAGGATGTTGAAAACAAGCACGCTCACCAGGGCCCAGCGAATCGACTCGACACCAAGATCCGTATAGGCGTTCAAGAGGTCTGAGGTGATGCCCACGACAACGGGCCCGAGCCCCATGCCGATCAGGTTCAGGATGAACAGCAGGATCGCCGCCGCAAGCGCGCGCATGCGAACGCCTACCAGTCCCTGCGCGAGGGAAAAGGTGGGTCCGAGATAGTAGGCACCCAGAAAGCCGGGCAGCGCCATGAGCCAGAAGGCTTGGATGGGATCATCCCAAAGATATGCTGCGACCGCGAAGGGGACGGATATCAGGGTGGCAATACCGGGCAGCCAGACATACCAGCGAACATCTTTCTTGGCCCAGCGGTCGGCAAGCCAACCACCGCTCGCCGTGCCGGCGATTCCGGCAAAACCCAGCCAGAAGAGCGCCTGCCCGATATCTGCCGTGCCCATCTCGTGCACGCGAATGAACAGCGGGGGAATGAACGGTCCGACGCCGTATCCGACCAGCGCATGCAGCGCGCCACCCAGCGACATGTAGCGGAAACTCTTGCGCGACCAGAGCGCCTTGAACACGAACGATACGGGAGGCGCCTCGGACTTCGCTTTGACAGCCTGCTCCGAATTTCCGCGGGGCGGCTCCACCAGGGTGAATCGGACCACGAGCGCAAGCAGTACGCCGGGCAAGCCAACAACGATAAAAGCCGTACGCCAGTCGAGTGCTTCGTTGATATAGCCGCCGAAGAGATTGCCGAGCATCGTGCCGACGGGAATGCCGAGCGCGTAGATACCTAACGCCGTTGCACGCCGATCGCTCGCGAAAAGATCAGAGATGATCGAGTGCGAGGGTGGGCTGCCGCCGGCCTCGCCCACGGCCACACCGATCCGGGCCAGAAGCAGCTGCCAAAAATTCTGCGCAAGCCCGCAGACCGCGGTCATCATGCTCCAGACAGCGAGCGAAATGGACACGATGTTGCGCCGGTTGTGGGTGTCTGCGAGCCGGGCAATAGGTATGCCGAGAAAGGTGTAGAAGAGGGCGAAGGCGATGCCGCCCATGAGCCCGATCTGCCAGTCGTAGAGACCTAGATCCTGCTTGATGGACTGCGCGAGAATATTGAGGATCGAGCGGTCGATGAAATTGAAGACATAGACCACGAACAAAAGAATCAACGCATACGTGGGGTACCACGAGCGGGTCGCCAGTGATTTCATCATCGATCGGGCCCTCCCAAACCCGGCGCTTCACTCGTGGTACGAGGGCACCACCCGCTCAAGACCGGCGCGTTTAAGTTCCGCACGCATGAGCGAGCGCACTTCCTCCGCCGTCCCGAGGCGCAGCGCGCGTGTCAGCATGCGCTGCGCGTCGCGTTGCGTGATGTTGCGCAATACCCACTTTACCTTGGGCAGATTAGTCGCGTTCATCGAAAGAACCTGATAACCCATCGCCATGAGGAGCACCGCTCCAAACGGGCTCCCAGCGAGCTCGCCGCAGATACCGAGCGTGGACTGCTCCTGGCGCGCGGCCCGCGCAACGTCGCGCAGGGCGATCAGCACCGCCGGGTGCAGCTCCTGATACAGATTCGCGACACGCGGATTGTTGCGATCGACAGCCAGCATGTACTGGGTGAGATCATTCGACCCGACGGTCAGGAAGTCGACCCGCTGGGCGAGCGCTCGCGCCTGATAAACCGCGGCTGGAACTTCGATCATGACCCCAATCAGGGGTTGTCTGACATCGAGCCCTTCCTCCAGCACCTCGATGTAGGCGCGATGGATAAGCGCTTTCGCTTCCTCCACCTCTGCGATGTTGGAAATCATGGGCAGCATGATGCGCAGTTCGCCTCGCAGCCCAGCGCTGGCTTTCAGCATGGCGCGGGTCTGCACCATGAAGATCTCGGGGTGATCCAGCGTCACGCGAATGCCGCGCCAGCCGAGGAACGGATTTTCTTCCTCGATCGGGAAATAGCTGAGCGACTTGTCGCCGCCTATGTCCAGCGTGCGCATGGTCACCGGTCGCGGCTCGAACGCGGTCATGTGCTCGCGGTAGAGCACACGCTGCTCTTCTTCGGTCGGAAAGCGGTCCTTCGACATGAAGGGCACTTCGGTGCGAAAGAGACCGATCCCTTCCGCGCCGCGGTCAAGCGATCGCGAGATGTCGCCGGGCAGACCGATATTCACCCAAAGGGCTACCGAGACCCCGTCGCGGGTGACGCACGGCAGCGTCTTCAGCGACTCGAGCTCGCGCGAGAAGGCCCGTTCCTGATCAATGAGCGAGCGATAGTTCCGCAGCAGCACGGCCGAAGGATTCAGAAATACTTCGCCGTAGCTGCCATCGAGCACGAGGGGCTGACCCTCCAGCGTCGCGATGGGAACATCCACCGCCCCCATCACCGACGGCACATCCAGCGCACGCGCGAGAATCGCCACGTGGGAGCTGCCGGATCCGCGCAGGGACACAATGCCCTTCAGCCGATCCGCAGGAACGTTCGCGAGCATGGCCGCGGTAACTTCATAACCCACCAGGATCGCGTCCGCGGGGAAATGTACCCGCCGCGTGGCGATGTCCTGCAGATAGGCGAGGACCCTGAGACCCAGATCTTCGACATCCGCGCCGCGTTCGCGCAGATACGGATCCTCCATCGACTCGAAGCGCCGCACGTGCTCACGAATCACCTGCTTGAGCGCACCCTGTGACCACTGCCCGCGCCGCACGCGGTCACGGATGTCGCCGGCCAGCGCGTTGTCGTCGAGCATGTGCAGATAGGCATCAAAGAGCGCGAGCTCTTCCGCGGGCAGGGTGTGCTCAAATTGCTGGCTGATGCGTCGCAAATCGCCACGCACGGCGTTGAGCGCACGATCAAGCAGCATGAGCTCCGTCGTGACATCGTCTGTCTCGCGCTCAGCCACGCCCTCGAGATTGGCGGGGGGTTGCACGACGACCGCGGTCCCAATGGCGATTCCCGGTGCCCCCGGCACACCACGAAACAGTCGATCCGCCGAAGGCTGGGTCGTTGCGCCATGAAAGAGCTTGCGAATATCACCCGTGGCCTGCGCATGCGCGATAGCGCCTGCAAGCTGCGCCGCCAGCGTTACCATGAACGCTTCTTCGCTTTCATCGAACCGACGGTTGTCGCGCTGCTGCACGACGAGCACGCCGAGCACCTCGCGGTGGTGAATCACCGGCACGCCGAGAAACGCGTTAAAGGGCTCCTCGCCGATCTCAGGCAGATAGTGAAACCGCGGGTGAAAGCTCGCGTCCTGCAGGTTAATCGGCTCCGCGCGCTCCGCCACCAACGTGACGAGGCCCTGGCCGAGCTTGAGCGACAGCTTGCCGACCGACTCACGGTTGAGCCCCTCGGTCGCGACGAACTGATAGCGATCGCCTTCTGGGCTCAGCAGATAGACCGAGCACACCTCGGTACCCAGCGTGTCGCGCACATCGCGGACAATGATGTCGAGGCCCGCGCCGAAACTGGGCGCAGCCGCGACGTCCTGCACGATCCGCCTGAGGGAAGCGAGCATCAGGCTGATGCCGAGACGGGCAGATGCAAAGCAAGCTCTTTCAGCGCTCGGCGATAGACCTCACGCTTAAAGTCGACCACCTGACGCACGGGGTACCAATAGCTAACCCAGCGCCAGTGATCGAATTCCGGCTTGTGCCCGCAATCGAACGCGATCGCGCCTTCGTCGCCGACGAGCTCGAGCAGAAACCACTTTTGTTTCTGTCCCTTGAATCCGGGCGACGAGTTGTTGCGTCGCAGCCGCTTGGGCAGCCGGTAGTGCAGCCAGCCGCGGGTGGTCGCCAGCACGCGAACGGACTCGGGTAGCAGTCCGACTTCCTCGTGCAGTTCGCGAAAGAGCGCTTCTTCGGGTGTCTCATCGGCGTTGATGCCGCCTTGTGGGAACTGCCAGGCATCCTGGCCGCCGATGCGGCGCGCCCACAGCACTTGGCCATGCGGGTTCGCCAGGATGATCCCCACGTTGGGGCGGAAGCCATCGGCATCGACCACGATTCGGTAACCCTCGAAAATTCAGCGCGTTGCGTAGCCCCATGAGAACCAATCCGAGCCAGCTTGGCAACGCCGGCGCGAACACGCCGGCGCGAAAGCATCGCCCCCCGCCAGCGGAACGACCCCACTCCGACCCAGTTGGGGGTAGGATTCCACCACGTCCCTGAACCGGAACGTGGATACGGATGCGCCTGACAAGTTATCCCTCTTCATGAGTACTGCAGGCCTCGCCGAGGCTGCCAGCTCCTATCTGCGCACCGCGGCTCTCGAACCGGTGCACTGGCATCCCTGGCACGACTCCGTCACCGCGATGGCGCGATCAGCCGGTCGCCCAGTGCTCCTTTCCATCGGGCACGAGGGCAGCGCGGGCTGCGTGCGCATGTCGAAGGAGTCGTACGGTCAGAGCAGCGTTGCCGAGCTTCTTAACACCGATTTTTTCTGCATCAAGGTCGATCGCGACGAGTACCCGGACGTCGCGCGCACCTACCAGTTCGCATTGACCGTGCTGAACCGGGAGGCTCCCGGCATGCCCGTGACCGTGTTCCTGGATCCGGACACGCTGCTGCCCTTCTTCGGCGGCGGCTACTTTCCCCCTGGTGCGAGGGACGGCTTGCCGGGGTTCTCGGACCTGTTGCTGCGGGTCACGGAAACTTTCCGCAATGAACGCGAAGCGGTGCAGAAGCAATGCGCGGAGCTTGGCAAACGACTCCGCACCCTTGCCAATGAGTCTGAGGAAACCAAAACCCTTGCCGCCGATCCCCTGCTTGCGGCCGCTCGGGAGCAGCTCGAGGCGCTTCACGACGCCACCGAGGGCGGTTTTGGAACCGGCGCCAAATTTCCGTTGCCCACCTGGACCGAGCGGCTTCTGCTTGGGTGGGCGCGTCGTCGCGGCACGCCCAATCCCGACCGGAACGGTCTGGAGCTGGTCATGCACACGCTGACACGCATGGCCCGGGGCGGCATTCGAGATCATCTCGGCGGAGGCTTTTTTCGCTATGCCCTCGACCGAAAATGGTCCGCGCCCGTGTTTCAGAAGTCCCTGGTGGACAACGCGCAGCTGCTCGGGCTTTACGTCGACGCCTACGCCGTCAGCCGCGACCGTCTCTTCCGGGAGGTCATCGACGGCACGGTCAACTGGGTTCTCGACGCGCTGCGGGAACCCGAGGGCGTCGCCGCGGGCGGTCTGGTCGCTGGCGAACGACCCGCGGAAGACGGCGCGGCGTATTTCACCTGGCGGCGTGACGCGGTGCGGCGACTGCTCGACGAAGACGAATACCTGGTCGTTGAAACCTTATACGGACTCGACAAGCCTGCGAATCACGGTGCGCGCTGGCTGCTCTACCGTCGCGACGCATGGCGCGCCGTGGTGGAACGACTGTCACTCGAACCTGAAACCGCCGACGCCCTGCTGGCGTCAGGGCGAGCACGCCTGCTCACAGAGCGAAACCAGCGCCCTGCTCCCTTGCGCAGCCAGGTGCTCAATGCGGGGAGCAATGGTCTCGCTATAGGAGCGCTGAGCCGGGCAGGTCTCGTGTGTCAGGAGCCGACCTGGCTTGATGCAGCCACGCGCGCTGCGGACGCGATCCACGGACTGCTCTGGCACGACGGCAGGTTGCACGGCAGCCGCATCGGCAGCGAGCGCGGTCCGCTTGGAACACTCGATGATCACGCACTGCTTCTGCACGGTCTGCTCGGTCTGCTCTCCGCGCGCTGGCGCGAGCAGGACGCTCGCCTGGCACTGGACCTGGCCGAAACTCTCGCGTCCGGTTTTGCCGATCCGGCGACGGGGACTTTTCTCCTGCGGCATCGTGATCAGCCGCGCCTGGTGACCGAGCTCCATCCCATGCTCGACGAGGCGCTGCCCGCCGGCAACGGAAGCGCAGCGCTCAGTCTGCTCAAAGCCGGGCAACTCTTCGGGCGACCCGATCTTGCGGCCGTGGCAGAGCAAGCGCTTCGTGCAAGCGCCGCCGGCATCGCCGCAAACCCTGTAGGACACGCTTCGCTGCTGACCGCCCTCGAGTTTTCGAGGACCTCGGTTGGGTGCATCGTGCTGCGTGGGCCGGAGCAGGAAATCGCTCCATGGGTCGCCGCGGCGCGCGAGGGGTTTGACCCCTGGCGCCCGATTTACGTGATCCCCTGGGGTGCGTATCGGACCCTGCCGCGACATTTGCCCCGGCTTGTGCGCGCGGACCTGCAAGGGGCGCCGTGCGCGTGGTGGTGCAGCGCCGACAACGCCGAGGGACCGATCACCACGCTGGAAGCATTTCGGGCGCGCCTCGGGGCCTGAGCCTGAGCGGCGCTCGTGCTTGCCGCCTCGGCTCTTCGGTGCCGCGTCGGGAATTGCGCTGCGTTATCAGCCCGCCGCTGCGCGACCGGCGCGCGGACGCTGCGACATCGCCCAGGTCAGATCCAGCTCGCGTGCGGCTTTGACATCGTCCAGACGCCGTACCGAGAGCGAATAGGGCGCCCCCCGCACGAGGTCCGGGTTTTCCTGCGCTTCTGCCCGAATCGCGATCAGCGCTTCCACCAGCGCGTCGAGCTCTTCACGCGTTTCCGTTTCCGTCGGCTCGATCAGAAAGCACTCGGGCACGAGGAGGGGGAAATAGGTGGTCGGCGAGTGGATGCCGTAGTCGAGCAGGCGCTTGGCGATGTCCATGGCCGTCACCCCCAGTTCCTTCGCCTCGCGCGCAAAGGTGAGGATGAACTCGTGGGTTGCCCGCCGCTCAGGATACGCAAGCTCAAAGCCCGCGTCCTGCAGCCGCCGGGCGAGGTAATTCGCATTGAGTGTCGCGTACTCACCGACCCGGTCGATGCCCTCGCGCCCAAGCATGCGGGCATACGCGAGCGCGCGAAGCAGAATCCCCGCATTACCGCTGAACGCCGACAACCGTCCGATGCTCGCCGGCACATCGGCTTCGGTGAGGAATCGGTACCGATCGCCATCGCGTGCGGCCATCGGTATCGGCAGAAAGGGCAGCAGCCGCTCGCCGACACCGACCGGGCCCGCACCGGGGCCGCCGCCGCCGTGGGGCGTGGCAAAGGTCTTGTGCAGATTCATGTGCAGGACATCAAACCCCATGTCCCCCGGACGAATCTTGCCGAGGATCGCGTTGAGGTTGGCGCCGTCGTAATACAGGAGCCCGCCCGCATCGTGAACTGTTGCCGCGATGGCCTCGATGCGGCGCTCAAAGACGCCGCACGTGGATGGGTTGGTCATCATGAGCCCCGCGGT